>Ga0131853_10013424_pt1 | contig 15018 bp, 12 predicted proteins | sample TergutLab28metaG_FD_92764 | JGI IMG/M metagenome (GOLD analysis project Ga0131853, IMG submission 92764) | Labiotermes labralis P1 segment gut microbial communities from Petit-Saut dam, French Guiana - Lab288 P1 (version 2) (version 2) | ecosystem: Host-associated > Arthropoda: Insects >... | reverse complement strand
ATCGTGTCTCATTAAATATTCGTTCTTTGCCAAAATGGGACATCCCGAAGTTAAGTGGTCAATAGTTTCTTCACGTTGCTTACATAACCGGCATTTACTCTCAATTTCTTGCTTCAAAATTTTTTTCTTAAAAAAGTTTGTACTAATTGCTTGGTCTTTAGCTGCCACTATTGTACTTTCTGTTTCTCCCTTGATGTCACCAGATTTTAGCCAGCGATATGACTGTTCAATGTCCACCAGCTTTTTGTATAAGTTATTGTTGTTGTTATTGTTATTGTTATTGTTGTTGTTGTTGTTGTTGTTGTTGTTGTTATTATTATTATTATTATTATTATTATTATTATTATTATTATTATTATTATTATTATTATTATTATTATTATTATTATTATTATTATAAGCACATGACAACTGTGCTCTTCGAGGTTATTATGCATCGAGTAGTGGTAATTAATTCCCAACATTTCAGGACAACATATAGATGGGCCCGACAGGTTGTCCTGAAACGTCAGCAATGAATTACCAATACTTGCTGCATAATAACCCATAAGGGTGCAGTTCTCAAGGGTCCTTATATCACAATAATTAAACAAAAAGTCATTTTTATGCCTTAAGCTATACATACATTCTTTCACAGATATGTCTCAGAAAGTCAGTGGAAATGAGACACCATGGAAAACAAGTTACAGGTGGGAAGCTATAATTACAGATGAATCTTAATGAAGTAGTGTGTCAGGGTGATGAATGAGTCATCTGGTAAAAGGTAAGTTTCAGTGGCAGAATCTTGTAAAAACTCTAAAGAAACTTTTGGTCGCATAAAAAGTGTAAATTTATTGACTATTTGATTGACTATCAGATCCTCAAGGAGAAGTCTTGTATTTACATTATGATAGTGGGATATCAGTTACATAATGTTTGCATAAAAAAATTTATGTGAAACAAATTTTAAAATGTTACCACTTTTAGTAGAAAGAGTACATACAATAAAATGGAAATCATTTAGAAACCAAACACTTCAAATTTCTCCAAATTTCTTCAGTTCTGAATAATCTTCAAGGCACAGAAGGTGAAGTTCACACTATGATATGGCTTGAAGGCATAGAGAGGAGAAGTAGGTAGAGCTTTATCCTTTTTTCAGCTTTAGCACTAGATGGGGGTGGGTAGGCAATGCCAAACCGTGAACACGTCATCCCCAGGAAAGAGTTCCAGTGTCCACTTTATAATCTCAGAAAACGCAACTGCAATTTGTCAGCTGTCTGGAGCTAGGATGGGCCTGAAAGTTGTCATTATCGTCAAGGTTAGGAAGGAGGTTCACAGAACACCAGACGCTAACCACAGCCAGACACATGACACACACAGTGACCGCATCTCTAGCAAACTGTATTACAATAATACATACCATGACCCTTTCGCCAAATGACAGTAGGCAAAGGAAAGCCATCAGCCTGGCAGTGCAGTGCTACTATGTGTCCAGCAACCACACTAGTGTCTTTGGGCTCTATTACCCACTCGGGAGGCACTGAGAAATACAAAGACATTATGTCAGATTTCACTTGACTTCTTAAATACACTTCCATGAAAAATTCAGTATCTGCAAAGATTTTTAATGTTTCTCATAAAAAAAAGTCTTTTCAGGGAAGCAATTCATTCATTCATTCATTCTGGTCATCCCCAAATATGACCATTCTCTTGAAAGAAATGTATAGGAATATCATCTCTTTTACACGAAATAGCACAGGTACAAAAGTCATGACTAGCAATATGACCTCTGTATGTTGCCTTAACATACAGTGCACTGAACTGTGCGCTTCACTAAGCTTAACCTTTATTTCAACACACCCCGCAGCAAAAGTTTGAGGCTCCATATATGAAAACAATAACATAATTATCTCTCAAAATGTTAAACCTATACAAGACAAATTTTATGAAGTTTAAAAAATGTTAGCAATTTGTACTGTGGCATAAATGAATTAACCAAAAATGGTTATCAATAGGAACTAATTTGGTAACAGAGTTGCTTGCAGTTTTCCACAGTATTTTGAATATATGAAAGAATCACTTCTGTCAGTAAGTGAACATACATGGGCTTAAGAATATTAGGTGGCTTGAAATGCTTACACCTGAGTCCCACAAGTGCATCTATTTAGTGCCTTTGATTTCAATGTGGTAACTGAAGAGTTTAAAAGACATAAAGCACCAGGTATTGATCAAATTGTGACAGAACTGATCAAAACAGATAAAATGTATTATACTAACTATTGAGCAGTAGGCATGCAGATGGTACACATGCATCCAGTAGGTTCTAAACCATTAACCACATGCAAAATTTGAAACATAGGCAGATGGAATTATCAGTAATCAGCGTGCACTTGAATGTAATAGATCAAAAATTGGTCAGGTGTTCAGAAGTTATTACATACTGGGGAGAAAATGGGCACAACTGGACAGTGGATGAGCTGTGTACAGGCTTCTAGAAGCAATAACAGTTTTCAATGTAAGTCTCGAGTTTCAAGAAAAAAATATAATCTTTCAGTACAGCAAATTACAAATCTAATGTAGTTAACATTAGATTTTCCAAGTGTAGCATACATTGCTGAAATGCATTACAAATGTCTGTATGTTACAAATTTGTCTACTTTACTTTCTGGGATTCAAAAGAAGCATGGTGCATAATGTGGAATCACACCTAATTTCTCATGACAGAAAGAAGAAAGAACTTACTATAAATTGATTTACTATGCGCTATTGTAACACACAACAAAGTGTCAAGTATTTACTGCTTACTTGCTACTGTTTTCAGAAGTCAAGGTGCTGCCATCTTCAGGAAAAAAGACACCTTTAACCTGAAATATAAATTTACAAATGTGTTGTTTTTTTTCTGCATTGCATTTGTAAATTTATACTTTAATGAAAGGCATTTCCACCTGAAGATTGAATCCCCAATTGCTGAAACTAATAGCAAGTAAACAATGAGTGGCAGTCCATGGCAATGACATGGTGAATGAATTCAGTACCTACAACATGATTCAGAAGTACAATAAACTTCACAAACTGTGAAAGCTACTGCCAGCAGATATTATACTTTGCTATATTAATTATTAATTACCATTTACGAAGCAATTCACTCTGATGCATTAGTGTATCCCAGTGTACAAGTATACAATCATACAATGAATGCTGTACTTATTCACCAGAGCAAAACCTTGATCATGTCAGGTAACAGAGCAGTCCTGAACAATATGTCGGGTTGGAAGAGGAAAGGGTGAGGTGAGTTACCACTGATGGAGAGATGTGCTGTGTGGTTGGTCACTCTCGCCGAGTTGCTCGCCACGCACGTGTAGTCTCCGCTGTCACTACGCTTCACACTGTCCATCGTCACAATGCTAGAGTACACATCAAATGGTGTGATGCGGATGTGGCTGGGGAGAGGCGCCCAGTTTTTCAACCATGTCAGATTCAGTGGATAATCTCCCTGGTGAACTGTACATGCCACTTGCACCCGCGCCCCTTCGGCCAACTTCGGGAAAGTGAACGGTGTGATCTCGGGGGGCACTGCAATGTGCAAAGAAGTGCAAGGTGCAAGAGTGCAAGTGCTGTGTGTTGGTGACTGGGGTAGAGCAGGGCAGTGCAGTGCGCTGTGCAGGCCCATCCATCCAACATGCAACTTAGTACATCATCAAATTTAACTTACTTGGAAACTTCAGATCTGGGGTTACCTTTAAGAGATGGTCATCTTTTGGGGTCTTTGAACTGTGCTGAAATTAAATGTTCTTCTGCTTTTAAGGAACACACTTCTTCCATCTTCCAGCTGACTGAACTGGTTCAAGTGGATGGTGAAGCGATGAGATAGAAGAACATGTGTTAGCTATTCTTGAGGACAACAGACTGATTGTTTGGAATTCCCAACTCCTACAAGGTCAGAACAAGCCCTGTTCTCTCTTTCTGTCTTCCATAACTGCAATTGGCCAAATTCCCTGAAGTGTCCATTACAAACAACACATTTTCTCCCATCACATTACTGCATCATCCACTTGAAACAAATCAGCCATCCTGATGATGGAAACAGTACATCTACCCAAAGTGTCAGAATATTTAATCACTACATGGCATAGAAACCCAAAAGATAACTACCATTTGAATGTACATTACTTATTTCTTCATATCTCTCCATTGAAATTTGTAAATAAGAACAAACATTTTGAACATCAGCTTATGTACAAGTATTTTAAAAAAATCAGTGAATTGCATGTAAAAGGGCCCAAACACTAAAGGCTCTTTCATCAATTCATGAACTCTGGGTGAGTGTCACTAAGAGTGTGGCCCCTTTTACCCACCAGTCGACATGTTTCTGTGGAAAGTGCTGGTTGAAGAGGAAAACTCTGAGCTATGCCTGCTTAGAGCCCACCAGTTAATGAACGACCCACACAAACTTTGTATTTCTCCAGTAAAATTCTTAACTTCTTCACAGCTTTTGGATTGGCTTTACTGAACCACATACGCATTGTGATGTGTATTTCTGTCACTGCTTTATGTTTGTAAATTGGAGATTTGAGAGTAACAAAATTAGTTGAAATGTAGAAACAAGCAACAAAATGTAATAATGCAGTTGGATGGAGGGTGGTGCAAGTGCTGTGCTGCTGGGTGCGAAGTGCTGAGGTGCCAAGTCCCAAAATTAGCTAAAACAATGGGTGGAAAGCTGTGGGTGCGGTACCATTGACTGCCAACACGACAGAGTGAGAAGCTGTGGCAGCACGGTTGCTGACTTCGCATGTGTAGCGTCCACCGTGCTCCATGCTCAGCTGCTCTATCAACAGAGTACTACTGAACTCCCCCAGTTTGCGCACCGTGAGTGCAGGGAGTTCCAGACTCAGAACTTCATCTTGATCCTTGAGCCAGTGGATTGAAAGCGGAGTGTCACCTTTCGTCACTATGCACTGCAAACCCAAGCGTTCACCCAACCGGACACCGCTCTCAATGGAAAATGGATAAATGCTGGGTGGCTCTGCAATGGAGGCATATGTCATGTGATGGTGCCAAAAGATCTGCTGGACTGTTGTGGCTCTGTCGCATAAAATAATTAGAAATTCTTTGTTACAAAACACAGTCTGCAATTAAAAATTAAAAATAAGATTAGTCAGAAAACTTGCAAAATGAGTAACTTTCCTGATGCATGATTTTACACACAAATGGCATTACAGAGTGATACATGAACCACATTTAAAAACAAACAATAAAATGGTTAATACAATAAATTTCTGAAGACTCTGCAATACTGTTTCAGTTACCTGTATGCTCATTCTGTCAGATTAATTGATTTTAAAGACATGTTATATATTGCAGAGTGTGTTTAACAAATGAACCTCAAAAATAAAGGGCAAAGTTATCCCTTTGCACACCATGAAGGTATAGAGGGGGAAGGGATGTACACTTCAGATCATTTGTAATCTCAGCACTACACTGGGACGTGAGGGATCAACTTCACACCCTCGAGGAGAGTACCCCAGGATCTACTGAGTAGCAGACTGAGTGAAGTTAACGATGGCCTGGATTTTTTGTACAAGGAAAAAATATCTCTTGACACTCTTGGCAATCAAACTCCACATTATCCATCCTGTAGAATGGTCACTAAACTGACTATGTCATTATGGCGTACAGTTAACCATACCACAATATGACACATTTAGAGGAGTAATGGTTTTAAGAAACTAAATGTTCATCAATATATATCTGTAAACGGAAATGCCAGGCTACAGATACAGTGCCTTTTTTCAATAGCTCAGAGTAGTACAATATTACCTTACTAAACTAGGACCTGTCACATGAGAGGGTGCTGTAATATTCACACACTAACTCAACGTGATGTGACTCCATGGAACCCAGGTTTGTGATGTCATATACAAATTAAGCTCTGTCTTACCACAAAAACTCTGCAAACGTGAAAAACCTGTGTGTCACACGATCAGAACCAAATTACCGTCCTAACAGTCAAAACCTGGTGACCATAGCAACAATCACTCATTCATAAACAAAGTGTGTTATGTACAGTGATAGTGTCCACTGCCACGATAATAATAATAATAATAATGTACAAAACATTCAACATGGGAAATAACATTACATGTGTCATAAATTGTAACTACAGAATAGCTGCAACATTATATACCATGGAAAAGTAGTTTGTTTCAAGTATATTGTAAATATCCTGTATAAAAGTGATGACGATGATGATGATGATGATGATGATAGCAGCCATAATAATAATAATAATAATAATAATAATCACTGATGTTGCCAGTTGCTCAGTATCATTCTAGTTTAGGAGATAATGCATTCCCTTTCTCATGTACTGGGATGCTACTGGAACCTAAAATATCATGTTTGTTTAAATTATGACTGATGCCATAACAGAAATTGATTCATTATTCATGTCAACAAAGTCTTCAGTTTCTGTTTGTAACAGAGACGTGGCAAGAGGTAAGTATGATATGATCTACTAACACAGACACACTTCCATTAAATATTCGAAAACTGTAGCATACATTTGGAGGACAAAGTAATAATAAACTCAGATCAAATACCAAGGAAAGAGCAGCAACAAATCTTTGACAGGAAAAGTACTTTTACAAGTCAATGTCTTCATCACTTATGTGTTCAAATTTACACAATTCTCAAATCTGGAAATGAAAAGCACTTATACATGAATCTGAGTAATAAAAACCTTCAGTTCGATAAAGTGGAATATTTCTGACATGTTAAATTCGTTTAAAATTTACAAATAAAGCAAAATTTAAAATTGTGGTAAGTGGTAACTACAGTATTTAATGTAGCAGGTGTGCTCTCAAGAAAACAAATAAGATAAAATATGATATTTATGCATCATGTTGTATATGTTATTCACAGCTATATATTTCAGGTACATACAGCATTCTTTGTACAGACACATACATATATATACACCAGTCCCAGTGGCCACGCAGTCTAAGGCATAAGTCTGCGGCCACTCGCCTGCTGAGATCATGGGTTTAAATTCCACCGGGGGCATGATGTTTGTCTGTTGTGAGTGTTGTGTGTTGTCAGGTAGAGGTCTCTGCGACAAGCTGATCACTCGTCCAGAGAAGTCTTACCGACCGTGATGCATCATAGTGTGTGATCTAGAAACCTCATGAATGAGGAGGCCAAGGCCCACATTGGGCTGCAGCGACATAGAAAAAAAAAAAATATATATATATACACACACACACACACACACACACACACACACACAAATATATGTAGTCAAAGAAAGTTAAATGACTGAAATATATAGCGATAAAAAAACTTAATTACAATACAATATATTGTTGTAACTTTACTCAATATATGTTTTAATTGTCCTTGTGGCTGCTTCTAAGTTAAGCCAAAACATGTGGTGAAGTCATGTTTCATATAAATCAATAAAAGTTGTGCCAAGGTGTTGTGCCATTAAACGGTCTCCAGTATCCTTGACATCACTAAGATTTCTTTCACATTCTTCAAACACTTCAGGTCACAGAGATACTGTAAAGAATTGGCATGATGGTTTAGAAATCTGATTATTGTTAGTTTTAAGTAAAAGTGTTATCTTTCTCATGTAGCTTACCCATTACACTGATATCTATGCTCCCCTTGTCAGACAGACCTTGACGATTTCTAGCTTCACAAGTGTATGTCCCTTGGTCAGCCTTCTGCTGCACGTTTTCTACCATTAGTGTTCCATTTGGATGAACGGTCTGTCGGTGATTTACAGGCAGCACACGTCCATCTGCACAAAAAGGGCAAATGGATTAATACTTTAAAGATATAAGAAAGAGAGAGCAGTTATTTATCTGATAATTCCTGATTCCCGAAACAGCATTGCTTTTTGGATGGTTCCCAGGCCTTGTCCATTTATCCTTCTGGTACGACCAGCATGTACATGCCGATGAGGACACAGCATTGGTGGAATGATAGTGACAGGTAAAAACCCCAAGTTGTCAGAAAAGAACCTGCCCAAGTGCCACTTTTCCGTAACCTGGGCTTCTGTAGTCAGAGGCCAGTAACTCACTCTTTGAGACACAGCATGTTAAGAAGGCAAAAACTGAAAGTACTTTTCTATCCAATGTTCCCGGATTTCCAAAAGAGAATTGCTTTTTGGATGGTTCCCAGGCTTTGTACCTATGTCCTGCTGGTAAGAGCAACGTATAGATGAAGATGAGTGTGGAGCATTTGTGGTATATTTACATGGGACAAACAGAAGTACTGGCAGAAAAACCTGTCCCAGTGCCATTCCGTTCACCACACACTCACATGGACTGACCTCGGATCGAATCCAGGTGGTGAGAGGCTGGCAACTAACCGCCTGAGCCTTGGCACAGCCGGCAAGACTGAACCAAATCTACATACCACATAAAGATTCAGTCTGTACCTCACAGAAAACATTGTGACCATTAGAAAGACAAACCAGTTAGTATTGTGTAGGGAAATAATACTTGTATATTGTAATAGTAACACATAACCCATAAACATGACGTGGAAAAACTTCAAAGATTTTAATGGTACTAAACCACATGGTACATGTTGTTATGACTAGCAACGAAAGGCTTAGTACTATACAAATTACACGTTCATTTTTACTTCTGGATATCACCTGCTGGTGTTATTCATAACGAAATAATTACTAAATTACAGTACCTTCTGTGTAGAACTCCAAATGGACACAAATGTGTTCACTTCTTGGTCACAACCCACATGTCACGTTTGATGTTTCCTTTTTCTTCCCAAGCAGAGCCGATTGATTGATTGGATTGATTGATTGATTGCGATTGGCTTCAAGACCTCACGATCCCGATGCACCTAGGCCTTAATTGACGGGCCTTTTGTGCCCCATATCAATTTATGGGAGCTCTGTTACTTTGCTAAAGTTCCAGATGGCCCCCAGACTTATACTCTAAATGTCCTCTGGCTCCAAGAAGAAGGAGCCCAGATATACATGCCTCTGTGAAGCGAAAGCTTCACATTCACAAAGCGTGTGGGCCAAGGTTTCATCCTCTGCTCCACACCTCCTACACAATGGACTGTCTGACAGCCCCATTAGATGAAGATGTCTCCTCAGGGTATTATGTCCAGTAAGAAGGCCAGTTACAGCCCTGGATTGTGCCTTGTTAAAGGACAGAAACCTAGACTTGGCACCCAGACAAGGTCCCAAAATTTGTTCTCAAGCCTGTCTTTGGGTTTCACCAAGACCTCGCCATCATACGCAATGCTGGTTAACCAACCAATGTCTAATCCTTCTTCGTATATCCTGTCTGGAGACTCCCAAGGCCGGCTCAGGTCCAACAAACATTCGAGCAGAGACGTCTCTTGCGAGCTCGTCGGAGATCTCATTACCTCGTACTCCCAAGCAGACTACTTAAAGGTCTTGTTCAGAACCACATAATAAATATGATACGAAATCATTAAATTAATAAGCAAACAGGTGGTATTAATATTACTATACATGTCAAACGTAAGCGACTTATCCACCGCAGAGAATTTGGCAGGGAATTACTTTGACATATATCACAAAAATGTTATAAGCCACATTTTATATAATTATATAAAACGGTATACTAAAAACGTATCTATTATTGAAACTATACAAGGAAGAAATCTTATGAAAAGTGTCATGTCAAATGTAGACGACACTTTCCCGGTGTTCCAATTCCATAAAAACAAAAGCATATCGATTGTTGAACACATTTCGAACAGCTGCTTTGTTTAAAAAAAAAAAGCCTCCAACCGTCAGTGCGTATAATATTAAAATGAAATAAAATACACACTTCGTCAAACGCAACTATCTTATAGTTTATTAATTTAAATAATGGCGACTAGTTTCGGCCTATTCAGGCCATCATCAGGCCAAAATATTTATAAAACTTTAAAAATGCCGGTGTATACAAAGTACTGTTCGTCAAGTCGAGGACATCCCATTGTGCTGAGTATAATATTAAAATGAAATTTTAAAAACCGTCAGTTCGTATTCTTACAGAGGAAACATTAGATGATAATGGAGTATGCTTAGAACCACGTCCAGGAAAATCTTTAACGCGATTACCTTAGCAAATCGGCGTATCGAAGAAATCTGCACACGCAGCCATAAAATGGCTTCGTTTGAAACCATATAAACTTAGAGTTCGGCAAATCTCCCTTCTTTTTTTGTGAGGGTACGATTATGTAACTGGTTTTATGAAACAGTGGGTAGTGGTCTATACATTGCTAACTCATATTACAGACGAGGCACGGTTTTTCCTTACACGGCCAAGCGCCTAGTCAAAACAACAAACCGATCACAATCTCAGATTCTTACGTGACATTAAACTTGGAGTCTGGTGTGCTGGCTCTGCGACAATAATAATCGGACTCATACTCTTTTCGGGAAAGAAATAAATTCGGAAATGTATGTTCGACACATTCTGGCGCCACTTTATTGAAACCGGAAGTGACGATGAGACGAAATACGTGTTCTTGAAGCAACACGGATCATCCGTCCGTACAGCCAACGAATAATTGGTCTTCTTCGCGCGCGGACACAGTTAGCGGACGCGCTGCGCTACACGCTGCAAGTTTGGGAATTCGAGTCCCTTTGAGGTCATTAAGATTTTTCAATTGACATAATCCTTCCGGCTGCATTATGGCCCTAGGGTCGACTCAGCTTCTAAAAGAAATGAGTACCAAGAATATTTCCTGGGGGGTAAAGGCAGCTGGTGCGTAGGGCTGACAACTTTACCACCTTCAAGTTCCGACCACCCGGAACTTCCGGGAGCCTCAACCTCCTGAAGCCCTAAGGGCCTGTCGAGGTCGGTAATGGGAAACAGCTCTGTTGCCTGCTCGTTCGTTTGATCTAATCACACGTGACTGTTATATGTGGGTAAGTTTGAAAGATAAAGCACATGAAAGCAATCCACACACACACACACACACACACACACACAGAGAGAGAGAGAGGACGAAATTGAAGAATCAGTAGGCGCGCAGTATTGGCAATTTCTATACAAAACCATCTGAGTTTTAATAATCTGTTCGCCGAGTCTTAAGCATTACCCGAAAGTTGAAGGAGATCCCCTGCAACACCTGCTCTAGCAGGCGGCAAGCTATATTTATCATATTGTACAATATAGACTATAAATGTAGATTCCGATAGGCTGTGCTCTTCGGACTTTTTCCCTCCCGTACCACTGACGCAATACAAAACATGTACGCCTACCAGAAGGCGATGCAAATATTAATGTCTACTTTCAGGGCACTTGTCCTCCGGGATGTTGCGCCAGTTGGCATATTTGAGGTCTTCAGATCTCAAACCTCTTCAGACCTCGCGGTGGCACAGTGGTTAAGGTTCTGTGCTACAAATCGGAAGGTCGCTGGTTCGATCCCAGCTGGTGTCATTGGAATTTTTTATTGACTTAAAATCCTTCCGATCGCACTATGGCTCTGGGGTCGACTCCACCTCTAACAGAAATGAGTACCAGCAGCATTTCCTGGGGGTAAAGGCGGCCGGTGTGTAAGGCTGACAACCTACCACCATCCTGTGCCGTTGTCACGAAATCTGGGAGCCTTAACTTCCTGGAACCCTCTGGGCCCTTCCAGGCCTGTAAAGGGACTGATTTACCTTTTTACCAGGCAACGTCCGCGTACCAACAGGGGTACGCGTACCACCGTTTTAAAAGCACTGCCATAAGCGGTTTTGCTTTCAGCTGGACGGCCTGTTCGTGTGATGGCTCATGAGGATGACATTTCCGCCTTAGGGAGGTCAGAAATTAAATACTTTGCAGTTTCATTAACTTATGTTCGTGACAATGCTTCCACAATTTCAACCTTAAATCTTTTCATGTATATAATTTTGTAAAGGCAGTCCTCTTTTCCCAGTGTCCAAATCAACTGTTCCCTTCTCGAACTCCTGCCCCTCTCTGCTCCTCCATTGGTTATGTTTCTCCCCACCACCATCTTCTGAGGTTTCAGCTCGCATGGCAAAGTCACCTCACCTGCATGACGGACATTACAGCGTCATTCTAACGTAAAATTTCGTTAGGTTGAGATCAGGGTCTCAAGATCAAATCGTACATGAGCCTAACGCATAGTTTTAAAATGTAAGGACACCTAAGCCAGTGATGAGACGTATTCTGTACATTACTATCTAGGGACAGAAAATATTTCTGAGCCTTACGGCCAATGATAAGACGTATTCTGTACATTACTATCTAGGGACAGAAAATATTTCAGAGCTTTATGGCCAATTATAAGACGTATTCTGTACGTTACTATCCAGAGACAGAAAATATTTCTGAGCCTTAAGGCCAGCGACACAACGTATTCTGCACGTCACTATCCAGGGACAGAAAATATTTCTGAGCCTTAAGACCAGGGATAAGACGTATTCTGTACGTTACTATCTAGGGACACAAAATATTTCTGAGCCCTAAGGCCAGTGATGAGACCTATTCTGTACGTTAATATCCAGGATAGAAAATATTTCTGAGCATTAAGGCCAGTGATGAGACGTATACTGTAAGTTACTAGTCAGGAACAGAAAATATTTCGACCCTTATGGCCAGTGACGAAAGACAATCTAAATCACAACGTTCCACTACAATGAGTCCAGCAGTACTGTTGTATCCGTTGCGGACCCGATGAGGAACGTATCTTAGATGTTGTTCCCAGGGAGGACGGAGCTCGTAACTCTGGTTAAGACGGGGAGTCGGGCAGGCAGCACACACTCCCAATAATCCCCAAGTAGAATATATTGGAGTTTTATTGTGCAAGAGTATGGAGTAATAGCATATACAACTGAAATGTATCAGTGACAATTCTCGCCAGTGGACTCTTCATTACCGTTCGCACTCACTGACTGTCCAGCTTCGTACTCTCCTGCTCAGACACAGTTCGAGCTACACAGCAGACTGCTGCCGCAGAACAAAGCAACTATTGTTATATGTGTTGCTCCACACACTGCTCGCGCGATACACTTAGCGAGTCCAGTTATAAACAAAAAGAAATGGAAGGAAATTATATTCCTCCCATGCCTGGTCTTCAGAGAGGCGAGAACTAAGCATGAGTAAATTTAGCTTATGACTAACAGACAGTACATGTAAGAACGCTAAAAGAAAACCACAACAAAAAATCAATATGTGTCAACTACACAACAGTAGGATGAGGATGGTGGTCGTGTAAAATCAAGCGGTGTGCAGCGTGTGGGCGCCCATACGTGTTACTGTGGGGTCACCGCAGACAGTACACCACCTTACCTTTCTCCCATGTGACTGCATGTAACGGGAAACCGGCTGCTGGACATGTCACCGCCAGCGGTTCCCCAGCCACGGCAGAGATGGGAGGCATCTTGCGTATTACTGGAAGTCCTGCATGAAAACAGTATCAACAAGTGGCACTTGACAGGGAGAACGAAGGGCAAAGGTTATGATCCTGTGCACTCGGACGTTTGTAAGGGGAAAACGGAAGTTTTAAATATTAAGTATTAAGAAGGTTCCATCCAGGGTGCAATAGAGTGGAATTGGTTTAAGTGGCTCAGGACACAAGCAGTGGCACTGTATTGCGAACGTGGTGATGAAGATTTGGTTTCATACAAAGAAGGTAAAGAAGGTAGTCTCTTTAGCAGATGAGCCACTCCACGCAGTTACTTTAAACAGATAAAACAATTCATATTTACTTCATCCTATATTAATTCTATTCTTACTCGTTGGTAACAGATTCTCATATTTTAAAATCATATAGCTTTTCATATATGAAGGCATTTATACCACCTAGCACTATTTGTCAACAGTAGAAACACTTTCTATATACAGATCACGTGACGAAAGAAAATCGTCGACAGCTCTTAGACGGAGATTGAGATTATTACAGCAATAAAATCATACTTCATTCTGGAAGAACATAGTGTGCAGTCTACAAGAACACGCGACGGTCTAGGAGGAACGTACTTAGGTCTGGAGGAACACACTACCGCCTGGAGGAGCACAGTGCCGTCTGAAGGAACACAGTGTGGTCTACAGGAATACCCCACGGCCCGGGAGGAATATACTATCTCCTGGAGGAGCATAGTGCTGTCTACAGGAACACACTACGGCCTGGGAGGACATATTTAGGTCAGGAGGAACACACCACCGCCTGGAGGAGAACGCTGCAGTCTGGAAAAACACACAGCGGTCTACAGGAAGAAGCTACGGCCTGGGAGGAGCATACTTAGGTCTGGAGGAACACAGTGCGGTCTACAGGAAAATTCTACGCCCTGGGAGGAACATACTACGGTCTGGAGGGGGACAGTACTGTCTGGAGGAACACTGCGATCTGCAGGAACATTCTACGGTCTGGGAGGAACATACTACGGCCTGGAGGGGCACAGTACTATCTGGAGGAACACTGCTGTGTACAGGAACACGCTACGGCTAGAAGGAACACACTTAGGTCTGGAGGAGCATACTACCGCCTGGAGGACCTGTGCCTCTTGCAGCGAAGAATTAATACAAATACCAACTGTGGGTGCTACATAGTCCATCAGGGTGTGTGACATTACCGTAAACCCTGAGAGGTGCAGAGTGCGTGGTGCGCCCCACTCGGTTCTCTGCTGCACATTCGTACACACCACCGTCCTCCACAGCCACCCTGCTGATGTTGACGTGGCTGATGACATCACCAGCAACGGTCACGTACTGCCCAATCACAAACCTGTACCGAGAAAGACAGTTCTACAGCTCACATGCCGCACCCAAAGGTAAAAGGAAACAGTTCAAAGGAAACGAGTAATTATGAACTGCATTCATACAGCCTATATTCCTCCAGCAGAGGTTTCAATTCCGATAGACCTAATGACCTACTACTACAACTATTACCACTAACACTGCTACAAATAATTTATTATTATTATTATTATCATCATCATCATCATCTCCTTTATGCAGGGTATTTATACTTATATTCCTGAGACAAACTATGTCCCTAGGGAATACAGTGTTGCAGCTATTCTGTTGTTACTAT
>Ga0131853_10013422_pt1 | contig 15021 bp, 16 predicted proteins | sample TergutLab28metaG_FD_92764 | JGI IMG/M metagenome (GOLD analysis project Ga0131853, IMG submission 92764) | Labiotermes labralis P1 segment gut microbial communities from Petit-Saut dam, French Guiana - Lab288 P1 (version 2) (version 2) | ecosystem: Host-associated > Arthropoda: Insects >... | reverse complement strand
GGGCTGGACCCTGCCCGGGGGCATGATGGAAGCGGACGGGGAGACCCCCTGGGAAGCCTGCCAGCGCGAGACCCGGGAGGAATGCGCCATCGAGGTGCGGGGCGGCCGGCTGGCCTGCGTGGACTTCCGTCCCCGCCGTCCCGGGCGCCCGGGACGGCCTGAGCGCCCGGGCGGCATCCGCTTCCTGTTCGACTGCGGCACCGCCTCGGAGGAGGCCCTGGCCGCGATCCGCCTCCAGCCCGACGAGATCGGCGACTACCGGCTGGCCCCGGTGGTCACCGCCCTCGGCCTGCTCCGCAAGCGCATCCGCCGACGGGTCGGCGCCGTGCTGGAGCACCCCGGCTTCGTCTACCTGGAGAACGGGCGTCCCGTCCCCGCGGTCGGCTAGCGCGGCGAGGGCTCGTCCGGCTCCGTCCTGCGGCTCAGGCGCTCATAGCGCTGCTGGGCCGCCTGCGCGCTGCTCAGGCCCAGTCCGAACGCCAGTTCCTGCCAGGTCATGCCCCGGCCCCGGGCGATCGCCAGCAGCGAGGCCTCCATCTGGTCGGCTTCGGCGCGGACCTGGGGCATTAGGGTCAGGGCGGCGGTGAGGTCCGCGGCGTCGGCGGGGTCCTCGTCGTCGTCGGGCATGAGGCTGCCCGCCGCCAGTCCGGTCACCAGCCGGACCGCCTCAGCGGGCCCGAGCATGGCCGGATGCCGGGCGCGGTCGCGGCGGGCGGGGCTGCCGGCGTGCCGCTCCTGGACGCGGAACAGGGCGGCGTATTCGCGCTCGGCCCGCGCCCTGGGCGCGTCCGGCGGAGTCCACTGATCGGTCATGCCCTCAGCGTCGCTCCGCCGGCCCCGGATTGTCAACATATTACTTTCAATGACTTGTTGAAACGTCGCCGGGTTCGCGGAGGCCGAGGAGGCGGGCGGTGTTGGCGCGCAGGACCTTGCGGGTGACCGGGGCGTCCTGGCCGGCGAGGGCGGCCAGGTAGTCCGAGGGCTCGCGGATGCCCTCCGGGTGGGGCCAGTCCGACCCGAACAGAACGTGATCCGGGCCGATGGCGCCGATCAGCTGGTCCACGTCGTCCTCCGGGAAGGGGCACACCCACAGGTGCCCGGCCAGGGCCTCGCTGGGGCGGTCCGGAAGCCGGCCGCCGATCATGGGGCCGCGCCGGCCGAGCGCCGCCGCCTTGTCGACGGTCTTGAACAGCGGCTTCAGCCAGTCCGAGCCGTTCTCGATCGAGACGATCTTGACGTCGGGGTGGCGGCCGAACAGGTTGTGCAGCGTCAGGGCGATCAGCGTGTCGACGACGGGGCGCTCGGTGTTGCACAGCGCCCACTGCAGCGGCGACTGCCGGTGCGAGGGCGCGTCCGGGTTCTCCGACCACAGCGGTCCGTAGAAGTGGTTGTAGCCGCTGTTCGACACGTGGAACACCACCGGGATCCCGGCCTGGGCGACCGTGTCCCAGAACGGGTCGAAGACCGGGTCGGCCGGGGACTTCGATCCGGGCCACACCGGTCCCGGCGCCAGGTGGACCAGCCGGGCCCCGGCGTCGATGACGCGGCGCAGTTCGGCCATCGCCTGGTCGAGATCGACCAGGGACAGCATCGGCACCGCGAACACGCGGCCGTCGTCCCCGTATCCCCAGTCCTCCTCCAGCCACCGGTTGAAGGCCCGCAGGCTCGCGTACAGCAGGCCGGCGTCGCCCCGGATGTCGTACTCGACGGCGACGCCGAGGGTGGGCAGCAGGATCGCGGCCTCGACGTCCTGGGCGTCCATCCGGGCCAGGCGGGCCTTCTTGTCCGCGAACTCGGGGTGGTCGCGGACGCTGACCACCTCCTTGTGGGTGAACCCGTCGCCGACGCCGCCGACGAACAGTCCCTGCAGGGCGCCGGGGGCGGACGCGTAGTCGCCGGGCATCACGCTCATGAACGTGCGTTTCCCGCCGAGGTAAATCCGGCCGAGCCCGTCGCCGGCTCCCCGGTCGACCCGGATCGTGTCCCGGGCGTACCGGGCCTCGATGTGCCGGGAGAAGCAGTCATCCGGCTCGTAGTAGTGCTCGTCGGCGTCGATCAGCCGGTACTCCACCACCGTGCACCTCCATAGTGGGCGGTCGGTCCGCGCGGGCCGGCCGCGGGGCATGGTGCCCGCGGGCCTCACCCTCTAAGATAAGTGAGTAATCGCTTTCTTAGAAGAGCCCGGACGACCGGAGGTGGGTACGTGAAAGTCGCCGTCGCCTATGAGGCGGCCCAGCCGCTCGTCCTGGAGGACCTCCCGGTGCCGGAGATCGGCCCCCGCGACGTGCTGGTGCGGGTCAGCGCCAGCGGTATCTGCCACACCGACCTCAACGTCATCGACGGCGACTCGGCGCTGCCGCTGCCGATCGTCCCGGGCCACGAGGCCTGCGGAACCGTGGAGTCCGTCGGCGCCGACGTCCGGCGGGTGAGGCCCGGGGACCGGGTCCTGGCCAGCGTGACCCCGGCCTGCGGAGCCTGCTGGTGGTGCGTCAACGGCATGTCCAACCACTGCGAGCGGGGCGCCGGCGTGAAGGCGAAGAAGCGCTTCGCCCTCCCGGACCAGGGCATGGCCGGGGCCGTGTGCGGAGTCGGCTCCTTCGCCGAGGCCGCCGTGGTGGACGAGGCCTCGGTCGTCCCCGTGCGGACCAGCCTGGCCGACACCGAACTCGCGCTGCTGGGCTGCGGCGTCACCACCGGCGTCGGCGCCGCCCTCAACACGGCCCAGGTCGCCCCTGGCTCCAGCGTGGCCGTGATCGGCTGCGGGGGCGTCGGCCAGTCGGTGATCCAGGGTGCCCGCATCGCCGGGGCCGCGATCATCGTCGGCGTCGACCCGGAACCGTCCCGCCGCGCCGACAGCCGCCGGGCGGGCGCCACCCACGCCGTCGACCCGGGTGCCGGCGACCCGGTGGAGCAGGTCAGGGACCTGACTCGCGGGCGCGGCGCGGACTACACGTTCGAGGCGGTCGGCCGCCCGGAACTCATGGTCCAGGCGTTCAACGCGGCCCGTACCTCCGGCACCGTCACCCTCGTCGGGATGCCGAAGGTCACCGACACCCTCGCCCTTCCGGCCATCCAGGCGGTGTTCTCCGGCAAGAGGCTGCGCGGCGCCGTGATCGGCGGGTCCCAGATCCTGCGCGACTTTCCCCGCTACATCGGCCTGGCCGAATCCGGCCAGCTGGACCTCGGCTCGATGGTGTCGGCGCGGATCACCCTGGACGAGATCAACAAGGGAATCGACCTGACCCGCCACGCGGAAGGAACCCGGACAGTTGTGGTCTGACGCGCTCGACTCCTTCGCCCTCGACGGGACGGTCGCCATCGTCACCGGCGCGTCCTCCGGGCTCGGAGCGGCCGCCGCCCGCGCCCTGTCCGGGGCGGGAGCGCGGGTCGCGGTCGTCGCCCGCCGCGGCGACCGGCTGGCCGGGCTGGCCCGGGACACCGGGGCCTGCCCGGTCCCGGCCGACCTCACCGACGACGACCAGATCGCCGCCATCGTGCCGGAGGTGGCCGCGAGACTCGGCCCGCCCACCGTGCTGGTCAACGCCGCCGGGCACTTCGTCAGCCGCGACCCGGCCGAGCGGGAGAAACCCGACGCGATCCGGGCCACCCTCGAGCTCAACCTGGTGGCGCCGTTCCGCCTGGCCCAGGAGACCTTCCCGCACATGGCGGAGGCCGGGCGGGGGAGCGTCATCAACATCAGCTCGGTCAGCGGGAACGTCGGCATTCCCGGGATCCCGCAGGCCAGCTACGCGGCCAGCAAGCACGGACTGTCCGGCCTGACCAGGGAACTCGCCGTGCAGTGGGCCCGGCACGGCATCCGCGTGAACACGATCGCGCCCGGGTTCTTCCGCAGCGAGATCACCGACGGCATGTACGACGACGAGCGCTCGGCCGCCTGGCTGAAGCGCAACACCCCGCTGCCCGGGGAGGGGACGCCGGAGGACTTCACCGGCGCGGTCCTCTGGCTGGCCAGCGCGGCCGGCCGCTACGTCACGGGGCAGACCATCGTCATCGACGGCGGCTGGACGGCCCGCTGACCGTCCAGCCGCCGCCGCGGTGACGGGTCAGGCGGCGTTGGCGCCGGGGACGGGCGCGTCCGCCGGGCGGGCCATCAGCCGGGCGGCGGCGAGGACCTCGTCGTCGCCGGAGACTTCTTCCAGGCTGCGGCCGGCGGGCTCGGGGAGGACCAGGGTGAGCAGGGCGCCGAGGACGGCGACGCCCGCGGTGAGCAGGAGGGTGCCGCGCAGGCCGAACGCGTTCTGCAGGACGGGGAACAGGAAGACGCCGATGAACGCGCCGAGCTTGCCGGTGCCGGCCGCGATGCCGTGGCCGGTGGCCCGGACGGAGGCGGGGAAGACCTCGCCCGGCAGGACGAACGTCGTGACGTTCGGGCCGAACTCAGTGAAGAAGTAGCTGATGCCGTAGGCGATCAGGAACGGGATGACGGCGGCGGTCATGCCCGGGTACAGGCCGATGACGGCGAAGCAGACGCCCATCATGACGAAGCCGATGAGCTGGAGGCGGCGGTGGCCGATCCGGTCCATCTTCGTGATCGCCAGGATGTAGCCGGGCAGCGCCGCCACGACGAAGATGGCCAGCTCGATCGCGATGGTCGCGGTGTTGGAGGCGTGCGGAGTGATGAGGCCGACGATCTGCGGGGTGGAGATGGTGTTGCCGTAGTACGCGTAGTCGAGCAGGAACCAGCAGCCCGCGGTGCCGGCCAGCATCAGGAGGAACCGGCGGCTGGTCAGGAGCGCCCTTACCCCGGCGCGCTCGGCGCGGGCGCCGCCGTCGGCCGCGGCCAGGGCCCGGGCTTTCGCGTGGGCCTGGAACCGGGCAGACTCGGGCAGGGCCCGGCGCAGGAGCACGACGGCCACCGCGGGGACCGCGCCGAGGCCGAGGAGGAGACGCCACGTGAGGTCGGAGCCGGCGCCGCCGCCCAGCAGGGCCAGGGCGATCAGGGGGCCGACGATCAGCCCGAGGGCCTGGGTGGAGAAGACCAGGCTGACCATCCGGCCGCGGTCGGAGCGCCGGGAGTTCTCCGTCATCAGGACCGCGCTGACCGGGTAGTTGCCGCCCACGCCGAAGCCGAGCAGGAACCGGAACCCGACCAGCACGGACAGCGACGGCGCGAGGGCGGAGCCCACGGAGGCGACCGCCATCGCCGCGGCGATGACCCAGAACACCCTGGCCCGGCCGACCCGGTCCGCGATCCGGCCCATGACGATCGCGCCGAGGAACGCCGCGCCGAGCATGACCGCGTTGAGCAGGGCGAGCTGCCCGGAGCCGAGGTGCCATTCGGTCTTGAGGAGGGTGGACACGATGCCGATGACGAACAGGTCGTAGGCGTCGGCGAAGAACCCCAGCCCCGAGACCAGCACCGCGCGCCTGCGGGTTCTGCCGGTCGCGGCCTCGTCCAGCGGCGGGGCGTCGGGGAGGACACCGGCCTGGTTCTGCGACACTTTCGCTCCTGTTCTCCTGGTGCGGTAGGTCCGGTCACCGTTTCGTGCCGGACGGGCGCTTTGGCACCCGCACTGCGGACGCTACGCATTTAAGGAGAACCTCATCCGACGTGTATATGAACGAGAGGTGAACGAGCAATGTAGCTGTGGCGAAGGGAACCGGGTTCTGCGTGGACGGCAACCTGGCGGCCAGGGATAACATGGCCTGATGGGTGATAGCCGGGAGTGCGCGCAGTGCGGGAAGCGGTTCCGTCCGCTGCGGGAGCACGCCCGGTTCTGCTCGGCGGCCTGCCGGATGACCTGGAACGAAGACCACGGCGGCACCGCCACGGCCCCCGCTGCCGCGATCGACTGGTCGGTCACCGCGATGGCCGAGGCCGTGGAGCGGTTCGGCCAGGCGGGGACCTGGGACCTGCCCCGCGCGGCGGCCGCGGCCGGGGAGACGGTGTGGTGGATCACGCTGGTCGACGCGACGCTCGTCCGCTACCACCCGAGGGACTACGAGAACACGATGGCCGGGCTGAGCCCGGCGGCGCGGCGCGGCACCGAGGAAGCCCTCGGCGGGCTGCGCTACGTCCGCAACCGGATCGGCCGCTCGACCGATCCGGCGGAGCTCATCCAGGCGGGCGCGGACGGCGGCTGGGCCTGGACCCCGCAGGCCGAGCCGGGCCTGGACGGCGTTCCGGCCGGGACCCGGGAATGGGAGCTGAACCGGTACCGCGCCTACACCGAGCACCTGGCCGGGCGGGATGCCGCCGCGGTCTTCCGCCGCTGCGCGCGGTTCCTGGAGCAGGCGGCGGGCGCCGTGCCCGTCCTCGAGCGGCCAGCCCCGGGGCGGCGCCGTTAGGGGGCCTCCTCCGGCGGCTCTCTTAAGGCGGCCGGCCGGGTCTCCTCGTGCAGGGCGGCCTTCTCGGCGAAGCCGACCACGTCGTCGTCGGCGGACACGTCTTCCAGGCTTCTCCCGGCGGGTTCTTCCAGCAGGAGCGTGAGCAGCGCGCCGCCGACCGCGACCGCCGCGGACAGGATCAGGGACCCGCGCAGCCCGAGGGCCGCCTGGATGAACCCGAAGACGAACACCCCGGTGAAGGCGCCCAGCTTGCCGACGGCGGAGGAGATCCCGTGGCCGGTCGCGCGCACGCTCACCGGGAACACCTCGGCCGGCAGCACGAAGAGCGTCGTGTTCGGGCCGAACTCGGAGAAGAAGTAGCTCACGCCGAACAGGACCAGGAACGGCGCCAGCATGGCCGAGACGCCGGGAACGATCCCCGCCAGGCCGAAGCACACGGCCATCATGACGAACCCGATCCACTGCAGCCGCCGGTGCCCGATCCGGTCCATGACGGCGATGGACAGCAGGTACCCCGGCAGCGCGGCGATGGCGAAGATCGCCAGCTGCAGGGCCGTGATGGTCATCAGGCTGGCGTGCGGGCTGACCATCTGCAGGATCCGCGGCGCGGAGATCGTGTTCCCGTAATACGCGTAGTCGAACAGGAACCAGGCGCCGGCGGTGCCGATCAGCACGTAGCGGTACTTGAGGAAGGACCAGAAGAGCCGCAGGTCCATCCGGTGCTTGAACGGGTACTCCAGCGCGTCCGGGCCGATCTTCCCGCGGGTGAAGCGGGCCAGCTGGACGGCGGTCTCGGCACCGGTTCCCTGCACCTGCTCGGCGTAGCGGGGCGACTCCGGCATCTTCCTGCGCCAGTAGAACACCAGGGCCGCGGGGACGGCGCCCAGGCCGAGCAGGACCCGCCAGGCCAGGGCGTGGCTCAGCCCGCTGCCGAGCAGCCCCAGCGCGGCGAGCGGCCCCACGATGAGGCCGAGGGCCTGGGCGGCGAAGACCATGCTCACGAGCTTGCCCCGGTCCTGCCGGTTGGCGTACTCGCTCATCAGGACGGCGCTGACCGGGTAGTCGCCGCCGATCCCGATGCCCAGCGCGAACCGGGCCGCCACCAGCACCCAGAACGACGGGGCCAGCGCCGACGCGATCGCCCCGGCGATCAGGATCGCGGCCACCAGCCAGTACGCGCGGGTCCGCCCGGCCAGGTCGGCGGCCCGCCCGAAGCCCAGGGCGCCCAGGACGGACCCGGCCAGCGTCATGCTGGTCAGGACGGCCAGGCCGGCCGGCCCGACATGCCACTGCTGCTGCACCAGGGTGGCGGTGATCCCGATGATGAACAGGTCATAGGCATCGGTGAAGAAGCCCACCCCGGACACGAGCACGGCCCGCAGGTGGAACGGGCTCAGCCTGGCGTCATCGAGCGATGCCGCCAGATGGCGTGCCTTGGCCACTAGCGATGTTCCCCACGAGTAACTTCGGCGCCTGAGGGCACCGTCAGAAGCATTTGCCCAGATTTTAGCTGGCCAGCGGGCCTTTGTGAACGTGGGGTTAATAACAGGCGAACGCAATATCCGGAACGGGTCTTCGTTCCAGCACCGTCATCGCTCTTCTGTCCGGCAGGGGAGGTCGTGCCGGGTCGGCGCTGGTCTTGGGAATGCATCCTCAGCGCGCGTGCTGCGCAACGCGCTTCGGATAATGCCCTGGGACCCCGCCTCGCGTAGCGACGGCCAGGCGGCGTCAGTGCTGGGGCGGCGGCGTGCCGTGAGGCCACACGCACGGCGATGAGGCAACGATGGAGAGCTGGCCCTCGTTGTTGGGGTCGAGGGCGATTAGGTAGCCGTCTTTGGTGCTGCCGTTTAGCTGAGGGTTGCTGGTATCCATGCGGAAAGTGCCCGGGGCGTAACCCTTGGAAGTCCAGTAGCGCAGGACCTGCTTCGCGACCTTCGGGTTGTCTTTCTCCGGGATTCCCCTGAGCAGGTACCGGCCTACGGCTTGGACCCGGGCATCGGACTGGCCCTCGGCTTCGTCCACGCAAGACGATATGTCCGTGCCCGCCTTGTCGGTTACCAGTCGGGGCCGTGGGGTAATCGAGGCGCCGGTGGCGGTGAGCATGTGATTGACGCGCGCGGCCGCCTGTTCCTGCGTGACGGTGGGCCCGGCTGAGCAGCCGGCCAGCAGCAGCACGGTGATGGCCGCGCCGGCCGCCGCGGTCAGGACGGCCTTGAGGCCCGCGGCGAACATCTGTCGGTCGTTCTCGTTGTGGCTGGTGGTCACGTCGTTTCCCCTCCGGCACGGCCAAGCGGTTCCGGATACGGCTAATGCCCACGGTATGCGTCTTGTCGCGGGTTGTCCAGAACAGCCGGAGAGGCACGACAATCTCTGTGCTTGTCGTGCCCAGAGGGGGTTCGCGTCAGTGCTGGGGCGGCGGCGTCCCGTTAGGCCACACGCATGGCGACGTCGCGCCGATGTTGAGCTGCCCGTTGCCTTCCGTGCTTAGCGCCATGAGGAATCCGTCCGTGGTGTCGGCGAATACTTGGGGGTTGGCGGTGTCCAGGTGGGAGGTGCCGTAGATTCTGTAGCCCTTGGCCTTCCAAATGTGCTGGATCTGCTTTGCGATGCTTGAGTGAGCCTGCTTCGGAACGCCCTGGAGGAAATACGAGCGGGATACCTGGACCCTGGCGTCGGACATCCCATCAGGCTCATCCGGACACGCGCCGTTTTCCGAGAGCAGCTTGTTGGGTTCCAGCCGGGGTCGAGGGGTAATCAGTGGCCCAGTGCTCTGGAGGATTTGGTAGACGTGGGTGAGTGCCTGCTGCCGTGTGATGCTGGGCTGGGATGCGGGATCTTTCCCTGAGCATCCGGCTAGTGTCAGCGTGGTAACTGCCGTGGCGAGGGCCAGGGCTGCACTCTGCTTCTTGTGAGGGGTCATATGCCGCCTGGTCCGAGGGGGATGGTGGACTCCGGGCCGGGGGGAATTGGGAGCGCCGGAACAGTGCCTACGGCACCGTACCGTCCGGCCACGATGTTCGCCATGTTCAGCAGCGAGGACGACTGGGGCGACCAGTATGCCGAATGGGCGCTGAGGCCGGGGAACGGATAGGAAACGTTGTGATTCTCGCAGTTGAAGACCCTTCCTCCGAAGGCTCCGGAGACGGGGCTGTTGCCGAACCAGTTGCTGTCGGGGTTGGCGATGGAGATCGTGGGGTTGGAGAGGTCGGGCACGGGGTCGGCACTGATGGCTCCGGCCCAGACGTGGGAGGGGGAGATGCCGAGCTGGGAGGCGTGGTTGACGCCGACGCCGGGGCTGCCGACGAAAATGATGTCGTTGGGGTGCATGTGACTGCGGGCGGCGGCCTCGCCCACGACAACGGACCCGTAGCTGTGGCCGATGACGGTGGTGTGCGACGGGGTGCCGGGCTGGTGGGAGACGTTCAGTCCCGTCTGGAACCGGGACAGGGACGCGCCGCCGGCGGCGGCGTCGTGCGTGCCGGTGACGTCCAGGTTGTGGAGGCCCTGCCCGGTGCCGAGTTGCGGCGCGTTGTAACCGAGCCAGTAGACGGAGGAGACCGACTGCCCGTTGGCGTCTTCACCGGCCTGCTGGTACATGTCAATCGCCCGCTTGATGTCGCCGACTGAGCCGCCGAGGTGGGAGCCGAGGCCGGGGACGTAGGTGGCGGTGTTGGCGGCGGTGTTGGCGGCGGTGTCGGGGTTGCCGAGGGCGACGATGCCGTGCCCGTTCCCGTCAGTGTCGAAGCCGAGGAGGTAGACGTTCTTGGGGCCGGTGACCAGGCCGGCATTGTTCAGCCCGGTGTCCAGCGAGCGGATCATCTGCAGTTTTCCCTGGAACGCGGTGACCTCGTCGTGCCATGTCTGCCAGGCCGGGTTCTCGGTGGTGCGCGGCGCGTCGTGGAATCCCAGGCTGCGGATGTACCGGCGGGGCTCGGCGCGGTCCAGGGCCTGGAGCTGTCCTTCCAGGTCTGATCGTTCGCGGGTGAGCTGGAGCCGGTTGGCCTTGTCGCGGACGGTGACGGGCAGTCCGTCGAGCCACCCGACCTGGGACGGCGCATCGCTGATGAGGTGCTGCCGCTCCGCGCCGGACAGGTCCTTCCACCAGGAGCTGACCTCGGTCGGGCTGGTGCCCCTGGCGGGCACCGCCGCGCGGGCGAGGGTGCCGCCGAGTGCCCCGGCTCCCGCGAGCACGGCGCCCGCGGCCGCCAGGTTCCCGTTGGGGGCTCCCTTGAACAGCCCGATCTCCTGCAGTCGTGTCGTGACGTCCGTGTCGGTCTCGTCGGCCAGGGCCAGGGCCTTGCGGGCCATCGCCGTGGCTTCGGCGGCCTGCGGCGGCAGGGCCTTGACGAGTTCCTCGGCTCGAGTTTCCAGGCCGTTGAGGGAGAACGCGGGCGGCTGCCAGCCGGCCGATCCGTCGTCGCCGATGACGAGCCCGTGCCGCGCCGCGAGGTCGTCGGCCATTCGCAGGTAGGCCTGCGCTCCGGCGATCCCGGTAGCGGCGTCGGTCATGATGGTGGCCATCGCGTCGGAGTACTCCCGGGTCGCGATCAGGTCCCGGGCCCGCCCGCTCAGCGTGGTGAGTGCGGCCCTGGCAGCCCGGCCCGACCAGTCGCTCTCCAACGGTGAGATGACATTGCGCTTCCAGTCGGCGATCTCCTGGTCGAGGTCCGCGCTGATCTGGTGCCAGGAGCGGGCCGCGTCGTCGAGCGCCGCCGGGCGTGCCGAGCGCACCGCCGTCGCGCTGGTCATGCGCCGCGCCCGGCGGGAAGGGACACGCCCCGCGCCAGGCCGGTGTTGCGGGTCTCCGCGGACTCGTAGGTGCCTGCGGAGGCGTGCAGTTTCGCCGCGTCCGCGGACGCGGCCGACCCCTGGGCGGCCAGTTCCCGCTGCCAGTCGCGGGCCAGGGCGGACAACGCGGCGGAGAAACGCCAGCCGTGATGCGGTCCGGCGGCTTGGTCGACGGCGGCCGCCGCCCGGCCAGACAGGGCGCTGACGTCTTCCCCGGCCGTGCGGCCGTGTTCGGCGGAGGCGCGCAGCGTCGCTGGGGTGACCTTAAGAGTCCCGTCCACGGCTACCGCCGGGTCTCTCGCCGGGCGGTCAGGCCCGCCGTGAACTGCTCGCAGCCGACCAGGAATGCCATCTGCCTGCCGCCGAACTGCGGTTCCGCCCCCTGCACCGTGTGGCCGTCGCCCGCCACGTGTCACCGTCCCGTCGTTGCGCCCCGCCGGAATAGGTTGGTCTTTAAACGCTATTACCCGGAATGGCTCCGATACCCATAAAACGGCCGGCGCGCTATAACGGTTCGGGCACTCTCTGTTCTATTTTCATGAATCCAAAGAATTCGACGATTCACGAAAATAGTCAGACGATAGTCAATGGCTAGTCGAGAACGTCTTAGTTAGGGAGCCCGAGTGAGCTGGGATGCTCTGGAGTCGTGATTGGCGGCGATTCGTGTAAGGAAAATGGCGAAAGGGATGGCTCGCGCCTGGCGGCGGGCGCGGCTATGCCGAGCCGGTTAACGTATCTGGTTCAGGAACGTCTGCCAGGCGTCCGTCGCCACCGTGAGGCGGTCTCGGGCAGGCTGGTGGTCCTGCTGAGAATCTTCCACGCATACGGCCCTGGGCGCGGTGCCGACCGCGATGCAGTTGCCGCCGTTGCCGACGCTGTAGCTGGACGTGCGCCGGTCGGTCAGTCCTTCCATTTCTCTTCCATCGCTTTCTGTATTCGGTCGCGCGATGCCCGTACGTCCAGCGCGTAACTGCGAAGCGTGTCGAACGTGCTGGACATGTGCGCGAAACGCTCGGGATCTCGTGCGATTACTCCCGTTTCCGCGCCTTCCATGTACACCATACCGGGCCTGTCCCCGCCAAATTCCGCGAGCGTGAATGCGCCGCCGAGCCCTACGTGGGCTCCCAAGTCGCCGGGGAGGACCTGCACCGCTACCCGGGGACGTTCCGAGAGATCGAGCAGGTGCTGGAGTTGGGCGGCCATGACGGCCGCGCTGCCGATGCAGTGGTACAGGACCTGCTCGTTGATGATGGCCGAGAAGCTCGGGGGAAACTTGCGGTCGAAGATCTCCTGGCGCTTCATCCGCTTTGAGACATCCGCGGCGGTGTCCCGGCTGTTGTCGGCGGCCTCCCAGGGCAGGTTCACGGCGTAGGCGTACTGCTCCGTCTGGGTGAGCCCGGGCATGGCCAGAGCCTCCCAGGTCCGGAAAGAAACCGCTTCCTTTTCCAGTTCGACCCAGGGCCGGAAGTAGTCGGTGTCGTCGGTGTCAGGGATCCCAGCGTCGGTTACCAGGTTCTCGAAGACTTTCGCGTTCGGCTGGTTGGGGAAGAAGACCTTGTCGCATGCCCTCGCGAATTTCAGTGTTGGCAGGCGGCGGCCCCGTTCGACGTGCCCGATGATCCCTTCCTGCCAGGCGCCCAGGTGGGAGGCGAGTGCGGCGCGAGTCCAGGCCTGGTCTAGGCGCATGCGCTCGAGCTGTCGGGCGAAATGCTGGATAAGCGGGTGGTCTGTATCCATTTATCCCCTCAAGTCTACAGAGACTACAGAACGCGGTGCGACGGTACAGCTCTCTACGGTAACCGCCGATTTGTAGAAAGTACAGAATCCAGGATGGATGATCGGGGTCATGGAAGTTCCGTCTACACGGAATGCCTTAGAGCAGGAAATATCTAATTCCTCGCGGATGCATCGGGCTTGGAAGGTGTACAAGCCCGGTCAGAGCGCAGGCCGACAGCAGAGCGACAGAAACGGCGACCATGAAGACCAAGACCGGAACTGATGCCATCCCGGCCCGGCCCCGCTGCCGGAGCGATTCCGTCGAGCTCTCGGCTCATCCCGCAGTTGTCTCGCAGGCCCGGCTCCGCAGTCGTCTCGCACTGCGCGGCTGGGGCCTGGAAGAGGCTGCGGATGCGGTTGTCCAGGTCGTCAGCGAACTGGTGGGCAACGCCGTGGAGGCATCGCGCGAGGCGGGGCTGAGCAGCGGTATTCGGGTGACGCTGACCGCCGACGAGGAAGCGATTCTCATCGCGGTGTGGGACGCGGTGCCGTTGCTGCCCATCCCGGACAGCCCGGACCTCGACAGCGAGCACGGGCGAGGCCTGCTACTCGTTGACGCGCTGGCCGAATGGCGCGACGTCCGGGTCATCCCGGCGAGTTGCGGGGGCGGGAAGCTCGTGCGGGCGAAGATCGTCCTTCCGCAGCCCCGATGAGTGAAGAAAAATCCGATGAGTGAGGAGAATCTGATGAACGACAAGCTGGACGCGTGCGACAGGGTCTACCTGGACAAGCTGCGGCTCGCGGCCGAGGTGCTGATTCGAGGTGGGGAGGAGGCGGAGGTAAATAGTGCCTTGGAGAGCGAACTCGTGTTGCTGAGGGACCGGCTCGAGAGGGCACTGTTGCGCAGCCCGGCTGCACCGTGAGTTCTGCGTCCGAAAAACCTCCGCCCGCGGATTAGCCAGTGCGGGCGGAGGTGTCCTGGGTGAAACGGTCGGCGTGCTTGTCGAGGTTGCGGACCTGGGTGGCGCTGGGGGAGCGCCTTGGCGAGCTTTCCAGTCTCGGCGTAGGCGACGCCGGCCTGGTAGGCGCAGTCGAGAACGTCTGGGGCATCGGGATCCCGGTGGGCACGTTCCCGGAAGACGCGGCCGGGTCATGCACGGGGGCGAGCAGCGGTGCGCGGAACGGGCGGACAGGGTCTCGTCCGTCTCCGGCGGCGGAGGAGGCGGCCGTGTGAGCCGCGGTCACCGGAAAGCCGTTCGGGCTGCCCGGGGTGGTGATGAAAGGCAGCAGCGTGTCGTAGACGCTTGCCGCGGCGGGAATTATATGGTGTTGCACGCGTTATTACGGACAGGGATCCGAGATCCTTAAGGGCATTGACCGTGTCGTGGTCATCAGACCACCCGGCGACGGATCCCGGCCCGCGTGAGAGGCTTGCCGAGTCTGACCGCGTCGATCTTCCAGATCCGTACGCCTGCTCGGCCCCAAGCACCAGGCGTTCCGTCCGGAACGTTGCTCGCCCGCCCGCGGGACTGCCCGGCATGCCGCCGGGGCTCCCATGCCCGTCATCCCTGAGGAGAAGTTCGTGGCTCGAACAGGCCAGCGCCGCCAGGGCGCTCGCCGGGCTGCCCCGCAGAAGCAGCAGAAGCAGCAGCAACAGCGGAAGCAGCAGCCGCAGCAACAGCAGCGGCGCGGCCGCAACCAGGGCGACGCCGTCTCATCGCTCGCCCAGGCCGCCCGTGAGGTCGAGGCGGCCGTCCGGGACGGCCGGGTGACCCCTGCGGTGCGCACGAAGTTCGAGGCCGTCGCCCTGCTGTTGCGGGACGAGCGCGCCCGCGTGCTGGAGGGGGCGAACGGCGCTCGCCGGGATGAGGGGCTCAAGCGCCTGGACGGCATCGCCGCCATCCTGGCGCAGACCGCCGTCCAGGAGGCCGGGCTCATGGCGCTGCTCGACGAGGACGCGGACGAGACCGACGCGGCCCGGTCGCTCAAGCGGAAGATGGCGAGGGACCTCGGAATCAAGCAGGCGCCCGAAGAGACCGCGCCGGCGAAGGCCCCGGCCGGGGAGACCCCGTCCGGGCAGGCTCCGGCTCACGAGCCGCCGTCCGCTGACGCGGCGGGGGTCGTGCCCCAGTCGGTGGTTTCCCGCCAGCTGGCCAGCCCGTTCCTCGCGCCCGACTACTCCGCCGCTCCCAGGCCCGCTCCCCGGGC
>Ga0131853_10013420_pt1 | contig 15022 bp, 15 predicted proteins | sample TergutLab28metaG_FD_92764 | JGI IMG/M metagenome (GOLD analysis project Ga0131853, IMG submission 92764) | Labiotermes labralis P1 segment gut microbial communities from Petit-Saut dam, French Guiana - Lab288 P1 (version 2) (version 2) | ecosystem: Host-associated > Arthropoda: Insects >... | reverse complement strand
ATTGTCTCCAGCACCATAGGCTCCGCCATCATCGCCGGACTGTTTATCGCGATGTTGAGTTAAACGAAATGATCCCCCGCCGCAGGCGGGGGATCATTTTCTATAAAACCACAATCGTCATCCCATTGTTATGACGTTCTAAATCCCTGTCCTGCCTGAGGGAGGGGCAACGGGCAAAGGCCAGACGGGTGCCTTCGTGGAAGATGGAAAAATCTTCCCCGGGGATAAAGTCCCGGATTTGGCCGCTTTTTTTCTGTTCCGTCAAATATTGCCTAGCCCTGCTGCGGATTTTCCCGCCGCTGCCAGTAGAGCCGTAGCCGTGGATGATTTTCACCGCCCCCGCGCCCAGCTCTTTGCCGCTTCGAAGGTGGAAGGTGATCCGGCGGATGGCGTCTCCCGCCGTCGGCAGATCTTCTTTGATGTTGACTTCTTTCAAATATCCGTTCACCTGCGTTCTCCTTCCGCTATCGCTTTTCCCGCTTTCTTTGCGTCGGCGCTTCCGGTTTTACGAGGCACCATTTGTGAAAGCCGATCAAATCCTCCCGGCCCGCTTTCTTGAGGGCCTCCAGGATCAGTTTTTTCTTCTCCGGCCGCCGCCATTGGAGAAGGGCCCGTTGCAGATTGCGCTCTCTGTCGCCTTTTGGCACATAGACGGGTTCCATCGTCAAGGGATTGATGCCTGTGTGGTACATGCAGGTAGAGACAGTGCCGGGGGTGGGATAGAAATCCTGCACCTGCTCTGGGTGGCGGCCCTGTTTGTGGAGCGTTTCGGCCAGGGTGACGGCATCTGCCAATGTGCTGCCCGGGTGACTGCTCATGAGATAGGGGACCAGATATTGCTCCAACTCGTATTTCTGGTTGAGACGGCGATATTTTTCCGCGAAGCGGTCATAGACCTCCGCAGAGGGTTTCCCCATACAGGCGAGGACGTGATCCACCGCGTGCTCCGGGGCTACTTTCAGTTGGCCGGAGATGTGGTAGTGGACGAGTTCGGCGAAACATTCGCCGTTTTCATCCTCCAAGAGATAGTCGTAGCGGATTCCGGAGCGGACAAAAACCTTTTTGATGCCCTCGATCTGACGAATGCGGCGCAGAAGCATCAGGTAATCGGTGTGGTCCGCGTCCAGTTCGGGACAGGGGGTGGGGGTGAGACAATGTCTCTCCTTGCAGAGTCCGCGTTTTCGCTGAGCGGCGCAAGCGGGGCGGCGGAAATTGGCTGTGGGGCCTCCCACGTCGTGTACATAGCCCTTGAAATCGGGATGACCAATAAAGCGTTCCACTTCCCGGATCACGGAGGGATGGGAGCGGGAGGTGACCATTCGCCCCTGGTGGAAACTGAGGGAGCAGAAGTTGCAGCCCCCAAAGCAGCCTCTATTGTGGATGACGGAGAAGCGAACCTCTTCAATGGCGGGCACGCCGCCCCGGGAGGCATAGACTGGGTGGACTTCCCGGGTGTAGGGCAGGTCGTATACGAAGTCTAAGTCTTTGCCGTCTAATGGCAGAGCCGGGGGATTTACCACCAAAAGGCGATCCCCATGCCGTTGAAGTACGGCACGGCCCCGGATGGGATCGTGCTCCTGCACCTGGATGCGGACGGCCTCGGCGTAGGCGTGCTTGTCTGTGCTGACGGCCTCAAAGGAGGGGCATTCGATGACTGCATCGTGTATTTGTATTGCAGGGGCGAACTGTGTTCGCCCGTCGTGGGAATGTGGGCGAACGCAGTTCGCCCCTACAGAGTTTTTGGCAATATAGGCCGTGCCCCGGATATCTCGCAGTTCCTCAATGGGCGTGCCGCTCTTCAGCCCCGCCGCCACCGCTCTGACAGCGGATTCGCCCATGCCATAAATCAGCAAGTCGGCCTTTGCGTCAAAGAGGACGCTCCGGCGGACTTTATCGGACCAATAGTCGTAGTGGGCAAAACGGCGCAGGCTGGCTTCTAAGCCGCCCAAGACGACCGGCAGACCCGGAAATGCCTCCCGGGCCCGGCTGGCGTAGACGATGGCGGCCCGATCCGGTCGCAGTCCTGCTTTGCCGCCGGGGGAATAGGCGTCTTCGCTGCGGGGCTTTTTCGCTGCGGTGTAGTGGGCGACCAGAGAATCTAGGTTGCCGGCCGTCACAAGAACGCCAAAACGCGGCCTTCCCATTGCGCAGAAGGCCGCGGTATCGTGCCAATTGGGCTGCGCGAGGATGGCCACACGATGCCCCTCGGCCTCCAGCACTCGACCGATGACGGCGGCACCGAAGCTGGGGTGGTCGATGTAGGCGTCTCCCGTGATGAGGAGAAAGTCGTACGCATCCCAGCCGCGGGCTATCATGTCTGCTTGGGAGATGGGGAGGAAATGTTTTGTGTCCATATGAACCCCCGGAGGTGAATGCAAATGGCGGGCAAAATGCCCTCGGTGGCCCGAAGCAAAGAAAATCCTCAGTCAGCTCGCTGCCAGCTCCTTTGAAAAAGGAGCCTTAGGGCCGAAAAGCCTCCTTTTCCAAAGGAGGTGGCAGGCGTAGCCTGACGGAGGATTGGACATCCGGCCCCTACAGCGAAACGTCTCGCACTCGCACCGAGATATCCTTTTCCATGACCCAAAGAGGCCCTCGGGCGCCTTCAATCTCGCCGGTTTTGACAAAACCGAAGCGCCCGTAGAAGCCGATGGCGTTTTCATTGGCCTCGGATACATGAAGGGTGAGCCGATCACGCCCCAGAGGGCGATAGACGCTGACTGCGTGGCCGATGAGCTGAGGGCCGAAGCCCCGCTCCCGATACGCGGGGTCCAGATAGAAGAAGGAGATGTGCCCTTCGCCTTTGTCAGCACCTCGGTTCACATCCAACTCTAAGAGCCCAATAGGAGTGCCGTCACTCAGGACGGCTTCTACCAGCGCCCGGGGATGGGCGGCCGCGTGTTCGACGGCCAGGGCCACATATTCGTCCGAAAAGCCCGCGAGACTGCCGTGGACTTCACCCCAGGCATCTTGCCGGCAGGCGAGATAGCGGTTTTGGGCCTCCGGCTCGTCAAGGGAGAGAGACAGAAAATCCAGATTGCCTTTGTCCAGGCCAGTTGGGTTCCGCCACCAGTTTTGGCGGGCGAAGGTGCTCAGGTCTGCCCCCAAGTGGCTGGCATCGTTCATCCAGCGGAGGGTGAGGCCCTGTTCCGCGCCCAGCTCTAAAAGCGTCACTGCCGTGTTGTCGCAGTGGGGGATTTCGGAAAAACGCTCGGAGGGGAGACTGTGGAGCCGGGCTAAGAGCGCGCGGATAGCGTTGCCGTGGGTGACTGTGGCCACTGTTTGGCCGGGATGGGCTAGCGCGATTTCCATGATGGCCTTGCCCATGCGGTTTGTGAGGGCGGAAAAGGACTCGTTTGTGCCGATGTCCCAACGGGCAGGGTCCGCAGAGAAATAGCCCAGTTGCTTTGTTTCGTACCGCTCCAGGCTGGCCCAGGTCATGTCTTCCCAGCGGCCCATGTGAACCTCGCGCAGGTCGGGACGGAGCTGGAGTGCCATGTTCCGAGGCGCGGCCAAAGCCCGGGCGGTAGACTGGGCGCGGACTAAGTCGCTGGCGTAGATGACATCCAGCTTGAGCCCCATAAAGCGCTCGGAGAGGGCTTTTGCCTGCCGGAGACCCAGCTCAGTCAGAGAGCTGTCATAGTGGCCCTGGACCCGGCGGTACAGATTGCCCTCGGCCTCCGCGTGGCGGATGATATATAGCTTCGTAATCATGAGTTCAACTCCACTTTTCCGGTTAAATCGGTGACGTGATGGATGTGCTTTCTGTCTAAATAGGCCGCCAGCTCCCGCTTGACCCGGATGGGAGCCTGGGGATCGACAAAGCAGGCGGTACCCACTGCTATCATATCAGCGCCGGCCAGCATCATTTCCACCGCGTCGGTTCCGGTGGAGATACCGCCCATGCCTAAGATAGGCAGATCCACCGAGGCGGCGACCTGATAGACCATACGGATCGCCACCGGCAGCACAGCCGGGCCGGAGAGACCGCCCATGTTGTTTGCCAGCATGGGCCGTCGGGTTTCATAGTCGATGCGCATCCCCAGGAGGGTGTTGATGAGACTGAGGGCGTCGGCGCCGGCGTCTCTGGCGGCCTTGGCGATGGCCACAATGTCCGTCACGTTGGGGGAGAGCTTTACCATTACGGGGACGGTGCTGTTTGCCTTTACCGCCTCCGTCACAGAGGCCGCGCCCTGGGGGGTGAGACCAAAGGCCAGGCCGCCCTCTTTCACGTTGGGGCAGGAGATATTGACCTCCAAGAGATCCACGCCGGCATCAGAGAGCTTTTTGGCCATCTGGGCGTATTCCTCCACCGTGTTGCCGGAGAGATTGGCGATGACCTTGGTGCGAAATTGTCGGAGCCAAGGCAACTCCGTCTCGATAAAGGCGTCCACGCCGGGGTTTTGGAGACCGATGCTGTTTAGCATTCCCCCAGGCGTCTCGACAATACGGGGAGATTTGTTGCCCTCCCGTGGGGTCAGGGTCAAGCCCTTGACTGTGATGCCGCCCAACTCGTTTAAGTCCAGGTATTCGCCGTACTCCCGGCCGAAGCCATAGGTGCCGGAGGCGACGAGGACGGGATTTTCAAATGTGATACCGGCGAAATTGACACGCAAATCAGCCATGTTGTGTTGCCCTCCTGGTGAGATGTAGGGGCAGACCTTGTGTCTGCCTTGTGCAAGTCGAACAGGGCAGACACAAGGTCTGCCCCTACAACGCGATGTTCTGCGCTGTAGAAATCAATGCTCGTGCGTATGCGCGCACCCGCATCCGCAGGTGACGGCCTCTGGCTGTTCCTGCACGGGCGGCCACGCCACCACTCTCGCGTCAAACACCGGGCCGTCATAGCAGGCCCGCAGGTTTTTACCGTCTTTCATGGGCACGGTACAGCCCAGGCAGGCTCCGACGCCGCAGGCCATCCGCTCTTCTAAGGAGACCTGACAGGGCACGTCGTACTGTGCTGCAATCTCCGCCACGGCAGCCAGCATGGGCATGGGGCCACAGGCGAGAATGGCGTCGTATTTGACGAACATCAGTTCTCGCGCCAACACGCTGGTCACGAATCCCGCCTCGCCGGCGCTGCCATCGTCAGTGGTGAGGACGACGCGCTTGCAGGCGTCTCGGAACTGGTCTTTCAGGATCACATCACTGGCCTTGGGGAAACCTAAGATGGCTGTGGTGAGGCCGCTGGCCATCTGTGCGGCGTACAGAAGAGGCGGCACGCCGATCCCGCCGCCGATGAGGAGGACGTTGTGCCCCTCGATAGAGAAGCCGTTCCCCAGAGGACCCAACACGTCCAACTGGCCGCTTTTTTGCTCCGAGAGCCACCTAGTGCCCGGGCCTACGACGCGAAAGACGATTTTGATGTATCCATCCCGACAGTCGCAGATGCTGATGGGGCGGCGCAGGAGCACCCCGTCTCCGCATTTGATATGCAGAAACTGGCCGGGTTTTGCCGTCTCGGCCAGCGCGCCAGCCTCTAAGGTGATGGCAAACACGTCATCTGTCAGTTCCCGGGACGTGATGATATCGCAGAATCGCTGCATGGCTGTTCCTCCTCTATAAGGGCCGCATGGCTGAGCGGCTCGTCTCTGTTGCATGGGTGGTTGTAGGGGCGTTAGTGATTGCCCGTGGGCGGCTACTAGCCGCCCCTACAAAGAGCGTGGGCTATGCAGGAAACCCGGATGTGAGTCCCTACAAGAATATCGCAAATATCCGTAAAACACCCTGCACAATCTTGCGGTATAACGGCCGGTCTTGCCACTCTGGAAGGGTGATTTCTTGGCACTGTACCAGTGTTTCCTCAAAATCGGCCTTGATGTCCCTGAGCACGGGGGCTCCGCAGATCCATACGGCGTTTTCGTAGGAAAGGTAGAAACTGCGGTAGTCCATGTTGACGGTTCCGGTGATGCAGTGGTCGTCGTCGGAGAGGATGGTCTTGGCGTGCATATAGCCGGGGCTGTATTCGAAAATCCGAACACCCGATTGAAGCAAGACTTCGTAATTGGACTGGGTGACCATGTGGACATACCATTTGTCCCAGATGTAGGGCGTGATGATCCGCACGTCGGTGCCGCCCAGGGCGGCAGTGCAAAGGGCGTCTACCATGCTGTTGTCGATGATCAGGTAGGGGGTCATGATGTAGACGTATTCCTGGGCGTTATGGATGATGCTGCGGTAAGTGATTTCCGCCGGATGGGCAGGGCTGTTCATCGGTCCGTCGGCAAAGGGTTGATAGAAGCCAGGTGCGGGCTGACCCGGGCGATTTGGCCGATAGCGCTCGAAATCTTGTTCCCGCTGAGTTTGGAGCTCCCACATCTGGAGGAAGGTCACTGTGAGGCTCCAGGCGGCGTCACCTTCCAGGCGGATGGCCGTGTCTTTCCAGTGGCCGAACTTGGAGTTGACGTTCATATACTCATCGGCGAGATTGGTGCCGCCAGTGTGGGCGATTTCGCCGTCGATGACGCAGATTTTCTGATGATTTCTATAGTTGCCGTAGAGTTTGTTTGTGGAGTAGTGGATGGGATTGAAACGAACCATTTGGATGCCCAAACGCTTCATATCTGCGGCAAGGCCTTCCGGCACTGTAAATAGGCTGCCCCAGTCGTCGTACATGAGCCGGATTTCCACGCCTTCTTGCACTTTTCTGGCCAGGAGTTCTCGAAATTGATCCCAAAGCTGGCCCTTGTCTATGATGAAAGTCTCAATAAACACAAAACGCTGGGCCTTCTCAATGTCCGCTAACATGGCGGGGAATTGATTATCCCCCAGGGGGTAGTAGTCGCAGCTGGTTCTCTGGTAGAGCGGGAAGCCTCTGCGGCCGAGATAACTGCAAATGCGCTTGCGCTGGGGGTGCTCGTCAATGAGAGCTTGGTAGATTGCCGGGTCTTCTGTCAGATACTGCTTTGTCCGGGCTAAGACGCGGCGGATGCGCCGATGTTTGTCACCCCGGCCCCAGAGGACATAGAGCAGGTGGCCCGTTACCGGGAGCAAGAGAATGAGGAGCACCCAAGCCATGGTGTAAGACGCGTTTCGCCGTTTTCCTGTGAGAAGGAAGATATCAATGACTGCGATGACCTGGATGGTGAAATAGAGAAACACGGCTCTTTCTTGCAGGAACCAGACCAGAGTGAACACAATCCCGATTTGAACCGCTATGACAAAGAGCACCAGGCCAAATCGCAAAAATCCTGCTGCACGGCGGGTGAGCTCTTTCCTCACCCTTTCTCCTGAAGGGAATGCTGCGCTATTCATTGAAGTCCTCGCTGTAAGAGGTTTCTGGTGAGGATGAGCTGGTAAATCAGCACGGTGGCCGCTAAGGCGAGGAGGGTGCCCCGGGTGTAGAACGAGAGATCATCCCCCACGGTGACCCCAGTGAAGTAAACTGCCGCGGAAGAACAGAACATCAGCCTTCTTGGATGGCTTTGACGGAAGGCGTAGCCAGCGATGTAATAGAGGGCCAGAAGCAAGGCCGCTAAGGCAAAAAGATTGTAGGCATAGCCCAACAGCACGGGGTCGGCCGCACGATCAATGTGGCTGATGATCAGCCAGGTACAGAGCCAAAAGACAGGAATAGTCGAGGGGATGGCCACATTGGTGCCACCGGGCGTCAGAATTGCCATCAGGGTGAGGCAGAGGCCTGCTAAGAGGGCGGCCCCCAGCTGAATGGCAGAAAAAGGATCTAGCTCATCGCTCTGGGCGATGGGCAACAGCTCTTGGCCTGCCAGGGCGAGGACGACCAGGCCCAAAATCGCGCGCAAGATAGCCAAAGGTATACCGCCGTCAAAAGCATCCGCAAAAGTGGGCAACTGTTGCTTGGATACGGTAAACGATAGACCCAAGAGCAGGGCGACGACGACGAGGGAAAACGCGATAAGTGCGATGGAAATCGGCGCCCCTCGCAGGGCCAACCCCGAGTGAGGATCAAAGATGGTGGCCACTTCCTGCCGCCGGAGCAAAAAGCCAAAGCCCCCGGCGATGAGGGCGATGAGAGCCATAAGATATCCGATAATACGCATATTGCTAGTCCAATCTCTCATAGATTAAATGAAGGAGCAATCTCTTCTATTCTACACGAGCTTTGGCAATGCGTCAATCGTTTGCCGTCCCTCTGTAGGAGCAGACCTTGTGTCTGCCCTGTCAGTCTTGCTCCGGGCAGACACAAGGTCTGCCCCTACAACACACAACGCCTTTTGGCTACTTGCCCACAAAGGAGAATCACTATGCGGCTTATTTTACCCATTTCCTTCGTAGTGTTATTGCTGGCTCTCATCCTGCCCCTTCTTCTGGTTTCCGGGCCGGAAAGGGTGTTGCCGACAGGTGTTGCGTGGGACGAGCTGGGAGAAAAGCCTCAGCCTTTGTCAAAGACGGGCGAACACAGTTCGCGCTTACAAGACGAAGAACTCATCTTGCAAGTTCTCTTGGGAGAGGAGGTGCATGAGATGAGCATGGCGGAATTTCTAGAGGGCGTGGTAGCGGCGGAGATGCCGGCCCGCTTCCATCCGGAGGCCCTCCGCGCCCAGGCAGTGGCGGCCCGGACGTATACGCTGCACCGGATGTTGGTGGAGCCCAGTCCCCGGCACCCGGAGGCGGTTGTCTGCGGCAGCTATGCCTGCTGCAAGGCTTTCCATAGCCCACAACAGCTCAGAGAGCGGTGGGGGAGCTCCTTCGACTACTACCGGGCGGTGATTGCCGACGCTGTCCGGGCAACCGACGGGCTGATCCTGTTCTATGAAGAAGAACCCATCCTAGCCGCCTTTCACGCCGCTTCCTACCACTACACCGAGGCCAGCGGGGCCATTTGGGGGAGTCTGGCCTATCTCCAAAGCGTGCCCACCCACGAGAGTGCCGCGGAAGTGCCTCGATTTTACGAGACGGTGACAATGCGCTTTTCCGAATTCCGAGAGGTCGCCCAGCGGGAAATCCCGGGCGCGGTGCTGAACTATGACAGCATCCCCTATTGGATCACGAATCTCCGCTATACAGATTCCGGCCGCCTTTCCAGTCTTATCATCGGCGGTGTGACGGTGAGTGGACCTCAGTTTCGAAGGGCTTTTGGTCTGCGCTCTACCGCGCTGCAATTCGCTTTTGACACAGAGACCCTCTCTATCACCACCGGCGGTCATGGCCACGGCGTGGGCATGAGCCAGTTCGGTGCCAATGTTATGGCTAATCAGGGCATGGACTTCGCCGCGATTTTGGACTGGTATTACACCAATGTCACACTGGGTCAGATGGACGCGGTATTGTTGGGTTTCTTGCCGGAAGAAGCAGGTTGAGGACTCAGTTTAATAGAAGGAGCCCACGCGATCAAAAACGGCCCCTCAACTGAGGGGCCGTTTTGCTCTGGACGGCCAATATCGATTACGATCTGGCTTGCTGCCTGCTCTGACGATCTCCTTCGCCGGCATTGCGGCCTCTTTCATTGGAGCCGTTGCGCCTTTCGCGGCCTTCGGGCCTCTCTTCTCGATCTTCGCGTCTTTCTTTGCGGTTTTCGCGATCCTCACGTCTCTCTTCGCAGCCCTTGTCGCCGTTGCGGCGGCAGTTTTCTTGGTCTTCCAGGCACCGTTCATATTGCTCGCTGCGCCTGTTGCCTGCGTCATCTCTCATCCGGTCGCCTGACCCGGAGCCGTTCACAGCCAGAGCCGCAGTGGAGATACTCAGGAACATGAGGCTAATCAGTGCAAAAATCAGTATTTTTTTTCCCATTGTTTGCGCGCCTTCTTTCTGTTGGGGTATACTCACAGTATAAATCTTACAAATGAACCGCATATGAATGAAGTGTGAACTTTTTGCACATGCGACGGCGGCTGGAAAAAAGTTTTCTTGTCATTTTTGTCACAATGCTGTATACTCATGTCAATTACAATAGATAGCTGACGGGTGCGGCGAGAGCCAACATTGAAATCCCGCAGCGATAGGAGGCGCATTGTGAAGAAAAACTGGACTCGTTTTCTCGTGGTGCTCTTGACTCTTGCTTTGGTATTCCCATTGGGCGCGCTGGCGGCCGAGGATCCGCCCATCAATGTCTTTTCCGTGGAGGCGGCGGAGGGTGTGCGTTATGACGGCTATTTGGTCAGCGTTCGCCCAGGTGTACAGCCCCGGATATCTCCAGTGGCAGTGGGGATGGAAGAAGTGGTGGTGAACCTCTATTTGGCTGACACCATGGAGGACATTCAGCAGGTTTTCCGGGCGGATCAGATCGTTTTCATCGAACCCAACTACGAAATTGTCCCACTGGGTATCCCCAATGACCCCCTGCTTGACTATCAGTGGGCTTTGGCGTTCTTGGATGCCTCCGCCCTCTGGCGACAGGGACTCACAGGCGCCGGGGTGCGGCTCGCGATCATCGACAGCGGGATTACGCTGGACCACGAAGACCTAGACCCTCGCCGGGTGGCTCCCGGATTTAACTTTCTGGATAACAACACCGACGTGCGAGACAACTTAGGCCACGGAACACGTGTTGCCGGGATTGTTGTCGCCACCCGGGACAATGGCCGCGGCATGACGGGTCTCCTCAGCGAGGTGACCATTGTGCCGCTCAAAGTCATGGATCCCGGGAGAGGACTTACAAGCCACGCGGTTCAGGCCATCAAAGCTGCGGCGAACACGTTCGATGTAGATGTGATCAACATGAGCTTTGGCATTCCTGGCGGTGGTGTGAGCCAGGCCTTGAATGAGGCCGTTGACTATGCGCTGGCACGGGGGCTCATTCTGGTGGCTGCCGCCGGCAATTACGGGGACAGGCCTGCGGAGGCCAACCTTATGATTTACCCAGCGGCCCATCCGGGTGTGGTGAGTGTGGCCGCCATCGGCCGCAACGGCCGGGTGGTAAATTTTTCCCAGCGAAATCGGGGATTGACAGTGGCGGCTCCCGGGTCTGATCTTGTGACGATTGACCACCGGAACCGAACCGCTTATCACATGAACGTTTGCGGAACCAGTTACGCCTCTCCTCATGTGGCAGCCATGGCGGTGGTTGCGCGGTCCTTGAACCCGGATATCACCTCTGCCCAGTTTATGGATCTGTTGCGGCAGTCTGCTGTGAACCCGGGGCCGGGGAATTTTAACGACGTGTACGGCTATGGGGTCGTGAATATCAATCGCTTTCTCAACAGCTTCGTTTGGTTTAACGACATCGATTCCGTCCGATGGGCCAGAGAAAGCATTCTCTACATGGCCGAACGAAATTTGCTCAACGGAGTCGGTGACGGTGCATTCGCCCCGAACCAGCCGACCAGCCGTGCCATGTTCGTGACGGTTCTAGGCAGAATCTACCGGGAGGCAGGGGGTCACATACCTGTTCGGAACGACAATTTTGTCGACACCCGAAACGATAGCTGGTACAGCCGTTATGTGGCCTGGGCAGCTGAACAGGGGATCGTATACGGCTTCCGTCACGGCAACCAATACCAGTTCCGGCCCAGCGACCCCGTCACCCGGGAGCAGGCGGCCACCTTCTTAGCCCGCTTCGCCGTCCATGTGAACCAAAATTCCCAAGGGCACCCATCAGGCCTGGACAACTTTTTGGACGGAAACGCTGTGGCCGGCTGGGCAACAGAGGCCATGGCTTGGGTGGTGGAAGAAGGGATTATCACAGGTATTAACACCCCGGACGGCACAGCCCTCCAGCCCCAGGAGAACTCCACCCGGGCACAGGTGGCGGTCATCATGCAGCGATTTATCGGAAATACGCCGGCGTTGGGCAACGTGGCGTAAAATAATATCTCCAGAAAAAGCAGGAATCCCAGTGTGATAAGGTCATACTGGGATTCCTGCTTTATTCCTGTTCAATCACCCGGACAAATCTCTGCAAAATTGCGACGCACTGGGCTTCTGTTGTGCTCCCGCTTGGATTCCATGTTCCTTGGATGCCTGCCTTTGTAATCAAGCGATTATACGCCGCCCAACGCATCGACTCATTGGCCCATGCACTGATTTTATCGTAATCTGAGGACGCTGTGAGGTCGAAATCTTCCGGAACTTCTGTAGAAAAATCCATGATCGCAGAATAGCGGTGCAGCATTTCATATCACAAAGACAAAAGCCACAGAGAGCGCCGCGAATACGAAAAAAACAGCCTTGTTCCAGTCATAGATACGCTGGCCGCCGTAGGTTTTGAAGGGCTCGAAAATGATCATACAGCGGAACAAGAGGAGCACGGCGATAAGGCCCGATAGAAAAGACAAAGCCGGAACGATAGCTGCGGCTGTTGCGATGCCCAGCAAAAACAGCCAACTGGCCATGGCGGGGAGCGCCATATCCCGCCGGAATTGGGCTGTTTTTTCATACTTCGCAGGATACCAGCCGGCGACCATGGGGATAAAACCCCAGAAAAAACTGAAGAAGCCGCACAGCAAAAGCCCGCCATCCGTAAAACGGAAATGCCACTTGCGCTTCGTGAAGAGCGTGCCGATGTATCCGCTGACTGTCACACCGATGAAGACACCGAAAAAGGTGGAAAAAGCAAGGTGCAAGTCATTGAAGGCGCGGAAAATGGGGATAAACAGCACCGCGTTGACGAAGAGGTAAATCAGAATTTGCCCCAGACTGTTAGACTCTTTTTGTGTGTTATCCCCCTCTTTTGTGGAGAGATAGAAGTCGTGGCCAAAGGCGACACCGAAGGTCGTCACAACATAGAGCTTCAGGGACTGCAAAAGGCCAATCTGGGGAATCAAGGTCAGAAAGGGAACCCGAGCAAAGTCGTTTTTGATGAAGTTCATCCAAGACCCCGCATTGTCATCTCGGACATAGCTGACAAGTCTGTGGCAGTCTAAGGCCCAGAGCTGCTTGATCCCCTGCTCAAACAGCTGTTTCCCGATGCCCTGACCGTGGTGTTTGGGATCGGTGAAGAAATAGCTGATAAATCCGATTTTTTGACCGGATGTGTGATAGAGCTTATAGCAAAAGCAGCTTGCGATTTGATCGCCCAACAAAGCGAGTAAGGCGCCTTTGGGCTTGGGAAAGAGAAACCAGAAAAAGGCGAAACCGAAAAAGGCCTTTGCGCCAAGTTTCCGGACGTCTTTGACTTCTTGGGGGTTGCTGAGATTAATGTTGCGGATGGTGATGTTCATGGCTGATCCTTCCTCCTAGCTCCACCGCCTCCTGCGGGGGAACTAGATAAATCTATAGTTTGCCCAGTTCCCGGCTCCTGGCGCAGGCAGCGCGGACGGATTCGATGACGGCATTGCGGAATCCGGCGGCCTCCAAGGCGGCAACTCCCGCGATTGTCGAGCCGCCGGGGGAGCAGACCATGTCTTTTAAGATGGCCGGGTGCTCTCCTGTCTCCAAGACCATGGCGGCGGCCCCATAGACAGCCCGGGCAGCTAAAGTGACAGCCTGATCCCGGGGAAGGCCGGATGCGACACCGGCATCAGCCATGGCGTCGATGAAAAGATAGACAAAAGCGGGAGAAGAGCCGGAGAGGGCCGTGCCCTGGTCAAAGAATTGTTCTGAGAGCCACAGGGTTTCCCCGCAGGGGGCCAGGAGATCCAGCACCTCTGCCCGGGCGGCTTCGGGGACGTGGTCATCGCAGGCCAAGAGCATCTGTCCCTTGCCGATGAGGGCTGGGGTGTTTGGCATGATGCGGATCACGGGGTGACCGGGTGCGTCCAGGGCAGACTGCAAAGACTGGATGGTGACGCCGGCCAGGATAGAGCAGAGCACTTTTTGAGTGCCCGCGAATGCGGGTGCGATTTCCGAAAGAACAGTACCTGCCGTCTGAGGCTTGACGCAAAGGAAGACGATATCCGCCGCCTCAACTGCCTCTTGATTGGACGCCAGCGCCGTGCAGCCGAGCTCGTCTGCCAAATCCTTTGCTTTTTCGTAGAATTTATCTGTCAGGAGGAACTGGGCCGGGTCTAGGGTGCGGCAAGCGCCTCTGAGAATGGCACCTGCCATGGCGCCGGAGCCGATAAATGTGATTTTTTTCATGGTGTTGTTCTCCTTGAAAAGTGTAGGAATCCTCAATCAGCTTCGCTGACAGCTTCTTTAGAAAAGGAGCCTTTGATCCGAGAAAGCCTCCTTTTTCAAAGGAGGTGGCAGACGTAACCTGACGGAGGATTACCACATTCTAACGCATCTACACAAAAAAAGGAAGGCCTTCTTGACAAAAGAGGAAAAGCATGTATAATTATAGGGCTCTGGCATCTGCCGGGGCTATCCTTGCTCCTGCCTGCACGGCGGGAGCCATATGTCCAGAAGGAGGTGCAAGAAATGGCAAAAATCCAAGAAAAGTACGAACTGATGGTCATCATCGACCCCACCATCGGGGAAGAGGGCGTCCAGGAGACCTTTGGGAAGTTCAAGAATCTCATTGAGTCCAACGGCACATTGGAGGAAGTGGAAGATATGGGCAAGCGCAGGCTGGCTTATGATATCGACTACAAATCCGATGGCCACTATTTCCTCGTAAAATTCACCACCGCGCCAGATTTTCCGAAGGAACTCGACCGTGTGCTGGGAATCACGGACGGTATTTTGCGTTCGCTGATCACTGTCCGGCCGGCATAAGGGGGCAGAGATGAACAACGTCGTTTTGATGGGTAGGCTTGTAAAAGACCCAGAACTGCGGCATACCCAGTCGGGTCTCCCTGTGGTGAGTTTCCGCATTGCCGTCGACAGACGCTATTCCAAAGATCAAGCGGAGCGGCAGGCGGATTTCATCGACATCGTCGCCTGGCGGGGCACAGCCGAATTTGTGCAAAAGTTTTTCTCCAAAGGCCGGCTGATTGCCGTACAGGGCCATTTGCAAGTGCGTGAGTGGCAGGACAAAGACGGCAATAAGCGCTGGGCGACAGAGGTCGTGGCGGAAAACGTCTACTTCACCGGCGAAAAGCGGGAAGGCGGCGGTGGCGGAGGCGGCGGTGGGTACGCCCCCTTCAGCGACAGAGACGCTCCCCCCATAGATGCGGGCTACGGAGCACCCGTAGGCGCGTCGGATTTCGCCGAACTAGACGATGACGACGGCGAATTGCCATTTTAGGATGTTCTGTAGGGGCGAGCAGTGTTCGTTCGCTGATAT
>Ga0131853_10013416_pt1 | contig 15024 bp, 8 predicted proteins | sample TergutLab28metaG_FD_92764 | JGI IMG/M metagenome (GOLD analysis project Ga0131853, IMG submission 92764) | Labiotermes labralis P1 segment gut microbial communities from Petit-Saut dam, French Guiana - Lab288 P1 (version 2) (version 2) | ecosystem: Host-associated > Arthropoda: Insects >... | reverse complement strand
GTTTCTACTGTATGATATTCAGTTCGAGTGCAAGAAGGAGTTTGTACAATTGGTACCTGATCAACTGGACAAGTGCAGAATTTGTACCTCAGATGCAAATAAACAAACAAAAAAATAATAGTAGGATATTATCCGACGCGATGAACCTCACCGCATCACTTAAGAAGTTTCACCTACTGCACTAAGCACGTCAGGGCGTACGGTGTACAGCACATAGGGTGATCGTGTATAGGCCTACCTTTTTACAGCGGCAAAATTGATCTAGGCCATTTTCATTCATAAACAGATTACGAAACATGTGCACGTAGCCTAATAATTCCTTCCATTCTCTTTAATCACATCAAAACCCCAAGACTCAAAATATGTTCTCAGTTCCTCTACCATTTGTGTTACATATATGATTTTGCTTCGGTAGGTATTTAGTCGGTGACATTCCAAATGCGCACATAAGTGCGTGTATTTCCGACAGTATAGAACTGTTAAAAGGTTTTAGTAAAACTTTTAATATACCACCAGATATTAGCAACTCACCAGTACCAAATTTCATGCATTTCCTTTCAACGTCTCGTGTTCTACATGTAGACAGAGAGGAGACAGACGTGGCGAAACTTATAGTACGTTTCATAGCGTCTAGGGTGAAAGCACCAAAAAAGCATAATTATTAGAGAGAGTTGTCGAGATATGAAATGTAATCTTAAATAAGATGTATAGAAACTCTCTGAAACATTTGTCGTTTCCGTGCGTATTTAAAGAAATAGAAAGACGAACAAATTGTGACGTGTCATAATGAATTCTGTCTGTAGCGTGGTGTAAGAAATAACTTCGTCTTACAAGAAACTTGACAGTCTGTGATTCTGAGACATATTTGTAACCTTTTGCAGTCTCGCTACCATGACAACTTACACCGCAAGGGGTAGATTGTGAATGAAGTTTGTGCAGTCGTTCATACTTACATAAACCTATTATAAGGGCAGGAAAATTGATTTTGTTTCAGAGTGGAAGTAAGATATTCACATTATGACTGGGTAGAAAGATACAGGTTCGCTTTATAGATTGGCGCACACTTGTAGAACGGGGGAAGTATAAATTGAATTGTTTAAAGACTAATTTCAAGTATAGGTATTTTACAGTGAATAGTAGTAAGTTAAAAATTTGTAACCACGAAGAGAGACATGACTCGCCTAGATGCTGCAGTGTTGCGCTGTTAAGAAGTGTTACGGGATACACAGGACTGGATAAAATAAGAAGCGATGTCATAAGAAAAGAAGAAGAGATCTCTGGAATAAAAGACGTGAGATTCATATACAAGCAAATGTGGATCAGCTAGCTTGAAAGAATGGAAAACACCAGACCCCAGAAACACGCCCTTAAATAAAAACCTCGAGGAAGAAGATACTACGGACGCCCCAGGAAAGGATGGCAATGCGTCGATGTTGGAAAACATCAAAAGACCAGATCGATGCAGGAAGGTGATGATGGAGAGTAGTAAGATGACGAGAAAAAGCGAATTTAAAATACGTAACGGTCTACACTGTATGGAAAAAAAAAGATACTTGGTGAAGAGCAGCTAGGTGAAACAAACAAAACTGGATCAGCCGAATTGAAAGAAGGAACAACACTAGAATCCTGAAAAAGTCCTCAAATAAAAACCTCAAGGAAGAAGAGATCGTGGACGCCCCAGGAAACGATGGCAAAGCGTGGAGGATGGAAAACGTCAAACGATATTATCAATGCAGGAATATGATGCTGAAGAGTAGTAAGATGACTAGGAAAAGCGAATTTAAAATACGAAACGGTCTACAATGTATGGACAAAAAGATACTTGATGAAGAGCAGCTAAGTGAATAGAGCGGAAGGCCAGTAAACTCAAGAAATGAAGAGGAGCTATGTGAATGGAGATGAAGACCAGTAGTATTCAGAAATGAAGAGAAGCTACATGAATGGAGCGGTAGGCCAGTAACCTTAAGAAATGAAGAGCGGCTAAGTGAAAGAAGGTGTAGGAGAGTAATTGTAAGTATTGTAGAGCAGGAAAGTGAATGGAGCGGTAGGCCAGAATATTAAGAAATGAAGAGTTGCTGAGTGAATGGAGATGTAGTAGGCCAATAATTGTAGCTATTGAAGAGAAGATAAGTGAATGAAGTTGAAGAGCAGTAATCTTAAGAAATGAAGAGGGGCTAAATGAATGGAGCTGTAGGAGAGTAAACAAAAGAAATGGAGATCATTTATGTGAATGGAGCGGTAGGCTGGTAAATGTAAGTATTGAAGAGCAGCTAAGTGAATTTAGCTGTTGGCAAGTAAATTAAGAAATGAAGAGCATCCACGTGAATGGAGATGTAGGCCAGGAAATGTAGGTAATGAAGAGCGGCTACCTGAATGGAGCTGTAGGCGAGTAATCTTAAGAAATGAAGAACACCTAAGTGAGTGGAGCTGTAGACCAGTAGTCTTAAGAAATGAAAGAAGATAAATTAATGGAGTTCTAGACAAGAAATTTTAGGAAATGAATTGAAACTATGTGAATGGAGCTGTAGACCAGTCATCTTAAGAAGTGAAGAGCAGCAAAGTAAATGGAGCTGTAGAACTGCAAACTTAAGAAATGAAGGGCAGTTAAAGTAATGGAGCTGTAGAAATGTAATCTTAAGAAATAAAGAACACCTAAGAGCATGGAGCTCTAAGTCAGTAATATTAAGAAATGAAGAGCAGAAAAGTGAATGGAGCAGCAGGCCAGAACATTTAAACAATGAAGATAAGCTAAGTGAATGGAGCTGAAAGCCAATAATCTTAAGAAATGTAAGAAAGAAATAAAGTAATAAAGAGCAACTAATTGAATGGAATTGTAGGCCAGTAATTGCATGTAATGAAGAGCAGTTAAGTGAATTGAGCTGTAGGATTGTAATCTTATGAAATGAAGAAGGCAAAATAAACGGTGGTGTAGGCGAGTAAATTAGGAAAAGAAGAACGGCTAATTGAATGTAGTTGCAGGCCTGTAATTGTAAGTAATTTAAAACACTTAACTGACAGGAGTAATGGGTCAGAAATCATAAGAATTGAATTGAAATTATGTGAATTGATTTGTTGGCCAGTAATCGTAAGGAAAGAAGAGCAGCTAACTGAATGGGGCTGTAGGCAATTAAAATTAAGAAATGAAGAGCGACTAAGTGAATGGAGCTTTGGGTCAGTAATTGTAAGTAATGAAGAGCAGCTAATTAAATAGAGTTGTAGGCCAAAAAATTAAGAAATTAAGAACAGCTAAGTGAATGGAGCTGTTGGCAAATAATTGTAAATAATAAAGAGAAGATAGGTGAGTTGAATTGTAGGCCAGTATTTGTAAGTAATGAAGAGTAGCTAAATGAATCGAGTTGTTGACTAGTTATTGTAAGTAATGAAGAGCAGCTAAGGGAATGTAGTTTTTGGACAGTAATTGTAAGTAATGAAAAGCATTGAAGTGAGTGGATCTGTAGGCCAGTAATCGTAAGAAATGAAGTGAAGTTAATATAATGGAGCTGTAGGCTACTAATCTTAAGAAACGAAAAGCAGCTTAGCGAATAGAGCTGTAGGCCTGTAATATAGAGAAATGAAGAAAAGCTAAATGTTTAGAGCTGTAGACCAGTAATTTTAAGTACCGAAGTGCAGCTTATTGGTTGGAGACAAAGGCAAGTAATATTAGGAAATCAAGAACAGCTAAGTGATTGGATCTTTAGGGCAGTAATTGTAAGTAATTAAGAAGAGCAAAGTGAGTGTAGCTGTATGGCAGTAAGTGTAAATAATGACGTGCAATTAAGTGCATGGAATTTAGTTTTATTTATCTTAAGAAATTAAGAGGGGCTAAGTGAATGTAGCTGTAAACCAATAGTCTTAAAAAATGAAGATCAGCTACTTTAATGGAGATTTGGCCAATAAAATGTGAGTATTGGGAGTAGCTAATTGAATATATCTCTAGGCCCGTAATCATGAGAAATGAAAAGCATCTATTTGAATGGAGCTGTAGAACAAGAGACTTAAGAAATGAAAATCAGATAAGTGAATAGAGCTGCAGAATATTAATCTGAGGAAATGAACAAAACTAATTGAATGGAGCTCTAGGCCATTATTTAAAAAAAAATGAAGAGCAGCTAAATGAATGGAGCCTTAGTCCAGTAATCTTAAAAAATGAAGAGCAGCCAAGCTACTGGAAATGTAGGCTAGTAATTTTAAACAATGAAGGGCAGATAAGAGACTTGGGTTGAAGCCCAGATATTGTAAGATTTGAAGAGCAGTCAGGTGAAAGTTGCTTTGGTCTAGTAATCTTAAGAAATGAAGTGCAGCTAAATGAATGGGGCACTAGGTCAATAAATTTAAGAAACGAGGAGTGGCTAAGAGAATGTAGCTGTATTCGAGTAATGTCAAGAAAAGAATAGCAGCTAAGTGACTGGAGATTTAGGACTGTAATTTTAAGAAATGAAGAGCGTCTAAATGACTTTAGCTGTAAGCCAGCAATTGTAAGAACTGAGAAGCAGCTAAGTGAAAGCAGTAGTAGGCCAATAATTGAAAGTAATGAAGTGCAGTTACGTGAATGGAACAGCTAAGAGAATGGAAATGTTGGCAAGTAATCGTAAGAAAAGCATAGCAGCTAAGTGAATGTAGCTGTAGGCCAGTAATTTCAAGTGTTGAATATCAGCTAATTGAATATAGATGTAGGAGAGTAACCTAGAAAAACGAAGAGCATCTAAGTGAATGGAGCAGTAGGCAAATTTTCTTAAGAAATGAAGAGTATCTAAGTGAATGGAACTTTAGGCGAGTAATTTTAAGTAGTTAATAGCAGCTAATTGAATAGAGTTGTAGGCAAGAAAATTAAAAAATTACGAGCAGCTAAGTGAAAGGAGCTGTAGGCTAATAATCATATGAAATGAAGAGCAGCCAATTGAATCTTGTTGTAGTTCATTAAATTGAATAAATGAAGAGCAGCTAAGTGAAAAGAGCTGAAGGCAAGTATTTGTACGTAATGAAGAGCAGCTAAGTGATAGGAGCTGTAGGCCAGTAATTGTAAGTAATGTAGTGCAGTTTAGTGAATGGCTCCGTAGGTTTGTAATTTAAAGAAATTAAGTGCGGCTAATTCAATGAAGGTTTGGGCCAATAATGTAAGTAATGAAAAACAGCTAATTTAATGGAGTTGTAGGCCAGGAATTGTAAGTAATAAGTTTCAGCTTAGTTAATGGATTTTTAGGCCCTTTATTGTAAGTAATGAAGTGCATTTAAGTAAATGGAGTTTTAGGCAAGTATTTTTAAGAAATGAAGAGCGGCTAACTGAATGGAGGTTTATGCCAGAAAATTAAGTAATGAAGAACAGCTAATCGAAAGCAGTTGTAAGCCACTATTTATAAGTAATATAGAGCAGCTAATTAAGTGGAGATATAGGACAGTAATCTCAAGAAATGAAGAACAGCTATCTGATTGGAGCTGCAGGCTAATCTTAAACTTTTAGCGCCGGATTTTTTTTTTTAATTTTAGCGCACCCTGCATATAAAATGTGAATAATACAGGAAACAAATTTTAGACATTTGGTCTTAAGAAATGAAGAGCAGCTAAATGGATGGAGCTGTAGAAGTGTAATCTTAAGAAATGAAGAGCAACTTAGTGAATGGAGCTGTAGGCCTTTAATCTTAAGAATTGAAGAGCGGCTAAGCGAATTGGGCTCTAGTCCAGTAATTGCAAGTAATAAAAATCAGCTAAATTATTGGTAGGCCGATAATTGTAAGTAATCGAATGCAGTTAAGTGAATGGATTTGTAGTCTAGTAATTTTAAGAAATGAAGAGCGGCTAATGTATGGGGCGTTTAGAGTCTAGTTGGAATAATGGAGAGTAGTTAATGAATGGAGTTTAAGGCCATTAATTGTGACTAATGAAGAGCGCTTAAGTGAGTGGAGATATAGGACAGATATTGTAAGTAATGAAGTGGAATTAAGCGGATTGTTCTGTGGTCTAGAGATCTTAAGGAATTAAGAGCGGCTAATTGAATGCAGTTGCAGGCCAATAATTGTAAGTAATACAGAGCAGCTAATTGAATGGAATTCTAGGCCAGTAATCGTAAGAAATGCAGAACAGCTAAGTGAATGCAAATGTAGGACATTTATTTCAAGTAATGTAGAGTGGCTACCTGAAAAGAGATGTAGGACATTAATTTTCAGAAATGAAGTACGGCTACGTGAAAAGAGCTCTAGGCCAATAATTTTACGTAGTGAAGTGCAGCTAAATGGATGTCATTGTAAGCCTGTAATTATAAGCAATGAAGTGCAGTTAATTGAAAGGTGTTGTAGGTAAATATTATTAAGAAATGAAGATCTGCTATTTGAATATAGGTGTAGGGCCTAATTGAGTAATGAACGGCAGCTATTCGAATGGATTTGTAGGCCAGTAATTGTAAGTAATGAAGAGCGGCTAAGTGAGTAGAACTGTAATTGTAAATAATTAAGTGCATTTAATTGAATGGAAATTTTGGCTTGAATTTTTAAGAAATGGAGTGCGGCTTATTGAATGGAGGTATAGGTCTGTAGTGTAAGTAATGAGTAACAGCCAATTGAATGGGGTTGTAGGCCTGGAATTGTAAGTAATATGAAGTGAATGGATTTGTAGTCCAATAATTGTAAGTAATGAAGTGCAGTTAAGTGAATGGAGCTGTAGAGTAGTACTGTTAGGAAATGAAAAGGTGGTAATTGAATGGAGGTGTAAGGCAAAAATTTATGTAATGAAGAGCGGCTAATTTAATAGAGTTTTAGACCAATAATTGTAAGTAATTTGGGTAAGTTGAGTGCATTTATAGGCAGATAATAGGCAGAAATCAAGAGCAGCTAATTGAAGGTAGCTGTAGGTCTGTAAGCTTAAGAAATGAAGAGCACCCAAGTGAATGCAGCTGTTGGCCAGTAAGTGCAAGTAATGGAGATGGGCTAGGTGAATATAGTTGTTGGTTATTAATTTTAAGAAATAAAGAACATCTAATTTAATGGAACTCCAAGCCACTAAGAGTAACTAAAGAAGGGAAGCTAAGTGAATAGAGATTTAGGCTAGTAATTTTAAGAAAAGAAGTGCAGCCAATTGACTGGAACTGTAGGGAAATAACTGTAAGTAATGAAGAGCAACTAAGTGAATGGAGCTCTTGGCAATTAATTCTAAGTAATGAAGAATAGCTAGGCTGGTGAAGCTGTAGTGCAGTAATTGTAAGTAATGAAGGGCAGCTAAGTGAATCGAGCAGTTGACCTGTATTCATAATTAAAGGAGCGCATCTAAGTGAATGGAGTTTTATGCCAGATATTGTAAGTAATGAAGAGCAGCTAAGCGAATGGTGATGCAGGCCAATAATACTATGTAATGAAGAAAAGCCAAGTGAATGGAGCTGTAGAAATTCGCCTTAAGAAATGAATAGCAACTAAGTGAATGGAGCTGTAAACCAGTAATCATAAGGAATGAAGTGCATCAAAGTGAATGGAGGTCTAGGCCATTTGTTTTAAGAAATGAAGATCAGCTAATTGAATGGAGATCTAGGCCAGTACATTTAAGAAATGAATACAAGCTAAGCGAAAAGAGCCGTAAAGTAGTAAACTTACGAAAAAAAAGCAGCTAATTAAATGGAACTGCAGGCCAATTATATTAAGTAATAAATAGCAGAGAAGTGACTGTAGCTCAAGGCAAGAAATATTAAAAAATTGAAAGCAGCTAAGTACAAGGAGCTGTAAGCCAGTAATTGTAATTATTGAAGAGCAGCTAATTGAAGGCAGCTGTAGGTCCGTAATCCTAAGAAATGAAGCTCTAGTACGTGAATGGAGCTGTAGAACATAAGACTTAAGAAATGAAGAGCAACCAATTGAATGGAGCTGTAGATGTGTAATCTTAAGAAATGAAGAGCAACCAATTGAATGGAGCTGTAGATGTGTAATCTTAAGAAATGAAGAGCAACTAAGTGAATGGAGGTGTAGGCCAGTAAGCTTAAGAAATATATAACAGCTAATTGAATGGAGATATAGGCGAGAGATTTAAGAAATAGAGAGCTGCTAATAGAATTGTGCTGTGGGCCAATAATTGTAATTAATGTTTAGCAGCTAATTGAATATAACTCTAAGCCAGTTATCTTAAAAATGAAGAGCAGCTAATTGAATGGATCTTTAGGATAGTAATTGTAAGTATTGGAGATCAGCTAAGTGAATGGTGCTGTAAGCCAATAATCTTAAGAAATTAAGATCCGCTAATTGAATGGAGCTGTAGGTCAGTATTAGTAAGTAATGAAAAGAAGCTAAGTAAGTGCAGATGTAGGGCTGTAATTGTAAGTAATGAAATGGGGTAAATTGTGGGTTATCCATCCCGTTGTGCTAAAGTTACAATGTTGTTTATTGTCCGTCTTACACAACAATGTGTTGTAAAGTTAAGTTACATAAATTAATGTAGCTTGTATGAATTGTAATGTCTAGAAATCTAATGCTGTTGTTGGTTTCTTTTTCTATGGGGAATTGCATCGTTGGCATCGCGTTGTTAATGTGGTTGATTATTTTTTCAATATCTGTGTCTTCTTCGTTTTACATAATCAGAATATCGTCAACGTAACGAAAGTATCCTAGGATTTTGTTCTAAGTTAATATGGTGTGTAGATGTGAGTGTTCCATATATTTAATTTATATTTCAGAAATTATGGGTGAGGTGAATGCTCCCATTGCTAGACCGAAATTCTGGGTTTAAAAACTGTTGAGGAAGTTGAAGTAGTTTTGTTTCATGATTGTGTTGGTTATGGTGATAAGTTCATTGATTATGGCGGGGTCTACTTTGGGATGTGTACCTAGGAGTTATCGAATATACGTAACTTATTTGGTGTAAACATTGGAATACATATTGGCTATATGCAGTGATGCGAATTTCGTGATGTGGCTAATGGGAATGCTTTCCAGATATTCCATTAGGTGTATTGAATTTTTGACATTGAAGTTGTATGGCAACGTGATGTGCATTTCTATGAGTATGGAAAGAAGTTGAGCTAATTTGTGTGCGGGCGCATTTTGCCAATTAATAATAGGTTTGATGGGAGTGTTGTTTTGTGAATTTTCGGAAGGCCCCTAAGGGTGGGGGCAGTGGGGTTAAGGTTTATAAATTTCCATTTATCTTCCTTGCTTATGATGTGGTTACAGAAGTTGACTATTTTTTCTTATTTTTTTCTGGAAGTTGTTGGTGGGGTCATTGGGTACGGAGGAGAATTGGTTGTTGCGGATGAACTCATGTGTCTTAGCGAAATGTTTGTCAGTGTACAAAATTAATATGATGTTGCCTTTATCAGCTTTGAGTATGGTGGATTTGTTCTATCGTAATTTGCTTTTGATACTGTTGATTGTATGCATTGCCATTTGAGTTCTGTGATTGTGGAAATTCTTGTTGTTCTTTGTTTGTATAGTTGTTCTATGTTATGTGATATTAGGCCTCTTATATAGACCTGTTCGTTCGCCAGTAGATATGACACGGCTGTCTCGGCTTCCAACGCTAATTCCTTGATCCAGATTTCCTTCTTATGGTGTAGATTGTATTTCAGGCCTTTATTTAATAATCTGAGTTCCTCCGGAGAAAATTGGATATCTGTATGTTTCACTATTCTGGTGTAGAAATCAAAGTTATTTGACTGAGTGGGCCTGCATTGGTTTTGCTCTAATCTGTTAAGTTGCCATATAGGGTCTTATATTTGTATATAACTTAAATTTACATCACATAGTTGTGTAAGTCGGACAATAAACAACATCGAAATGCAGTAAACTGAATGGAGATGTAGGTTTGTAATTCTAAGAAATGAAGTGCGGCTAATTGAATTGATGTGTAGGCCAATAATTTTAAGTAACGAAGACAAACTAAGTGAATGGAGTTGTTGGCCATTAATTGTAAGTAATGAAGAGAAGCTAGTTGAGTGGAAGTTTAGGGTAGTAATTGTGAGTAATGTAGAGAAGCTAACTGAATCGACCTCTTGGGCAGTAATGGTAAGTAATGAAGAGCAGCTACGTGAATTGAGCTGTTGGCTAGTAATTATTAGTAAAGAAGACCAGCCAAGTAAATGGAGCTGTAAGAGAGTAATATTAAGAAATTATTAGCAGCTAAGTGAATGGTGCTGTAGGAGACTAATTGTAAGTAAGGAAGTACTTTTAAGAGAGTGGAGCTGTAGGCCATTAATCGTAATAAATGAAGAGCGGCTAAATTAATGGAGCTGAAGTCTACTAATCTTAAGAAATGAAGAGCAGCTATGTGAAAAGAGCTGTAGGTCAGTAATCTTAAGAAATGAAGAGCGGCCAAATGAATGGAGATGTACGGCAGTAATTTTAATAAATGACGAGCAGGTACGTGTATGGATCTGTAAAAAATTTGTCTTAAGAAATCAAGAGCAGTTAATTGAAAGGAGTTGTGGAATTTTAATCGTAAGAAACGAAGCGCAACTAAATGAATTGAGGTATAGGCAAGTAATATTTAGAAATAAGGAGCAGCTTAATTAATGGAGATGAAGACCAGTAACTATAAGTAATGTAGAGCAGATACCTGAAAAAAGTTTAGGCCAGTAAATGTAGATAATGAATACCAGCTAAGTAAATTGTGCTCTAGGACAATAATTTTAAGGAAAGAACAGCCTCTAAACGTATGGAGCTGTAGGCGAGTAATCGTAAGAAATGAAGAGCAGCTAATTGAATGGATCTGTAGGCCATTAATATTAAGAATTGAAGAGCATTTACGTGGAAAGAGCTGTAGGCCAGTAATTGTATATAATGAAGAGCAGCTAATTTAATGTCATTATAGGCCAGTTATTGTAAGCAATGAAGTGCAGTTAAGTGAATGGTACTCTAGGCCAATAATATTAGTAATGAAGTGCATTTAAGTGAACGGAGTTGTAGGCCAATAATCTTAAGAAATGAAGATCGGCTAATTGAATTTAGGTGTCGGTCTAAATTGAGTAATGAATGACAGCTATTTGAATAGAGTTGTAGGCCAGTAATTGTAAGTAATGAAGAGAGGCTAAGTGAGTGGAACTGTAGTTGTAAGTAATGAAGTGCAGTTAAGTGAGTGGAAATGTTGGCTTGAATGTTTAAGAAATGGAGTGCGGCTTATCGAATGGAGGTATAGGCCAGTAATGTAAGTAATGAGTAACAGCCAATTGAATGGGGTTGTAGGCCAGGAATTGTAAGTAATATAAAGCAGCTAAGTGAATGGATTTGTAGGCCAATAATAGTAAGTAATGAATTGCAGTTAAGTGACTGGAGCTGTAGACTAGTACTGTTAAGAAATGAAAAGATGGTAATTGAATGGAGGTGTAGGGTAAAAATTTAAGTAATGAAGAACTCTTAATTGAACGGAGTTATATGACCATTTATTTTAAGTAATATAGAGCAGCTAATTGAGTGAATTATTACGCCGGTATTCGGAAAAAATGAAGAGGAACTAAGTGAATGTAGCTCTAGGCCAGTAAAGTAAGAAATGTAGAGCAGCCAAGTGAATGCAGCTTTAGTCTACTAATCATAGGAAATGAAGAGCAGCTAAGTGAATGCAGCACTTGGACAGTAACTGTATGTAATGGAGATCGGCTTGGTAAATAATGTTGTTAGCCATTATTTTGAAGAAATGAAGAACAAAAATTTAGTGGAACTGTAGGCCAGTAATTTTTATTAATGAAGAGAACCTAAGTGAATAAAATTCTAGGCCAATAATATTAAGAATTTAAGAACTTCTAAGTGAATGGAGCTGTGGCCCAGTAATTGTAAGTTAATTAGAGCAGCTTAGTGAAGAGATATTTAAGCCAGTAATTTTAAGAAATAAAGTGCAGTTAAATGATGGGAAATCTAGGGAAATAATTGTAAGTAATGAAGAGCAACTAAGTGAATGGTGTTCTTGGAAATAATTGTAAGTAACGAAGACTAGCTTGGCGGGTGAAGCTGTAGTGCAGTAATTGTAAGTAATGAAGGGCAGCTAAGTGAATCGAGCAGTTGGTCCGTAATTGTAATTAATGAAGAGCATGAATGGAGATGTAGAATCTTAGCCTTAAGAAATGAATAGCAAACTAACTGAATGGAGCTGCAAGCCAGTAATCTTAGGGAATGAAAAGCAATTAATTAAATGGAGCTGTAGGCCAGTGAACTTAGGAAATGTAGAATACTTAACTGAACGGAATTCTAGGCCAATAATTTTATGAAATGAAGAACAGCAAATTGAATGGAGCTGTAGGCCATAGTTTTAAGAAATGAAGAGCAGCTAAGTAAAAAGAGCTGTAGACCATTATTTGTAAGTAATTAAGAGCAGATAATTAATCGATTTGTTGGCCAATAATTGTAATTGTTGAAGAGCGTCTAATTGAATGGAATTGTAGGACAGTAATTGTAAGTAATGAAGAGCAGCTGATTGAATGGGGATGTTGGTCAGTAATTGTAAGTAATGAAGAGCAAGCAGCCAAGTGAATGGAGGTTTAGACCGGTATCTTTAAGGAATGAATAAGTATCAGTAGGCCAGTAAACTTAAGAAAACAAGAGCAGCTAATTTTATGTAGCTGTAGGAGATTAATATTAAGAAATGAGTAACAGATAATTGAGTGTAGCTGTAGGCTACACATCTTAAGAAATGAAAAGCAGCTACGTAAATGGAGCTGTAGGCCAGTAATATTAAGAAATTAAGAGCAGCTAAGTAAATGGTGCTGTAGGACAATGATTAAAAGTAATGAAGTGCATTTAAGAGAATGGAGCTCTAGTTCATTAATCGTAAGAAATAAAGCTCAGCGAAATTAATGGAGGTGAAATCTACTAGTCTTAAAAAAAGAAGAGCAGCAATGTGAATAGAGTTGTAGGCCAGTAATCTCAAGAAATGTAGAGCGGCTAAATTAATGGAGCTGTAGGCCAGTAATTTTAAGTAATGAAGTGTAGCCAAGTAAATTGACCTGTAGGCCAGTGATCGCAAGAAATGAAGAGGAGCTAAGTGAATGGAGCTGTAGGGCAGTAATATTAAGAAATGGATAGCTGATAAGTTACTGTAGCTTTAGGCAAGAAATTTTAAGAACTGAACAGCAGCTAAGTGAATGGAGATGTTGACCAGTAATTGTAAGTAATGAAGAGAAAAAACGTGATTGGGGCTTTAGACCAATAGCCTTAAGAAATGAATAGCATTTAATTGAATGTAGCTGTAGGCCAGTAATCTTAAGAAATAAAGAGAAGCTAATTGAATGGAGCTGTAGGCCAGTAATATTAAGAAATGAAGAGAAGCTAAGTGAATGGAGCTGTAGGGCAGTAATATTAAGAAATGGATAGCAGATAAGTTACTGTAGCTTTAGGCAAGAAATTTTAAGACCTAAAAAGCAGCTAAGTAAATGGAGCTGTAGGCCATTTATTGTAAGTATTGAAGAGCAGCAATTGAAGGCCGGTAATTTTAAGGAATGAAATTCTGCTACGTGAATGGAGCTGTAGACCATAAGAATTAAGAAATGAAGAGCAACTAATTGAACGGTGCTCTAAATATATAATCTTAAGAAATGAAGAGCAACTAAGTGAATGGAGCTGTAGGCCAGTAAGCTTAAGAAATTTAGAAGAGCTAAGTGAATGGAGCTATATGCCAGTTATCTTAAGGAATTAAGAGCTGCAATTTGAATGTCGCTGTGGGCCAATAATTGTAATTAATGAGGAGCAGCTAATTGAAAGAAGTTTTAAGTCAATTATCTTAAGAAATGAAGAGCAGCTAATTGAATGGAGCTGTAGTCAAGTACGTTTAAGAAATGAATAGCAGGTAAGTGAAAAGAGATTTAGGACAGTAATTGTAAGTAATGAAATGCAGAAAATTGAATTAAGTTTTTGGCCCGTAAAAGTTATTGTTGAAGAGCGTCGAATTGAATGGAGATTTATGCCAGTAATTCTAAGTAATGAAGAGCAGCTAAGTGAAAGAAAATGTTGGCAAATAACAGTAAGTGATGAAGAGCAGCAAAGTGAATGATGCTGTAGAATATTACCCTTAAGAAATAAAGAGAAGCTATTTGAAATTATCTGTAAACAAGAAACCTCCCTGTAACAAGGATCATGCCAGTATTTTAGTACATGCAACAGACAGTTTCTCAGTGTAGAAATATTTTCAGAATCATTTAACTCTCAAAGTGAAGGCAAGCTAGTTTATCAGTGTAGACAAGTATGCCGAAATTGTTGTTATTCGGTAACAGCCGATTCGAAGAATGAACCTTTCAGGAAATTTTGTAATATTTGTAATAAGAAGCAACCTTCAGTCCACTTTTGCTACGTGGTTCCACTGAAACCTAGCAAGTTGCCGGAAAAGTTTTTCTACGCTTTCTTCGACACGGAGTGTACACAAGACCTTGAGAAACGTGATGGGTCTTTTGAAAATGTACCGAAACTCAAATGTGCTCAACAAATATGTTCTAAATGTGAAGCCGTGGATGATATGAGTGTCGAATATGAACAGTGTGGAAAGCGTATCCATGTGTTCTGGCAAGAACACGTCGGCAAATTTATTGATTATCTCCGGCAGTCCGGACCATTCGCGAATAAGTTTTATGTTATTTCACAAAACTGTCGTGGATACGACGCACAGTTTCTTTTTAGAGGATTTCTTGAACTGAGATGGGCCGCGCAATTGATAATGTACGGTAGCAAAATTCTTAATATAGTTGTGGAGAATCTCCAATTTCTGGATTCACTTAACTAATGACCAATGAGTCTAAAAAGCATGCCTAAATCATTTCACCTCACATGCAAGAAGGGGCACTATACCCACTTCTTCAACACTGAAAACAATTTAGATTATGTGGGCTCTCATCACGAAACCAAGTTCTATAGGGCGGACTTTATGTCTGGTGATGAACGAACCCAAATTTTGGCCTGGTATGAGGGGGTTAAAGATAAAATTTTTAACAATAGTAAGGAACTGTTGGCTTACTGCATGGATGATGTTAATGTACTGAGGCAGGCATGTTGTGCTTTTCGGAATTTGTTTTTGAAGTTGGTCAAGATGGACCCCTTTAGACAAGCCTTTACAATATCGTACATATGCAACAAGGTTTTCCTT
>Ga0131853_10013413_pt1 | contig 15025 bp, 11 predicted proteins | sample TergutLab28metaG_FD_92764 | JGI IMG/M metagenome (GOLD analysis project Ga0131853, IMG submission 92764) | Labiotermes labralis P1 segment gut microbial communities from Petit-Saut dam, French Guiana - Lab288 P1 (version 2) (version 2) | ecosystem: Host-associated > Arthropoda: Insects >... | reverse complement strand
TCTCTGTTTTCTAGACCTGGAGCCGCCACTTTTTTCATTCAAGTAGCTCCTCAATTGACCTCACGAGGCTGAGTGGACCCCGTTCCAGACCCACTACTACTCAGAAAATCTGGTAGCGCCGGGCATTGAACCCGGGACCTCTGTATCTGTAGACAGAACCTCTGACCACTAGACCACAGAGGCGGTCGTTGAGAAGTAAAATTGACATAATAAAGCAAGTGTCATCTAGTTGGTCTACCTTTATTCAAATACCAAGATGACGCCTGGTCCAATAATCATAAGATTCATTTTATCCGTTTGGAAAAACGAATCAACTTTTTCTTAACACCTTGTAGAGTAACTTTTTAAAACCCTGGCAGCGCATTTTTGGAAAAATTGATCCCAGCGATATAAAGGTCTTTTCGTTCTATCCAAAAATCTGTCAGCGTTGCCGCGAATCAATTCAAGAGTACACATGAAATTAATCAATTAGGAAACAATAAGTATTAAATACAATCAATGTGTGTCCCTATTCTTCCCTACGTCATACCGCAACACAAAGCGTAGGTTTTCCATGAAGTATTATATCAAAATATGATACTGAAATTAAATTATATTTTGAATATTTCCAGAAACTGTCTGGAATTTTAAAGTTATAAAAATAATTCGACGAGATATAATCATAAATGTGGATAGGGCCTAATGTAAGGAAACAGTTATTGTTGTAGTGTTTGAAAACAACTTGAATTTTCTAGAGAGATTTATAAAAATTTCCCAAAATAAAATTTCAAAGAAAATACGTCCCTTGTGAAAGAATTTGTTGAATGCGGGAGGACAGATAAAGAGTTGGACAAACAAGATAAAGCTAACAGTCGCTTATCACTATTTTTCTGACAATCTTAAAGATACGTTGGAAATCTAAAGAATGAACTGAAAATATTCCTTTCTTACGGACAGCACTGTTGTCAGGTCAAACCGCAATTACAAACAACCGTTACCAGACACACCTGATTTGTATTCTGATATCCACGAATTCGATTATCAAGCCGAAAATCAGACATTCTGAATTTCACCCCGGCATTCTCTCGTATCATTTATTGTTAAGTCACTATGATTTCCTTCCTGAGTTCTCTAATTTATTACATGCTAACGCACGCACCGTGCGCTGATCAGTACAGTGTGCATAAAATGAATCCAGATAGCCACTTGACGTGTGAAGTGCCTGCAACAGTGAACGTATACAGAGGGGAATGTGGTTTGTCTGATGTTGACTCGCATTTTTTCAAATATATTTCCGATCAGTTTATATTATGTCTGTATAACTCACCCACCAAATAATAACAATAAAACTTAAGATATCAAATGAAAAATGAAACACCAGATTAAAAGCAGAATTTGTCAAAACACAATATGAAATAACGTCTGTGCACGAGCATCGAAATTTGTAATAAGGAAAATCGCAGAATGACTTGAAATGATGATTAGACCTGTCTTTGACTTTAGTGAATAAGACGCGTGCGAGAACTGCCGATATATGTTGACTGTATGTCCAATGTGTTCACTGGGTAAAGGGAAAGAAAGTTCAAACAGATTGAAATTATGAATTATTTAAAAAATTGCAGGAATTAAAAAGAACATGGCGTTGGTTGCCTGATTATATTTACAAAGTCACGTAAAGTTCTGAATAATTTGTGTCAGTTAATGGAGAGTCAATTCAATAGTAGCGCGTAATTACATGGTGAATGGCGAGGAATTATTTGGTACCAAACACTATCCATCGATTTAGAAGAGGTTTCGCAAAAATCTATGTCGTTTTAACGGGGTTAATATATATCTCAATGTAGCAACAAAGCGGTATTTTTATTGCACACAGAAAAATAAAATTACGAAAGAATTGATGACACCAGTTCGATACATATAATTTTGAAACAGTTATAACCGGTATACGGAGTTCAAGTCTCTTCAAAGTAGTACATTTGGTAGTTTCCTCAAATTTGTTTAAAATTAGTCATTGAGTTTGTGATGGAAGGGGAAATGTAAGGAGTCTGTATAGCAGATTACAGGGACAGTTTATGGTTAGTATAGTGAGCCTGAAGTTCGCCGATCGTGAATGTCAAAATTGATGGCTTAGAGAACTTTCGGAACAATTAGCTTTGAAATCTTTGACAGGTTTTGGATATTTAAATTTTGCTGGGAATAATTACAATATTAGGTACGCTTGCACATTCAGAGAAATCAGTAAAGGATTGGAGTTCACAAAAGTTACGACAATGGAATCAACGTTATATAAATGGGAGCCAATGGAGTTTAACAATTCAAAATTTTGGCTTTTGGACGTAACACGAATGGGGAACAATAAGAGGATTTAAGGGCGGATGTATTTGAAGCTGTAGGAGTTTTGAAAATCTAACGCAAACAAGAGTCTGTTTCATTCTCTCGAAGTGAAAAGTTGTGTACCTGAAAACGAGGCCAGCATTGCATACACATTTTTAAAGGCGCATCTATAATTCCAACGCATTTGTAAATTTCAACAATCGTGAAATAATATCATTAGTGTCAAATTATTTAAAAATTATTTTTCCGCGACATTGAAAACTTAGATTCCCTGTCAGAGAGATATGCAAAATGAATGATGATCTGCGTGGGTTGTACAATCCAGCGTATTAAGAAAGAAATGTGGCATAAGTTTGTATAAACGTTTGTTTATCACTCATACCTTTCGGATTATATGTTAAGGCTGTGCAACTGTAAACACTGGCTGAAATTCCAGCAGTCGTGGGCGAATCACTGCTTCAGAATTGATGGTTTAGAGCATTTAGATACCATTTCACTGATCGATGTGTACGAACTCATGATACATGCAGCCATTCAACAGCGGTCCCCTCTTATCTCTATGGTCAAACTCACATTCTGTGACAATCACGAAAAAATGTATTTAAAAATTTTCAAAATGCAAACAACACGCTCAAAACAACAAACATTTTTCACTTTGTGCCCTGGTAATTTGTATTAGAACTTATACCTATAGAAGACTGGTGGGACTTAAAAAGAGTAATCGCGGAATTCGGGAGTTTTTATTAGCCCTACGAACAAAACTCTAAATCTAAAGTTATCATTATGTAGTGACCATGTCATAGAGAGTGTAAAGAATCTGTACAGGAAAATTGTCACGTCCAGCCAGAAACACTTTATTACGTGTGCGAAATTAAATAACAGTTTCCAAGTTTACAATTAATGCGTTCACAGTGACCTTGTTCAGCCATACTCGCTTATGACGTCCAAAATTTGTTCGGTACAATTAAGTCCCATCTTTCTTACAGACGAAGCAAACAAGAACTATCCCACCTGTCAGATGTTTCTGTGAAGAAATGTCTGTTGTCTGCTTCGACACGTGCAGCTTCTTTTGAAATGTACCCGATAAATGAGTCCACAAGACTTAAAAAAACGCACTGTCGAGGAGCTGGAAGAAGACGCCGAATGCAATTAAATTGACTGTAAGTAAACTATATATATTACTTTCTTTATGCGGAGCTGCAGCCAAACTGAGGCCTGGGGTGACTGTCTGTTGAGGTTCCTAGATCGCACATCGTTAGACACAGACACACTCTGGATTAAACAGTACGTTTTATCAGTATGTATCTGTAGAGCAAATTTTCCAGCATGTTAAAACCACATGACGCATAACGTGTATAATATAGTCTCTCTCCTGCCTGACGATACAATTGGTTCGGCTTTATCTATCGCATATACCAGCTTCAGAATAACGTTCCTGAATATATGATACGTGTTTTCAACACAACTGTAAAACTGTCTACAAATGCTATTACTTTAATAATAATTGAACGTTAATTTGATCATGGATGTACATATGTTTAAATGTAAATTATCTGTTATTATTGTCAGATTTTAATTACTGTTCAATTTTCTTGAAAGTTTTTCGAAAACAAATTCAAACAATTTTCATACAAACCCATCCAGTTGCACAATAATTGTTTCATGCTCACACACAGACGGAAGGATGAAGAGACAGGCATAATGATGCTACAGTCCGTTGCCCCGATCCTTTGTTAGATGCTAATTAAAAATGAATGTTATGGAGATAATTTAGAAAAGTCACAAAAATTTCTCTATATGTTGTTTACAGCGGAGGGACAGACAGACAGAGTGACGGGTGTTATTAAACGAATTTCACAACTTTGGTACGCCATTAAAAATGCGCTACACATCTACCGAAGTCCTGCGAAATTTCTGGCCCTCTTCCAGACAATGGAGCCGATATTTCATTACTCTCTGTCAGGTCAACACAGGTACACATGCGGTCCATTGGCTGACGCGAATGCTTTGATTTCGGAAAGTCCCGAATTCAAATTCCACGCTGAATGTCAATCACTCTGAATCTCATGGCCTCATTGTCAGGTAAAACTTCTTATTACGTCACTACCACCGCCTTCCTGACACTTCCAATTTACTACAAGTTACAGAAAACGCAGTGTTTTGACGAATACAGTGTATATAAAGTAAATCCACTTATTCACTTCAATTGTGAACTGCACGAAACAGTGCAGGTACGAATGTTAGGATATCAAAGGAGAAATGAAGTAAGAATTTAATGGGAATTTATTCGGAATTTAGCATCAAATAGCGTCTGTGTAATTGCTTGAAACGTTCTCTCCAACCAGAAATTTGAACAGGAAATTTTGCACATGAAAAAGCGAAGACCGACTCGAAAACTATGGCCAGGCTTATGCGTGTTTTTAACCAATAAACATGTGTGAAACCAAAAGACGTATCGTAACTGTTCACTGTTCGGTTGGAGGGAAGGGGGAAGAAACCTGTTATATCACTTTTTCCATTAATTACAGGAATTAAAACCAACATGTTGCTGATTATCTTTTTGGGTCTAATCGCCAAGATAGCTTCGGTCTGCGACGGCTGCGACGTTGGAACTTCGGTAATGAACAATTTTGATTTTACTGAGGTAGGTATCATTGTATAGACACAATGCTTGAAACAAGCAGCTTTTAAAGCTGCTGCTTTGGTTTAATATTTCATTTGTGCTTCCAATATAGAACTCTCAATACAACATATCAGAATTGGAATGTTCGCGTGACTGAATGATTCACGAATAATTTTTTTTTATGATTTTAAAAGAATCTCCTGTTTTCTAGTTAAAATTATTCAACAGTACTCTCATGAAAGGTCTATGAAAAGACGTACAAAATCTAATCACGATATTAGGCGATTCACCCAAATTACGAATTTAGAGAATTTGTCCGTCACATCTGTCTTTCTGATTGCAGCATCTTTGCTTCCGCTCGTCGAAAAGTCATGAAATTTAATATTTGAACATTCCCCAAAAATCTTTAGAGGAAAATCAAGTTCCTTCGAAATCATTCAGAAGTTTCCTGTATTTTATAAAAGACATACTGCATTTATCATTATATTCTGTCAGTTCTTCTTAAAGTAAGAAATGTTTCAAAAATCGAGAAGCACATTCTCTGTTTATTTTTTCTGAAATTTGCGGTATTTGAAGTAATGTGAAAGACACGGCAGAGGAAGACAAGTCACAGTAGGAAAAATATTAGGGAGCATGGAATTTGCATTCCGGAATAGGAAGTTCGACAAAAATATAATCAGAAATTTAAAAAAAAAATTATTTTTTTACAACAACGGAAAGGCGAAAGAAGCCCAGCTTCAAGTTTATAAGCACATTTCCTATCTTTTATGGTCCTGATTGAGTGTCGAAGACACACTATATTACCAGCTGCTCGCGTGGACGGCTGAACAAATTCCCTCCGCAAAATTGCATTTTCGGGAAAAACGGATTCGGACATCTGAATGTATTAAACGATAACAATTCAATTTAATAAATTTGCAAGCCGTTCCAAATAAGAAGTTCCACTCAAAGGAAGTGTGTCATAAATTTAGTTTTCTCACAGTTTTCAGGTCCTCGTCCTTGGTACGGGATCTGGCATTCCACCAACGCTTTTGAGAACAAAGTGGCTTGCTTTGCTATCGTCTATGGAATACCTGAAGGAAACACAAGCTTAATAACCGTAAACGTTTTTCTTATCAGGTGAGTTCACAATATCCTCTCTTTGTTCATTGCAGTTTTCTGGTGATAAATATACCTAATATGTAAGACGGAATTGCTGTTCACAGATATGGGTAGGGGAAAATTGATGCGGCTTTTTATCGGGGTTTGACTGTAATTAATAAGATTATTTTACAAGTGCCATTTCTTACATGCACATCTAAATTCAAAGAAAAACTACCGTACTATTTCATTACACAGATGGCTTTAATAGTTCTCCAAAGCAGAAACAAACACTGAGATCTAACTAACGGAATTCCACTAGAAAACCCGAAATATAAACGTAGGGAAACATGACTTCTAATGTTTCTGTACGAAATTTATAAGATTTATGATGTAGATAAATCTTGAATTCAAATGTGCGATATATAAAAATTAAAGATCACAGGGTAATTCTTAAAATATACAGGGAAGTTATCTAAAGTGAAATCAATTTCCTAGTGTGTTACATAAATTCTAGATGAACATATGTAGTCTAAAGGAACTTGTATGTACAAAAACATGTCCGAAACTATACTGCTTGAACAGCGTTCATGTTTCATGCAAGCCAAGCGTAAATCATTAATTCTTGTTAAGCGTCGTATCAAATTCACTAAGTTTTCACACTATGTCACAAATCCCTATCGACGCCATCAACTAAATTATTTGTATTTTGTGTTTTTCATTTCTGATGTAGCCGTCTTTCAAGTTTCAAAAACAAAAAATAACTGAATACATGACACTCAAACAGACGAAATTTATCTTTTTCTTTACATATAATGTTCAAGCAATTGCTTTAATTATATTGATAAAGCACAAAAAAAAAAGGAAATTGAAATTGATCGAAACATCGAAACGTTATTAGCCTCACACCAACAGCTGACACTCTACATGTACACGTGTCTGTGGTAAGTATTGAGAAGGGGAGTAAATATTCTTTCATGTTCATTTTGACATTATCATTAATTCCAAGCATTTCAAGACAGTCAAACACAACGGGTGAAATGTTAAAAACAGGACTGTTTACACTTTTACATATAATAATTTGTGTCTAATTCAAATTTCTTGTGTTCAACAGCACACAACTTACGTTGTATGGCAAAGCAACAAACTGGAACGGTACTGGGTTTGATCAAGTTATCGAAACAATGAGTAAGTTCATGCTAAAGAGTTTCACAAAGAGTGTCATGATGTCAACTGGACAATGTAACGATAAAAGTTCACATTTCTTTTTAGATATGATCTTGATTTTGAGGGGATAATGAGACATTTAGAGACATTCATTGGTCGGTGGAATTAGTTATCAGTAAAATTTAAAAAACCATTCAATATTTCACACACTTTTCGTTTTATGATAAGTTTAACTCAATCCAGATATTGAGGAGGCTACTGTCTGAACGACTTCTGAACTGGTGTTATCTCTTGTGACTGGGGTGGTGACAATACCTGGCTTAAAAGCGGTATTTACTCCATAGATTGGGAATTAACAAATTACGAATTTGGATATGGATAGTACGTATTTAACGGCAGGGGAGGGGTTGAAGTGGCGTTGAAGTGTGTATGCGTGTAACATAAATCTGTAGGAGGATTTGTGGGACAAGGAAACTGAAGAGAGAAGAGAAGAAATAGGAGTATATTGTGAATATGATTGACGTGGCACAGAATATTAAACAATCTATGCCTTTAGTCGTTATTTATTCTTTTTCAATTCAATGCATTCTTAAAAAACAACATTTTGGACTTCCTGTTTGAGTAACATTTTACTATGTGTTAAATGTGTATTGTTTTCTCTCCTCAGAGACATAATGCATCAAATAATTTAATAGATAAGTGGTATTTCAAACTTTTGCACTCAAACTTTCAGGTGCATATCTCGACACATATTTAAAAAACTCTATCACTTTTACCAATGCACAAACAGCAGGAAGGCATCTTTTCTCAAACATTTACTTATAACCAAACAACCAACACAATCGTACTGTAATATTGTTCAAATTGTGGTACTGCTGAATTTGGTAAAGTTTAGGTCAATAATTTTCAAAATCCCCCAGGCTCACAAAAAGTGATTCGGATGTTTAAATCCTAGCGAACTTCTCTATTCAATAACATTCACTTATGTCACATTTGCAGATATGTGGAGTGGGCGAGTCTCCTTCATAGCAATTGACTACCACCGTTACGCCATTGCCAAGCTCTGCCCTGTCAATTCCACAAAACGTAAGTCCTTGCCTTGTGAAAGATTTATATAAATAACAAACTGAACTATATCAGGCACTTCGAACATTTCAGAAAAGCGAGTATTAGGTTCGTGATAGCTGTCAGTCCATCCGACCGTCCACATCGAGCAACTCGGCTCCCATTAGACAGATTAAAAAAAGTTATTTCAGATTTTCAAAAAAAAATGTAGGGAATCTTCATGTTTTGCTAAATTCAGGCAAGTTCATTGGGTACTTTAATTAAATACTAATATATATATATATATATATGCATACATACATACATATAGCAACTTTGCAACGAAATCTTCTTTAAAAAAAGAAACTTTCCGAACTAATATGCATATGAAATCAAGAAAGATAATTTCTATTTAAATATTCCTTTTTGAAAATTGTGTCATGCATGAGATAATATGAAAAATTTAGTAGATTCAGACACGGAACTAATGATAATATAACACGGTGCAAGCGTTTTGTATACTGGTTACATAAGGCTAGATACTCAAATTCAGATAAGTAAAACGTGTTGCTTTTCACATCAATAAGGGAGCACCTTTCAATATAATTTAGAAAACATTTTCTCAAGCCTTTGAAGCCCATTTTGTTCAATACAAGTGGCGTGATTCGGAAAGGGCATAGTATTTAGCATACATGAGATTTGTTTATATAACAAAATTAATATACATATTTAAGTAATTTTATATTTATCTCTGACGATGCGCCATGTAGAAATCTGCCTCATGCTTGCGGTATATTTGAACAGTCATGGGCACATTTGAACGCAACAAATTACTGAATATAAATGAATTAAAGGAACTTAATGTCCAAAAAAACACACTCGGTCTCTGTCTATATAATTCTTTCCTCAAGGAATTAATACCAGAATATTTCAGTTCAGTAACGCATGCAGTAACACCGAAAGAAATTAATCTAGAAGTTTCGCCTCAATGCCTTCCTTTCTATTTTATTTCTGTTATCTTTATTTGAAAAGCCAAACTACTATGTCTCCGCATAAACTTCACCTTATTGTGAAAGATTATTTTCCTACAAATTTCCCAGCGTAAAGCACCAAGTTTGTGTGAGTAGAAAACAAAATCAACAGACAATCATCTGCAGTTATATATAGATTTTCACTTGTCCCAGCAATTACTCATAAATCATCAATTTTATCATTGGAAATTTTGAATCAAATTCACTAGAATAAGCAATCGATTTTTGTAATATTCTTCTGCCATAATTTATATCTTTAGAGTTTAGACTCTTTGCAATAATTCTTCTTTATAGCTGTCCTTCCAACTGCTTCTTGTTCACTACGATCCATTATGGGAGAATCGGTTAAAATGTGAAACCTCAACTTCTTCCTTTGTTTTCTGTCGCAACTTGGTCCAGGTTTTGGGAATGGATGCACATCTGCTCGTTAAAAGCTATCTTTGTTCGTCCCAGAAATTTCTAGTTCTACAGGGGTGCTAGCAGAATGAATAGGGATCTCTTGGTTAGGAAATTAATTTTCCATAGGCTTAAAAGATGGTAGATCAAAATCCTCGTCACTGAAGTCAAGTCATTACAATTGCCATATACCATTCTTAGCAAAAGGTGCTGTTATATTCTTCGCAGTAAAAGAAGCTTGATTTACAGAATGTTTCAATGATGTCAGGTGAAGGACTGACATTATTTTACCGGGATTTGCAATCATCCAATCATGTTGTGCCACGCGTAATTTTCCTTTAAATGATCTCATCAAACCTACATCCAGTGGCTGCAATTGATGAGAGCAGCGGGGAGGAAAATTACTAATGTAGTCTAATAACATAAATCCTGGTTTATATTTTAAAATTGTCAACTTGTGTAACGTGATGCACCCACCCTAACCTCAAAAACAACGGATTGGGTGACTTTTCAAACTTACATAAACGAAAAACTTACCCTCCAAGTTCCGAGATATTGAAGACTATGTGCATCACCTCATACAAATCATACAGCAGGCCGCCTAGTGCTCTACGACAAAACCATTTAAACAATCAAAACAAAAGAACTTCGCACCGGCTTTCAAACAGAAAATACTCGACAAAAGATAGTTACTCAGAAGATGGCAACACCCCAGTTCCCCTCAAGATAAGGCAAACATGAACAAAGAAACAAACGACTTGACGATACTACTAAACAATTACAAACAACAGGCGACACAGACCTACTTGGAAAGCTTGACTCCCACCGAAGCCACTGACTACTCTCTATGAAAAGCCACCAAACGACTACAACGACCGCAAACACCAAACTAACCACTCAGAACATCTGGGGGAGAATGGACCAAAAGTGATATCTGGAAGCTGCAAATCTTACGGCCAGCCTCATTTCCTGTACAGTTTTGACGGCACTTGTATAACCGCATCTGGCACATCAGGATTATTTCTCTTATTTAAATATAAACGAACCATTTCTTTGTCCTAAAGGAAAAGACACCATCAGTTTTTTCCAAAACAAATATCATGGATACATAAATGGGCACACATAAACATTGTTCAAATGTGCCTTTTAGAGCAATGTTCAAATATAACCCACGTACAAACACTAAACGTAACGTTTGTTAAAATAAAGAGGCTATAATTACAGAAGATATAACGATAGCACAAGATAAAGGACACGATTTTGTTTAATAAATCATAATCTACCGACATAATTTAGACACGATTCGCTTAGAAATTAGAATTCAAAAATTTACTTCTTGAACAATCCAGTACTTGTAACTCCACATAAACCAGACTAAACACTACAATGGAGGGAAAGTGGATGTCAACAGCTGAGCAGGGCTATCAATCTCGAAGTTGAAAGTAGTTACATAAACCGTTACTGAAGGCAAAATATTTAATGTGTTCAATATTGCCCCTTGTTCGAATGTGCTCCATTCTCCCCTAATCCCGTGCGTTTCGCTAAGGCCTAGGTTAATCAGTTTTTAAAGCTATATAACGCTGTCTTCAGCCACAGCATATATTTGTATTGATTGTCTATAAGAAAGGAAAGGAATATATACTGGAGGGGTGAAGGTTGGGGGAGATGTGTAAACGGTAGAAACATTGGTCAAAGTATAGACAAATTCACAGCAAAGAATTTTCAATCTTACCACGGCCGATTATCTTATTGCAGCGGTGGTATATGTGGGACACCGAAGCAAATATCCAGACAATAATACATTGAATGAAATTTCGATGATTTTGCAAGAGAACGGCATAAATGTGACACCGCTGGAGGCATTTCCGACAGATCACTGCAACTAGGCAGAATCGTCAAGAAAAGAAGGCAGTTCCGCACAGAAATACTGGTGTAGGAAATAGAATGCAAATTTCCATCATTTTAGACATTTTGATTAAATTAATATATTTCTTGAATGTAACTTGTTGTACCAGAACTAGGAATAATATGTAATTAACTTAAATATCACACATAAGATTCCTTTCCCTCAATTTGAGTCTTAGAGTGAAGACCAAAATATACGTATATGGGAGTTATGTTTGAATTCGACGAATGTCTAAGTATATGTTGACTATCATGCGTTCTGGATGAACCTGGTTCGGTTCCCATAATTGTGCAAACGAAATTCCTCTTGTCCAAACTTTCCTTTCTGTTTGTCATTCCATGCCCAGAATTCAGTCCGTACCTGCGGTACTTTCTGCGGGGGATTATGCGTTGGAACTTGAAATTAACGGCACATCTCCATTTAGTGCCGCTGCAAAGAATGCGTGGAGGTATACCGGTACTGCACAGTAATCAACTGCGGTATTTACTTTATTGTAGCACTGAGAACATCTGGTATGCACCAGTTCCAGTACATAATTCTCGAAATTTCCGTCAGTTCCGGCACTGATTACACATTTAAAGCAACGTGGAACTTATATGTACCTCAATTTCGTGTACAGTAATATCAGCTGAGAAAGGTCTAATGAATTTCCCTTCCAAAAAATTTCTAAAATCGTGAATTCTGAAAAAGAAAAAAGGTGCTTAATTAATCCAAAAGTATAAGCTATGAAAAAGTGGAGCCCAGAAAGAAAATTTCATAGAAAAACACACATTCAATATACTTTGATAGACTATATATATATACTTATTAGATTTTATATGCCAGAACACATATTAGCCTGCTTTAAAATCCAGCATATAACAATAACCCTTCCGACAATTTGTTGATAGAAACAAGACTTTGAATGCACTTCACAGTACGTCATACAACTAACAGGTTTACTGATGCATTTCACAATATTATTCAACGCAGCACATAATTAGAAACGTTAAGCACCTGTTAGTGTGACGTAATATTAAACACTCGCATCCACCACGCACAAACAAAATGCTAAATGCCAAACAGACAGCAGAAATATTACAACGTAACAGTGAGAAATTTTCGACTAAAAGTTTTGTTTAAAAAGTATTAAAATGTAAGCATTCTGTGTGTCTGCAGCCATAACTATCGAGCATCTAATGTTCAAGCACCATATCATATTGATATTGCTGACCTGCTTCCCACACTCTGCCATATTATTCCAATTATCTCATCAAGCGCACAATTTACAGAAAGACGTTAATAAATATAATTTATGTGTTTTGGTCTTCTCCAAAACATGTTTCAAAAAATCAAATTTCAAAAATAACTTGTGAAGATTTAGTCATAAGATATATAAACATTGACGTAAAGCGACCGTTATTATTGTCAGATTCTAATGATATTTAATTTTACTGACAGATATTCCAAAAATATTAAAAAATACGTTTAGATAAATAAATGCTCAATATATTGAGAATAATGTATATTTAGTAAAGCAAAATACGAAATAAATTTTACTGTTAATATATTCTGTACTTGAAGGTCTAATATATATTTTATACACAATGAACGGTAGATATATAAAGATTTAAATTTATATTTTCATCAAAATCCGTCCACTGGACCCACGTTCCATGAGGTAATAGAGACGAACGAAGGGACTGATGGGCAGGCGGAGTTAAAGAAGCTTATATTCGATTTGTAATTTCGCGAAAGCACTTACAAATTAATATTGCTGTAAGAATCAAACAGTAGCTTGGCACAAAGACGATTCTTAATGTTCAGCAAGTAGCCGAATGAGAAAACACACTGCATTTATGTTCGCAAAACATGGTGTGAAAATTAAGAGATGGGGTTACAGTAAGGCTTCGCAATTCCACAGACTGATGCTACATTCGAACTAAGAAAAAAAATTAAAAACTTAGGAAGTAACAGTGTGGTACGTTGTGATATTTGGCATGCAGGACACTTCTCAAATAGTTACACAATTTTTTCCACTGTCGTCACACAGTGTTGCTCACAGCTGTGATCTTGCTAATTTTAAATTAGACTGCTGTTACGAAATTTTGCAGCAATTAATATGTATCTGTATGTCCACTAAGACATCTGTTAAATTTCAGACCATATATCACACAATATCGTCAATCCGTTTAAATATAATTCTAATACGGAAACAAAATATGACTTCTCTTTCGGTCGATACCGCTGGTGTGTTGTGGGTTGAAGGACGGGGGCAAACCGCCCATGACGTTATGCTGCTAGAATCTCAAGAATTCAAGTTAGTGTGTAAATGGATCAGGTCTAGTGACGGCGATCTAACCAATGTACTTTTTGGACACAGTCATATTATCATTCACTGGCTACAGGTCACGATGGGGAAGAGATGTCCCTTTTGTGTTAATTGCCAGAATATCCAAAACAAAGTACTTACGTAAAAAATTAATTTAAAATCAATTACAATTATTGCAAGTTGTAAACCCTTAGGAGGCAAGGGTGTTTGTTCATATGAGTTTTGGGTGTTGTCAGGTACAAATCTGTGCGTTGGTTCGATAACAATTTAGACGAGATCTAGAGTATGTGTGATTGTGTTAGTGTGTTTGTGTGTAGTGTGTGAGTGTGTGTGTGAGTGTGTGTGTGTGTGTGTGTGTGTGTGCGTGTGTGTGTGTGTGTGTGTGTGTGTGTGTGTGTCTGTGTGTGTGTCAGTACGCACGAGATTGTATCATTGTATCATACCGAACTGTAAAATACTACTCTTACAATTCGTCGGGAGAAGAGGTTAGGCTACGAAAGAAAGAAAAATTTGTATTCAAACAATAAACCTTTTTCACTATATATTAATATAGAATGGGAATTTCCGAAGGAGACTGACATGGGATAATTCGGAACTTACAAATCCGAATAAAAACAACATTCTTAACAATCACAGTGCCTTACCACCGAAGTACCAACCTGTTTGTACAAACTGATGTATGCACAGCGATTACCACCACAGTGGAACTCTACGTGGTTCATTACAAATACCTCCCTCTTATACTCCTCAATGCCGAAGGGAAAGTTAAATTTCAACAGTTCATGATGCCCTACACAGAGAGTAGAAAATGCCTTCAATTTTCTCAGCTTCACTGCTAAATGGGGCTGAATGTCCAATGCCACACAACGGTCAAAGCCACAAATTTTTTCAAAATTTTCCCCCATAAAACTGACAGTAAGAACGTTACTAACTGCAGAGAACTTCAGTGACAGACAGACGACACGTTTACCTCAAAACTCTGAAAGCAATGTCTGTTATACTTCGATATAAAGAAGTCAGCCAACAAGTCGGTCCTGACACAATAACATATTCCAGTCCACTACAGACGAATTATGTACACTGGACACTAAAAATGCAGGACATTAACTTCGTTGCAGTGAATTCACCCAGTGCGACGGACACAAAGGATGGAT
>Ga0131853_10013412_pt1 | contig 15025 bp, 13 predicted proteins | sample TergutLab28metaG_FD_92764 | JGI IMG/M metagenome (GOLD analysis project Ga0131853, IMG submission 92764) | Labiotermes labralis P1 segment gut microbial communities from Petit-Saut dam, French Guiana - Lab288 P1 (version 2) (version 2) | ecosystem: Host-associated > Arthropoda: Insects >... | reverse complement strand
AGGAGGATGATATAATGGAAACAAAAACAACCCAAGAAGAACAACGAGAATATGTTGTAGAGCTTGTTCCCTTCAGACGAATTTTTATCTGCCCAGAGCTAGGTCTAAAAACAACCATGGAACCTTATCGTGATGATGAGGAAGAAATAAAAGAACCTTGCCCGACTTGTGGGCGTTAGGTAGGGGCGGGCATTGCCCGTCCCATTTATGTGGACGATACCGTCCAACCATAAATAATAGTGCCAGCAGACATGGGACGGGCAATGCCCGCCCCTACCATGATTACAAAAAAGGCGACTGATGGTCGCCTTTTTTGTATGGTGGATGTACTTTAGTGCAACCCAAAATAGTTAGGAATGGCTTCTAAGTGTATTTCGTGTTCTTTGCCTGTTGACATGGATTTTATCATGGCTTTGCCACTCTCCAGCTCGCTATCACCTATGATAATCGCCAATTTTGCCCCTGCTTTGTGGGCGTATTTCATTTGTGCTTTAACATTGCGTCCACCCAAGTCGGTTATGGCGACAATGCCGTGTTTGCGTAGATAATCGGCTATTCTTAGGGCTTTTTCAGCACCAGCTTCGCCCATATGTCCTATAAAAAGCTCGATGCCGTCATCAACTTCGGGTAGTTTGTTTTGGTTTCTGAGGATTAGTAACAGGCGTTCTAATCCTAGACCAAATCCTACAGCCCCTGTGGGTTGTCCTCCGTTTTTTTCAACCAGACGGTCATAGCGTCCGCCACCGCAAACTGTGGCTTGCGACCCCAAGTCGACGGATGTAAATTCAAAAACGGTTCTGGTGTAATAATCCAGACCACGTACGATGGTTTTGTCAATTTGGAATGGGATGCCTAATATTTCAAGGTTTTTTTGTAGCCCAGTGAAATGCTCCATTGCTTCTTCTGAAATATAATCCAGCGGTACTGGTGCGTCTTTGGTTTGTGCTTGACAATCCTCATTTTTGCAATCCAAAACCCGCATGGGGTTTTTTGTCATCCTGTCACGGCATAAAGTGCAAAGTTTTTCTTCTTTAGCACGCAAAAAAGTGAGTAAAGCGTCGTTATAACGCTGGCGACAGTCGGCATCTCCTATAGAGTTTAACCTAAGGGTTAAATCGTCAACTCCAAGCTTGCTTAGGAATAAATAAGCTAGGCTAATCATTTCGGCATCGGCGGTGGGGTGGTAGCTTCCAAAATATTCTGCACCAAACTGGTGGAACTCTCTGTAACGTCCCTCTTGTGGGCGTTCTGCCCTAAAGTTTGGGCATATATAGTAAAGTTTGACAGGCATCGCCAAATCTTGTAAGCGGTTTTCTAGGTAGGCTCGCACAGTGCCTGCCGTTCCTTCTGGACGCAAAACGTATTCCCGCCCACCTTGGTCGGTAAAACTGTACATTTCTTTTTGTACAATGTCCGTGGTTTCGCCGACGGACTGGCGGAACAGCTCAATCCGCTCGAAAGTAGGGGTGCGGATTTCTGTTGCTCCAAAAACGGCGGCGGTTTCGTGTGCCATATTTTCTATATACCGCCAAAGGGCGGCTTGGTTGCCAAAAATGTCCTTGGTTCCCTTGGGTCTGGTGATTGCCATACCAACAACTCCTTTATCCTTTGCGGGTTTGACCCGTAATCTCCCCGAATTATAACACAACAAAGCGGTGTGTGCAACAAAAGATTTTTTGGGAGAAAAACCATCTTGACACGGTTTACAAAATTTGATATAATCAGCCCAAAGACCTATTCGTAAACCGACATTTTGCATTTTTTGCGACGTGAAATCGTAAACGTTCGAGAGATTTTGCGTTGCAAAAAATAGATGCAAAATGCGGTTTACGAATAGGTCTAAAATAGACCTTTAGGAGTGGTTTGGTGGCAAGATATATCACAAGCATCACCCAAGCGATTGGGCAAACGCCTCTTTTGCGTTTGGATATGATTAAGAAACATTTTGGTTTTGAGGGTAACATTTTTGCTAAATTGGAGCATCTTAACCCCAGTTTTTCCAAAAAAGACCGAATTGCCCTAGGTATGATAGAGCTGGCGGAGCGTAAGGGCTTTCTAAAGCCTGGTCAGACCGTTTTGGAGATGTCCAGCGGAAACACGGGTACAGGTGTTGCCATGGTTTGTTCTGCCAAGGGTTATCGTCTAATTTGCGTGCTTTCCCGTGGTAACAGCCCAGAACGTGCAAGGATGATTGAAGCTTTTGGTGGCGAAATTGCCTATGTGGAACAGCACCCAAGCTCTACCCCTGGGAAGGTCAGCCAAGAGGATATTGAGTTGGTAGAGCAAGAGGCAATTCGTCTAACCAAAGAAACTGGAGCATTTTTTATAGACCAGTTTAACAATTTTGACAACACCTTGGCGCAAAAACCAGCCGCAATGGAAATGTGGGAGCAAAGTGGCAGGCAGTTGCACGCTTTTGCTGATTTTATTGGCACTGGCGGTACTTTTACTGGTTACAGCCGTGTGTTTAAGGAGTTTGACCCAGAAATTCGCTGTTATGCCGTAGAGCCTTGTGGTTGTGCTTACTACAAAGGGGAAGTGATACCAGGGGCGTGTCATCGCATACAAGGTGGCGGATATGCTAAACACGTGGAAAATGTAGACAAAAGTTTGATTGACGGTTGCATTACCATTACCGACAAGGAAGCTGAAGAAATGACACGTATGCTGGCGAAAAAAGAAGGCATTTTTGCTGGTTTTTCTTCGGGTGCTAATGTTGCGGCTGCGATTAAGAAGTTGCAAGGGGAAGATGCAGGCAAAAACTTTGGTGTGGTTATCAATGACTGTGGACTAAAATATATGTCCACTGACCTTTATGAACATCATCACTATGAAGAACTGTAGATAGCAGTTCGATGGTGTAAAAATATATAAGGAGGTAAAAAGTTTGAAAAAACTAATGAAAAAAGCGGCGATATTTTCAATGACCGTCGCTATGACAACAAGTATGGCTTTGGTGGTTAATGCTACCACAGATGAAATTCGTATTCGTGTTGATGGTGAATTTATCAGCACGGGAGATGTTGCTCCTACTATAGTAGAGGGGCGTACACTTGTGCCTTTGGGTGCTGTTATGGAGCAACTTGGTTTTGCGGTAGGCTGGGATGATTCTCCTAATGCTCGTGCTGTGTTTTTGACTATGGATGGTGTGCCAGACATAATGCTACCGCTTGACAACAGACCTCGTACGAGTATTTTTCCGTCATCTGATAATGCTACTCATCTTCTAGGTCAAATGTATACGGGTGATGGTAGGATTTATCAGTTGGATGTGTCACCGAGATTGATAAGTGGTAGAACCATGGTGCCTGTCGCTGCCATTTCCCAAGCTGCTGGCATGGAAGTGGAATGGGATGGTGAAAATCGTATAGTAGATATTATTACGGGGCGTGAGGATGCGGTACAACCTGTTGCTGAAATTCCTGTAGGGGAACGTATCCAATTGTCTAACAGAAGGCAAACCGAAGCAGAGCGTGCCGCTTGGATTGCAGAATACTGGGCTTTGGGTGGTGTAACTGATTTTGAGCGTGAGGTTATTGCGGCTGTTAATGCTGTTCGTGTGGCTCACAATCTTGTACCGCTTACATTGGATTATGGTAATTCTATGGCATCACGCCTTTATGCACAGCAACTTGCTACATTACCTATTCCATTTGGGCATCGTGAAGGGCCTTATGGGGGTAGCAATGGTGTTGTGGAGTCCTTCGGATTTAGATGGAATGCCGTAAACGCAAGTGCTGGGCGTACATCTGCCAGCCAAACTGTGGATGACTGGATGGACAGCCCTGTGCATAGAGCTAACATTCTTAACGCAGATTTGCGTAATATTGGTGTTGGTAGTTTTGAGGGTGGCGAGTGGGGTATTTATACATACTCTGTTATGAGTATTCAACCAACAAACTTCCAAAGACCTTAATGGTAGGGGCGAGCATTGCTCGCCCTTTTTATGTTAACGATACAGTCCGACCTAGAGAACAGCACCCGAAAGCATTTGTCTGTGATGTACTATTCGATTTGGTTTAGCAGGCTGGATAGAGCTTTTTCAAAAGCTCTATCCTGTTCTGGTGTGCGTTTGGACGGACCCTTTAGCCGTCCGCCAGCAGACCGCACCTTTCTGGCGGTGTGGCGTTGCGTCAGCAGGGCATCTATATTGTCATTTGTGTAAACCAAGCCGTTTTGGTTAATCCCAAAAGCTCTACGGGCTAGGCACATTGCTGCTAAGCCGTAATCTTGGGTTATTACAATGTCACCTGCTTTAATTAGGTTTACAAGGGCGAAATCTACGCTGTCAGCCCCTTGGGATACGGTAATGGTTTTTGCATCCGCCTTTTCTATGTGGTGGGAGGTGTCGCAAATAATTACACAATCCCAGCCAGCGGTGGTAGCCGATTTTACGGCAATGTCAACAACAGGACAGCCGTCGCCATCAATAAAAACAGTCAAATTAATATCCCTCCATATTTTGGCTAGACAATTGTAAGATTTTGTGGTATTATGTGGATAGGGCAATCAAAAGAAGCAAGGCGGTTGGCGTACGCACCTTTTTAGGAAGGGAGGTGTTATGCTATGTCTAGTTTTGAAATTTACATATTCTTCGTGGAATTTGCGAAGTTTGTTGAGTATATACTAGCTTATTTCTTCCCAAAGAAATAACCGCCCTCGACCAAGACAGCGGTTATTTTAATTAATTAACTTACCAAAGTCCACGTCAACCGCTTTGCGATTGCCTTTTTTATATTGTAACATAAATTAGTGGAATGCGCAAGTGTTTTTATTCGTTTTGCTTAATTTTTACGCTGGCATTGCTGGTTTTAATGTCAATGCGAGCCTTTTTGGTGGATGTGTCATAGTTTTGGCTGGTGGCATGAAGATAATTTTTGCTAATTTCGTGGGCGATAAGATTGGTTAGAGTGCTGTCTATACGCCCGTTGCTGGTGCTGGCTTGCAATTTAACTGCCACATCATCAGGGATGTACATTTGCACCGCACCATTTGATGTGTGGGCTTCTACAACACGCTCAACTACCGTATGTACACGGTCTTCTGGGCGGGTTTGGCTACCGAACTCTGGTTCGGTGTAGGTTTCTGGCTCAAAGTCAAAAGCGTCTTCAAGCTTAATGCTTGCGTTGCTGGTTTTCATATACAATTGCTGGATGTCCACATCTTCTGTTTCGATTTTGGCGTTGGAAGTTATTAGGCGAGCGATTTTTGCTGTAACATCCTCAATATCAATTTTGCTGTTACTGGTTTCTAGGTCTAAATGGGTTGCAAAAATACCACTGGCGTGTATGTTGCCATTTCTTGTGCGGGCGGTGATGTTTGGGGCTTTCACATCTTCGATGCTGATTTTAGAGTTTTTCGTCAAAAGTTCTACAGAATTAGCTTGCACGTCATATAATTCAAGGGACGAGTTTTTGCTTTCTCCGTGTAACTGCTCTATTAAAATGTGGCGGGGTACATAACATTCCACGGCTACGCTTCGTACGGCATTGTAGTCATATAGAAGTTCATAACTTCCGCAACATTCATGTACATGAAGGGTTGCCCCACGGGACTTTGCTGAATATTTAGCGTTTATGTGGATTTCATTACCTTCATGCCCATGAATGGTGACAGGTGCATTTTTGCCAAGCAAACGCAAACTAGGTATGGTGTCTGTTGTGATGGGAGTGGAAACAAAGTTCATGTGTTGTTTTTTGCCACCGCCCCCAATGTCAATATGAATGTCAATATCCTCTAAAGCACCCAAGGCATCGCTTAAAGCACTTTTTATGGTGCTGCCCACATCTGCCAATCCGTCAAATGTGTAGGTTCTGCTTTCCCGCCTGTTGTTATTGTTGGTTTCTCGGTTATAATCATCCCAATTCTGTTGTTCCTGACGTGGTTGCTCATCTTCGGGAATTTGGGCAAGCATCGCCATTGCCTCATCAACAGTAATTTTACCCTCTTGTAACATTTCTAATATTTTAATCCTGGCTTCGCTCATAAATTTACCCTCCTTTGGTTAATTAAGTTATTAAAGCCCTGCGGCTACTCTGAAAAAGCTACCTACATAGTCAACTGGTTGATGCAATCTAATTTGAATATTTTTTCTTTTTTTCATGGTTAAATCCTCCTTATAATTCGGCAAACTTTAAGTTTGCGGTCCAATTAATCTTTCAATTTGGTTTTTGTCAAAGAATGGCACAAAGTTTTCTAATATGTCTGCCACTTCTCTAGTCGGGTTTTTAATTATGTGATTTACAATTGAGTCACGATGCTTTCGGTTAAATGTCGGCATAATATCCTCGATTATGTCGAAGCGACCGTCTGTTAGCAGGGCTTGTAATGCCGTTGCCTTCATGTTGTTGTCAAGGTAAGCTGTTATCTGCTCCAAAATCTCGAAATCTCGTCGGTTGATGATGTGGGCTAGGATGGCGTTTTTGTGAGGTATACCGCTGTATGGCAAAATTTCGTCTAATGTAATGGCGTAGTCTTCTAGGTTTAGGATTTTGGAAATTAGTTCTGTTTTTTGGTTGGGACTGAGATTGGCAAAACTTTCTAAGTCGTCTGTTGGTGTGTTGTTGTTTATTTGCCCTGCCTGCAAAATGTTTTCAATGCTAACTTCCAGCAGTTTTGCTAGGTCGGGGATAAATCCCACATCTGGTAGGTTTTCGCCACGCTCCCATTTGCTTACTGCTTGGGCGCTTACCCCCAGCTCATCCGCTATGTGGGTTTGGGTTAGTTTTAATTCTTTGCGTCTTGTTTTTATGAAGTCGCCTATTTTTGTTATGTCCATTCCATCCCTCCCCTCATTTTGTTGTGCTTCCTTGTTCTTGTTATTATAATATCATCGTACAAACATAAAATCAATAAACCAGAGGTTGAATTTTAGGTTTAGTTTTGATATAATTAAATTTGAAAGGAAGTGTTTTGTTTGACTTGGTTAGATTTTTTGGTGATAGCCATAATGGCTTTGTGCATAATAGGTGGTGCTTGGCGGGGGTTTATCCGCACGGTGCTTGGTTTTGTAAATTTTATACTTGCTATTTTTCTTACTAATTTATTGTACCCTCATGTGGGGCGGTTTTTACGTGGCATAGATGGTCTTTTTGATTCTCTTTCGGCCAGCATCGGGCGGATGATGGGTCTGGATGCTATGATTGAGGAGAGGGCAGGGGAGGCATATGGGGAGCTTATTCAGGGTTTGCCATTGCCCCAGGCACTGATAAATGCTTTGTATGATAACAGCACCCCGCTTGTGCATGATGCCCTTGGTGCATTAAATATAGGTGAATATATTTCAAACTTTTTGGCAGGGATTGTTATTAACATCATTTCGCTGGTTATTGTTTTTGTTATTGTTATTGTGGCATTGGTATTTTTGTCACGGGCTTTGAACTTGGTTGCCAAATTGCCTGTTATTAAGCAGTTAAACCGCTTACTTGGCGGTGCTTTGGGGGCGATTTTAGGGCTTTTAATCACTTGGGTTGTAATGGCTGTGGTTGTGATTTATATGTCTGCTAATTCTGCCGTTGATATGGCGTATTTACTGGATAATTCTCCAATTGCACGCCCTATACATGAAATGAATTTTGTTGTGGATTTTGTTTTACGCATATTCCCATAAAGGTGTGATTTTATGGCAAAAGCAATTTCTAAAAAACGATACCAAAGGCGACTTATGGGGTTGCTTGTTATTGTTGTAGCTAATTTGGTGGGCATTGGGGTTGCTTCTTATAACTTGATGACGGTGGCAGAGGCAGCGGAACAAGTGCCGACAACCGTGGGCGGACGCTTGCAACACGTTCCTGTGGATATTAGCCTAGAAACTGCTGATATGATTTCGGCAGACTTGCAACAGTTGATTGACACAGCAATCGCCCCCTTAATTTTAGAAGGCGAAATTTATCTGGACGAAACCATTATATTAGCAGATGGGCAAAGTGTTACAATTGGTGGAGATTTTGTTCTGTCTGCTGGGGAATTAGAAACGGCGTTTAGGCTGGAACCAGAAAGCACCCTAAATATCACAGGTGGCTTGTTTGACGGTGGTTATGGGCTTGGTTTTTTGCTGGACGATGCAACACTTAATATTTCTGCTGGGCATTTTCAAGGGTTTGAAGGTGGGCTTGTAGAAATGTGGAATGGCTTGCTTAATCTTAGGGGTGGCGGTTTTGTTGCCAATGGTTCACCAGCCACAAATGGCGGTGTTGTGGCGGCTTATGGGAGTTCTGACATAAATATTAGTGGCGACCCCGTTTTTCAAGGTAATATTGGGCATGACGGGGGCGTTGTCCATTTAGCGGACGATTCTTCCTTAATAATGTCTGGCGGGCAAATGTTGGACAACACCGCATTTCGTGGCGGTGGTATTTTTGCCGATGGTTTGGACACCCTGCGGATGATTGATATAATTGGCGGTCACACTGGGCTAAATCCTATGTTCGGGGGTAATTCTGCCTCCACGGGGACGTTGTACCATCTACCTATGGGGCTTGATACCCTACATGCAACTGCAATTCATAATGACCAGTGGTCTGGCGGGATGCCCCATGGATTTAATAACAATGACGTTAACCAACCTGGGGATGATTTTGCCCTGCAATTTGTGCCTTCTGATGAGGGGGTTCGCCATCCCGATGCCTTCCCCATGGAGGATTTGGGAATACCCCTTGGCGAGCTTGGTTTTGCCCTGCCTGCTGGCGAGGAAATGGGCAGTGTGCCAGCTTTTGCGGAAGCACTATCGGCTTTACCAAATCCAGAGCGGGCGGGGTTTGAGTTTGCAGGTTGGGTGGCGGGGATGCCAGACGGAGAACAGGTAGATTTTGAAGATTTGCCCCCAGATACCCCCATGCCAGAGGAAAATTTGGCGTTTTATGCTAGGTGGGAACCTATCGACTTTCCCATAACTTTTAATTTTGACCTGACCCCCGAGCAAGAAGAAGCCTTTGGTGATTTGTTGGAAGAAGCCGATTTGCCAGAAAGTTTCAACCCGAACCAATTGCCTATGGAAATTGAATTACCTTGGCTGTATGATTGGGCGGTGGATGGTATGGAAATGGCGACCCCAGAGGGGGAGGAGAGTTTAGATGTTCCAGAGGATGCTCCTAATTCCGCCCAAATTCCTCCTACATTGGATGACCAGCCCACCGCAGGGCCGTTGGAGATAACTCCCAGCTTTGTGCCTTTAGATGAAACCACTCCACCGCCACCCCCGCAAGATTCGCCACCTTCTCCTAGTGACGATGAGGATGATGAAGGCGACAACGGTGATGACTTCCAAAATCCAGATGACGAAAACGACAATCCGCCCCCTGATGATGACGGTGACGATGATGATGGAAGTGGTAACGGCGACGGGAGAGGTTCTGGTGGCGGTAATGGCGGTGGAGACGGAAATGGTAATGGTGGCAGTGGAGGTGGTGGTGGCTCTGGCAATACCAGCGACAACCCAAATCAAAACCCACTAACAGGCGACAACTTTGCACTGGCAGGGCTGATTTTCTCCATTGTAGGTTTGACGGCATCTTCAGTCTTAACATTCCTGTTAATCTTAAACCGTAAAATCAAAGGCGATGCTGAAGAAAGCACATAAATGGTAGGGGCGAGCATTGCTCGTCCCAGCTGGATAAACGCAATAAAAAGGAGAAACCATGAACATCAAAATGATTGTAATGGATTTAGATGGCACACTGTTAAGGACAGACAAAACCGTGTCAAAATACACCTTGGATGTGCTGGCAAAGTGTCGAGAAAAGGGTATAATGATTGCCATAGCCACCGCCAGAAGTGTTCATAACACAAAAGTATTCACCGATTTTATGACCCCTGATGTGCAAATCACAAGTGGGGGCAGTGTTGCAATCCACAACGGGCAAACCATCCACCAAGCTTTGCTAATTGGAGAGGAAGCCAATGCCTTAGCTTCTCACCTAACAACAGTAGATAGTGTGGGGTATATTACCGCACGCACGGATGAGGGGTATTTTGTCAATAAACCATTAGACTTATCCGACCCTAGTTGGAGGGGATATGAAGACGCAATCATTGTAGACTTTACACAGAACATCCTTGGTCAAACGCAAAAGATTGTGGCGGAAATGCCATCAGCTAAGGTGGCTGGTGAGGTTGTGTCACATTTTCCTAATGTGAAAGCAACTTCCTTTACAGGCGAAAGCCGGGTGTCGTTCGCCAACAAAAATGCCACCAAATGGCAGGTGGTATCAGCGGTTGCGTCCCATCTTGAAATTGACAACAGAAACATTGTTGCTTTTGGTGATGGCTTTAATGATTTGGAAATGATAGAAAAATGTGGAGTGGGTGTCGCCATGGCAAACGGCATTGGGGAAGTTAAGTCGGTAGCAAACTTTATATGTGACACCAACGATAATGACGGCGTGGCTAAATGGCTGGCAGAGCATCTGCTGGGATGTGAATAGTTGACGAAACCTGCCCCTATCATAAATATTTACCCAAAAAACAAAACCCTACAATTAGGGAGACTGACGTAAGAAAATGATGCAAAAACAGGACGCAAGCATGAATATGTATCCTGTTTTTGCATGCACCATATAATTTCGAGTACACTCTTGATTTTAAGACTTCCAGCTCATGCAAAGGGCGTAGTATCCAGTACTTTGTGTGGCTCAACAAAATTCTCACAGGATTTTTTGGGGGGATTGAGGGCTATGCCACCAACAAGCGGTTTGTGGATTTGCCAAATGGCAAGCCACAAGCATTGCTTGCCGCATCCAAACTACATTCAAGTATAGTTCTCCGCAAAAACAAAATTTAATTTACAATAAATCACTCTTGCCTAAATTGCAATCCCTGCAAAGAGTTTGCAAATTTTCAATAACGGTTTCTCCGCCTTTTGACCACGGCACAATATGGTCTACATGTGGTTCCACTCCGAGATTTATGGCTGGCGACTTGCCACACACACGACATTTACAATTATCTCGTATCAAAATCATATACTTCAATCTTAAATTTACATCACGACTTGTTTGCCTTCTATTTAATTCCAAAATGTTCGAGTCTGGTGGAACAAAATTTTCATCATTAGCCCATTCGATAAACCTTTCCAACGCTTTTCCCCAGCTGCCAAATCTGTCATTAAATTTGCCTCTATGATGATTGCTACGCTCCTTGATGTCTCTCGTTGTTGGCCGTCTTCCTAATTCAACCCAAAGTTGCAGTATCTCATTCAACAATTCGATTTCAGTAGTTTTAGAATTGTTTTGAAACTTGGTCTTTTGAACACCGATTAAACTAATTGCTTTACTCCAGCCAATTTGTTTATGAACGGTGGTACAGCTAGCTATATTTGAATCGACGGTTTTTCGATAATCTCTGTAGATTTTTACGTTGAGCTTACCTTTATTGGCATCAGCGACCTTTTTCATATCAAGCAATAATTCTTCATCAGTTCGACTTCTAGTGTATTTCGTAATTTGAAAGTCCATAGTGTCCTCCAATCCTGTTTATCGATAATTAATTATACCATGATGTTTTGGACGAAGTCAAGAAATCAAAATAAAACGACATAGCTAACACCATGCCGTTCACTTGGGTTTAATGTTTTGTTACCTCTGCCTTGCATTGCCGTGGAGGATGGTTACGAAATTGCGGCTTCTAGTGCAATTTTCATCATATCGGTGAAGGATTCTTGGCGTTCTTGCGACGTGGTGGCTTCATTGGTGAAAACCATATCGGAAATGGTTAGGATTGCCATAGCTTTTTTGCCAAGGCGGGCGGCGGTGGCATATAACCCAGCCGCCTCCATTTCTACCGCTAAAACCCCCATTCTTTGCCAGCTTTTTGTGGCTTCGGGGTTGTCGTTGTAAAACACGTCGCTAGTTAGCACATTGCCTACAAACGGGGTTTTGCCAGCCTGTTTAGCGGCATTTACGGTCGCTGTAATTAGGTCAAAATCTGCAATGGGTGCGAAAGTGCCGTTAAGGCTGTACTGGCTGATAAAATTGGAGTCTGTGCAGGCGGCTTGGGCTATTACAATATCCCTTAGGTTGATGCCCTCGGCGATACCGCCAGCCGTTCCAACACGTATAATGGTTTCGACCTCAAAAAATTCATAAAGTTCATGGGCGTATATACCTATTGAGGGTATGCCCATACCAGAACCCATGACGGAAAGTTGATGACCCTTGTAATTACCCGTAAATCCAAGCATACCCCGCACGCCATTAAACTGCTGGGCGTCCTCTAAAAAGTTGGCTGCGATAAATTTTGCCCTTAATGGGTCTCCTGGCATTAGTACGGTTTTGGCGATTTCGCCCACTCTGGTTTCGATATGTGGTGTCATTAGCATACCCCTCCTAAAATATTTTGTTTGCAAGCACTTGTTGCGTACCACCCGCAGTCGCCACAAATGTCGTCCATAATGGTGGTTGTCATGTTAGTATTGATTTTGTTGATGATTTGGTTGTATATATAATTCTTTTCCTCGATGCCGAAATAATTAACAATCTTTCTGTCCATGGTTTTGACTTTTTCGTTGGTCTCGCACAAATCTTCGCCAATCATTAGCGGGCATTTGTTACAAATGTCGTCGGTGGATAATACGATTTCAACCATAGCATCCCTACTGTTTCGCAAATGGCTTGTGATAGCGTCCATATTTTCAACAAAATCTTCACTGTAGCCCTTACCCTCGTAACCTTGGGTACACAACAGATGATGAGGACGCAACTTCATACAATCACCTCATTTTCCGATAATCTTTTTTGAATTGTGTTAAAATTTTATGCAAAATATCTTGATATTCCTTGGTACGTCCTTGGGCTTTGCGGATGCGGGCTTGCTCCAACAACACAGCCCCGCTTTCTGGCGACATGGCAACCGCACGGGAAATTGCCCAATGTGCTTTGGTTAAATCATAATCTTGGCGGTGATAACTTGCTAGGGCAGTCCATAGGTCGGGCTGGTTTTTTTCTTTTAATACCGCCCTTTCCAAGGATTTGATGGCTTGGGGTAAATCCCCAGACTGTGCTTGGTATGCCGCCCTTTTCTTCAAAAATTCCAAATCTTGCTGGTTTTCTGGGATTTGCTCTAGGTTGCCCAAAGCTTTTTCAAACTGACGCACCCTCATATAACAGTCGCTTATGCGGTAGATGTAGGCGGGGTCGGATTTATGTGTCAAAGCTGCCTGATATGCCTTCATTGCCCCGAAGAAGTTGCGTTGGTGAAATTGGATTTCACCTTGGAAATACAATAATTCGGGGTGGTTGCGGTCGCTTGTGGATAAGATTAATTCGTTTGCGCGGTCAAAATCCCCTGATAGAATAACTGCTTCAATAAGGTTTAGGCGTAGTTGCTGGGATGTGGGTTCTAAATTTAATGCTTTTGTGAAGTAATTGGTGGCTGTGTGGGTGTCCCCTGCCTGCAACAATGCCATGCCTGCATTATTGAAAAGTGGCACGTTTTCTTGATGCTTCAAGGCACGTGAATAGTAGCTGTAAGCACGCTCTCCATCACCAGCGGATAGCCAATAGTCCCCCTGCTCCTTGTGTTTTTCCCAAATATGACGTTTTTCCCATGCTGTTAGCTCTTTTTGCAGTCCCACCAAGCTTTCTTTGGGTAAATAGTCTACGAGGGAAAGGAAGGATAGGTAAGCCATGGAAGTGTTTTCCATAGCCGACAAGTCACGCATTTTAACGGCGATATGGTGCAAGCCAAGGCTTTCCATCCACTGGATAAATGGGGTCGCCAAAAAATCCTCCATGGACTGTCGCCAATGGTGCAGACAGTGGTATAAAGCCTCCTCAAAAGAATAGACCTTAATACCTGTTGTGTTAAATTCGTAAGCTATGCGGTTTTCTTCTTGGGAAGCACAAAGGTATAAATTGGACATATGGTACTCCTAACAGGTGTGATTATTATGATTATACCACAATAAAAGAAGCAAGACAACAAATGTGCAAAAAAATGTCAAGATTTTCATAAAAACCTTGACAGGGTCTGTCGATTGATGTTATAATGTTGTTGCAAGTCTCGCAACCTGACATTGGGTAAATAGAAACCACGTAATGGTGGGTACAACCATCGAAAAGAGTCCCACCATTACGTGTTACCCAGTCTAAATACATAGACCTAAAGATGATTATACATCATCCAAGGTCTTGTTTGCAAGTGCTTTTTCAAAATTAATATAAATGGTAGGGGCGGGCATTGCCCGTCCTTTTTCTGTTGGCACTATACTTTTGGGATTTACGGTGTCGTCAATCGGACTGGGACGGGCAATGCCCGCCCCTACCATGATTATAATTGTAAACAGTGTGTGAGGTTATAAAGTATTTGGGTTGTGGGTGGTTAGAATGTTATGCTGTTTAGGAATTGTTGTAGGCGTTCGCATTGGGGGTTGCCAAAGATTTGGTCGGGTGTGCCTTCCTCGGTTATGCCACCGTCGCACATGAATAGTACACGACTGCCTACGTCTCGGGCAAAGTGCATTTCGTGGGTTACGACAACCATTGTCATGCCTTCGTTTGCCAAGTCACGCATTACGTCCAGCACTTCACCTACCATTTCGGGGTCTAGTGCTGATGTTGGCTCGTCAAACAACATCATGCGGGGACGCATTGCAAGACTGCGGGCGATTGCCACACGTTGCTTTTGTCCGCCAGATAACTGCACGGGATAAGAATTTGCTTTGTCAGCCAAGCCGACACGCTTTAGGAGTTGCATTGCCACCTCTACGGCTTCGGCTTTTTTCATTAGACCTGTTTGCACAGGGGCGAGGGTAAGGTTGCCCAGCACCGTTTTGTGCGGAAATAGGTTAAAGTGTTGGAACACCATGCCCATTTTTAGACGGACGGCGTTAATATCGGTTTTTTTTGCGGTGATGTCCACGTCATCCACTAAAATTTTGCCACCAGTGGGCTGTTCTAGCAGGTTAAGGCAACGCAAAAATGTGGATTTGCCACTGCCAGACGGCCCTATTATGACCACACGTTCCCCGTCTTCAATCTTAACAGAAACATCCTTTAGAATGTTCAAATCCCCAAAGTCTTTTTTTAGGTTT
>Ga0131853_10013411_pt1 | contig 15025 bp, 10 predicted proteins | sample TergutLab28metaG_FD_92764 | JGI IMG/M metagenome (GOLD analysis project Ga0131853, IMG submission 92764) | Labiotermes labralis P1 segment gut microbial communities from Petit-Saut dam, French Guiana - Lab288 P1 (version 2) (version 2) | ecosystem: Host-associated > Arthropoda: Insects >... | reverse complement strand
TTTAGCACATCCTGTATATAAAATGTGAATAATACAGGAACCAAATATGTTAGAATTATGAAACAAACTGCATTTTGAAGAGAAAAAAAACGGAGAGTATATACCATGTTTAAAATATTCAGTGCCTATGTTTGTTGAATACATATATAAAATGCAACTTTAGAGGTTAGCGGTGTGGTACGACCACTATAGTTGACATTAGGCGTCAAAGGGTTAATCAATGCTTCTAAAACAGTGCAGATTCTCACCTTGTAAAAGGTTGACAGGGAGGGCTCATGAGAATCATATCAATACAGTAGTCATTTATTTCCTTTGCTGATAAAGACTGAATATTCCTCTGTAATAATTTTGTACTGGGAAAATTATGCTGATACACTTTATTGGCTAAGGTGTTAATGTCCACAGCTGCTGTTATTTCCCCAAGAATACCACTTTCTGAAATATTACATCAGAGATTAATGGATGAAGATGGGTATGTTTTATTGAAACAATGATAGTCACACTTATTGAATCACTCGATGCTAAAGATTGAGGCACTGGTTTTCCCAAATGTCAGCAACTATGTACCAGTGTACATGGTGTAACATACCTGAAGACTTGAAGCAATAAATACCACTCTGCTTCTGTTAAGACCTGACAAGTTTTGATTGTAATGGTCAGTATCAATGATCATTTGCAACTGTTTTGTATAATGAAGCACACAGGCCATTTATCATCTAGTAGCAGAACATAACAGGCCCAACACCACACATAAGAAAGCCAACTATTGGAGGCCACTGCTGCAACGGGAAAATGTATTGCATAAATTGTCCAAGATTTGCGCTTAACACAAATTGAACATATTGGGCACAAAATGAGTTTACAGATGTAACTTAACCCTTATCCTGCTAACGTGGAGTATAAGGTGAGGTCCTAATAATGAAAGCAAATGGCAGATGGGATTTAACTCGGCATTTAAAGGGTTAGTACAGGTTAAATTACAAATTCTGTGGAAAACTGCTGATTTCCTTATAGGTCTAAGAATTATACAGTAAGAAAAACTGCTTGTCCTGCATAAATTGTGGTCATAACAGTAAGAACTACATTTTATACAAATTTAAAATACTGGGCACAAAAGAATGTATAAAAGTAACTTACATTTATACAGGTTAACTTATGAATTCTGTGGAAGATTTTCCATGATTTACTCGTAGGTCTTACAATTACACTACAAAAAATTGTTTGTGGTTCAGGATACTGGAATTTGACACTTGTGATATATATGAATCTCTGCATAGTCAGATCAGAGATGCATGAGACTACCACTACAGGCTAAAATGTCAGCATCCGTTAGCCATATCATCCTTAAGGCAAATTGAGAGCAACAGTACTTATGAATCTGTCTCTAACTGGGTGAAGGGCGAGTAATTGTATTACCAGAATGTCTTGCATGCAAATGAGCAAGTTACTCTTTAACAATGGGCTGGATTCCATACGACTATTAAATCGTCACAGAGGCATGCAGTGACCAGTACTGCAAGACAGGTGTAAGTATGGGAAGGTCATGAGTTTGTATATTACCAACAATTCCACAACATCGGTTTTTTGTAGTGGTGGAAGCGTTATTTACGTATTATACATAATTCGCAAAATAGACTATGGTTTCTTGTACAAAAGTTAGGTTAGGATTTTGGGCGAAATTCATTTATTCTTTATAAATTACGTACATGTATATATGGGCGATTAAATCATACACACCTTTAAATGCAAAATGCATACCACCTATACCGCTATACAGTTCTAACACCTTCATTTTCGCAGAGCTGTCACACCTCTACGACGGATCACCTCTCTTCACAACTTGCCATTTTGCCCGCCCTTCCTCCCGTGCTCTCTACCCAAAATAACCCCATAATGTGATCATTTTGGTATATGTAATAACCTCTAACTCACGGTAACAACCATTATATAGGCATTATACGTCTGTGACCACAGATTAATAGGTGTGAGAAACGTCTTTACATTTCTACCCTGAAGATTGAGTCAGTACATTCCCCTAAAACATCCGTGAATTTATAAACACTACGTTTCATAGATGATGTGTGGCCACCAATGTGTGAACCTCTGATTACAGCCTTAGATGTCGCGTTAATTCTTGTGGCTCATAAGTCTTCAGATAGTCACCGAACATTGGGCGTTGTAGCCGGGTATTTTGGAACTAACTCTAAACGCCTTGAACTCAAAAAAGGATCGTGCTCATTGGCGTCGCTTAGTTGTAACAGTGCAATTTGGAAATGAGCATGGAATTAACGGGCCCTCAACGTTATAATGCAAATTCGTGTGTGGCTCGGGCAAACATGTTTTGCGATCAACGAGGTCGAAATATGGGTGTGGGAATATGAATAGCCGAGTAACTGCCGAATGTTCATTAATGATGTACCACGCCTCAGAGCTAATGTACTTTGAAACGCGGATAAGAATCAGTTCTTTCACATGACTGTCATCAGACGACTCTTGCAAACTAACTGTTTACAACGGACACACAGCACAGGCCCTCGCAAATCGATATTCAATTAGCTACGACACTGATTACTAGCACCTAATCTGTGGTTACGCAGCCTTAACAGCAATGTGACTATACAGATGAGTGTTGCAATCAGTTATCACAACACTATTTATGTAAGAATACCGATACGTGTTCTGGGTAAAACTGATTAACCATAATCAGACCTAATTACAATAATACAAATACAACTGCAAATTCTATAGGTAATTTGACACCTCTCGTCCTGGATAATAACCGTGCTAATCCTAGGTGTAGCGTAGTTCCGATCCGTGGGTTTGTGCAAGCATCAGAGCACAGTTAAGTTGCGAGGCGCCACAATCGCCAGTCAGGTGATCACAATGTTAAATGGCTGTGAAAAATGTGATTTGCAGTGTTTCAGTGTGGGATATGGGAATGAGTTTGTTTAGTATTTATACAACATTAGTCCGACTGAATTAATTTGTCGCAACATAATCAGATAAAACTGCTGCAAATATTGCACGCAGTTGTCATTCTTTTACTCTGCACTTCAAATGCAAATAAAGAGTAATGTTTACTTTTTGGGATGTGCCATGACGTATTTTTTACAGGGAATTCGTATTAGTAACATTGTAAATATTGTTGCCCTGAGTATATACAAGCAACCATGTTTCGAAGCAGGAGCTGGTTTGGTAGTGGACTGTGGAAACCAAAAAATCCACATTCCCTGGAGCATTTGAAGTGAGTAACTTGCTCATTTATCCAATTAACGTGTAAGGCAATATAGTGTCTATGGTATGAAATTTAAAATACTTTTTACAGGTACCTGTATAACGTCTTGGCAAAGAATCAGATAGTGTCGGAGAACAACCGTGGACTTTTGGTTGAAACATTGAGATCTATTGCAGAAATACTCATATGGGGTGATCAGAATGATAGTAGTGTATTTGAGTAAGTAACCACTCTAACAACCAGGCCATGAGCTTGTCTCAGATAACTTTTGCCACTTTCATGGGTACAGTGTACATGTTGTGTGCAGAGTGGCAGAGAAGCCTGACGGTTTTAAAAATGAAATTCATTGAAATTTCAATACATTATGAAATAGTTATCATTGAAAAATACATTACATGCCATTGTATTGTTTAAAAAGGTACTTCACTTAGATGTATAATATTGTTTCAGACCCACTGGCTGATTTTCCTCAATGATTGTGCATCATCTTTTGTGTCATCTCAGCCACAACTGCTGCTGTTTCCTTCTTTGTTTTGTGCTTTAGTTCCTTTTAGTTGTAGGCTTAAAAATTGCCACTTTACTTGACCTAACATTTGGAAATGTGTTTATTACATCATTAGGCCAGCATCATCATTTAACATTTTGAAAAGTGGCTCGTAAGAAATCCTGCAGTTTGCCATTTCACAGTCATTTAATTCTTGTAAATTTGCAGTTTTATAAGGATGAAAATTAACATCTTTGTTCAGAATTTTTTGCATGCTACAATCATGTAAGCCTATAGTAGCGGAATGCCTCCTTACCGAATGCCTTGACGTTTGACGATAGTGATGATTACCTCTGCAGCATTTTCTGGTGTTTGTATGAGTAATTCTACACCTTTAAGGCAGAAGCACTTTTCCAGTTCTGCGTCCGTACATTTGTAGTGTTATGACTGGGAACAGAGCCATGATGAGGAATGTTACAATATGTACGAAGTAATCATTTTGTTTTAACATTTAATGTGTGATCCACAGGTCCATTGTTGCTGAAATGGCATGAAACAAGCAAGCCACTTCTTTTTTTGTCCCACTACTTTTCCCCACATAGTTGCAAAAATAACGGAAATTGAAAACCGTCAGGTCTGTCTGCCACATGCTGTGTATAAGCAGTAGGTAGTCTCTCAGAGTACCTCCTGTTAAGTGTGTTCCCATTGATGTCACCAAGTTTATAGGCACAGTTTATAAATATGCTGATACTAAAGAATGTTTTGATGATTTTTCTGTTGTGTTTGCTTTATTATGTATCGTGTTGTTAGTCGTTCGTTATATGAAATTGCCTGTTCATAATAGGCAGAATCTGTTGAATGCTGGATGAAATGAACTGTAATGTCCTTGTGAGTAAGATATATAATGTAAGAATATATACAAAGTGTAGATACTGGTAAAGCCACTGTTTGTTGCCCTTGGTTTATTATATTGTTCCATTAATTTTCCTGGTTTCCAGGCAGGAGGAATCAAGCCTTAAACTTCCTGTATATAAAATTGGTGCTGATGACTCCATCCCTACATTTGGCACTGTTAATATTAATAATTAGGGGAATGTGTGCTACTGTTAGTATAAATACAGTTTTTGATTGTCTGTGTAAGAGGGAAGCCAGCTTCTGATAATCTGGTTGCCTCCTTTAACACTGGGAAAATAGTGTAGTATTTTTAACCTCAGTCTGTCCTGGTTTTTTGTGATAATTGGTGTCTGTAATAACATTAGATAGGACTGTGTGTTCTGGTTCTCTATTGAATGTATTCACAAGGTAAAATGATTGCTAATGTGATTCTCTTTCTTTTTTCAATAGCTTCTTTCTGGAGAAGAATATGCTTTCATTCTTCTTGAAGATAATGAAGCAGAAATGTGGCAGCTATGTATGTGTTCAGTTATTGCAGACATTAAACATACTCTTTGAGAATATCCGGAATGAAACTTCTCTCTGTAAGTAGTTGTTCACGTAAGGAAAGTGTTACAGTTAAGTATAATCACAATTATCATTTACCATTAGACAAAGGGAACAAATTGATGTGTAATCCAGCTGAGCTGTAGCATGAATATGGAGTTGACAACTTTAGGACTGCACATGACAACTGTGGCAAAAGGTTTACTAGCAAGCAAGAGTCATTGTTTGATACTGAGAGTTACTAGAATTCATTCCACCTAGATGCACATCAGTCGCAGACAACTAAAGCTGAAATGTACTATGTGTTCTGAATGGCATAACATTGTTGTAATTGTTTAATCTAGTTTTGTATTATCATTGCTTGCTGCAGTGTATTGGGATCATAAAATTTATGTTGAAATGAAATTGCTTAGCAAGCACTTGGAGGATAACACAATAAACAAAAGTGAACTATATGTATACTTCAATGATGGAGGGCTTCTGTCCATTACAGTATTACTTTCAGATACATATGAACAAAAGCAAGATATAGAAATGGGTAGTATATTTTGTGGGCAGCAATGGGAAGCAGGAATTATAAAGGTTCTGTAACCAAGTATTTGGATTATTTAAATGCAGTAATATACATGATTTTGCACCAAACAGTATGTTTGAAACCTCAGCTACTACAGTCCAAGTATGGAACCGGCCTTGTTATAAACCATAATTCATGTTTTGGCACCATTGCAAGTGAATATAAACTCAGCCCTCAAAAGTAGCACTGGTGCCCAGCCAGAAATCCATTTGTGAAAGAATCAGTGGGAAGCGGAAAAATATAGGACAAATTTTTGTTGTTTATAACATGAATTTTTAGAATGTTTTTTGAAGGGTTTAGGAAAGGGATTAGAATAGTTCAGGGGCCAGGATAGTGCAATGGGTATAGCAACTTGCTATGGGCTGGCTGGTCCAGGGATTGAATTCCCGCGGGGGGTGAGATTTCCTGCACCCATCCTGACTGTCCATGGGGCCCACCCAGCCTCCTGTGCAATGGGTACTACATCTCTTTCCTAGGGGTAAAGCAGCCGGGGTGTAGCATTGACCACCCACCCCTTTCCAGCGCTGAGGTTAAAGAAAGAGTATAGCTATACCTCTACTCCCTGTCTGGGCCATTATGGCCTGTTCTAGGGTGAACTTTACTTTTACCTTTACTAGAATAGTTATTCTAGATGCGTAGCATTTGATGTGTTTAGAAGTATGATTCTGTCAGACTGACTGTGATAATGTGAATGTTATTTTTGTACCAGTATTAGCCTTTTATTTGTGCTATTTACATTGAGACTAATGCCAGAAAATTTTTCTGCTTAGCAATAGAAGGGCAAAATTTGTGAGGTTAGGGAGAAACTAATATTTGGAATTGATTCTACAGTCTGTTTGATAAAAGCACCTTGGACTGTATATTGGTTACATCTGTGTTTAATTTCTGTTATTTGTTTTTACTTACGGCCTGCTAGTGTAAAATCTTTGCCCCATTTGCAGTGTATCAGAATATTTTGTAAGATAATGAATTTGATTTCGTATACTAAATATTAATTTCTGTTGTGTATTGTATTTAGTAAAGAAAGATCCAATTTCCCTTTTTAGCTAGGAAATAATGTGATGAAACAGGTTAATGATTTTAAGTATATATTTGGCAGTGTGTATACACTAAGTGGTATTATATTTGGTTTTGTATTCCCTGGGTGTATTATATTTAGCGTTGTATTCACTGAGCATATTATATTTAACATTGTATGTACTGAATACATTAGATTTAGAAATGTATTTATTGAGTGTATGATATGTAGCCTTGTATTCACTGAGCATATTATATTTAGCATTGTATTCACTGAGTGTACTATATTTGTTGCAGACTATCTTCTGAGTAATAATCATGTCAATTCAATAATTGTGCACAAGTTTGATTTCTCAGATGAAGAGGTGATGGCATACTATATCTCATTTCTTAAGACCTTGTCTCTGAAACTGAATGCCCATACCATCCACTTTTTCTATAATGAGGTAAGAAATAGTTTTAGAAGTAGCAAATATTTTTACTTGTACAGTCACTGTAATTTGTCTGGCAAATTTGTTGGTTGTGTGAATCCATTGTATTTTAAAGTAAAATAGGCTCTTACATGCCAGAGGTGGATTATCTTCTTTACTGATTAAAAGTGACAGTTTTGGCTTTGTCTAATTAGTTCAATATGTCTATATTAAAAGTGGCACTTTTGGTTTATCTAATTAGTTCAATATGTCATTTTTAGTCTTTTGCAAAGTCAGAATTATGATATATAACATGTTGTATTTTGCCATGCTGTAGTTGCAGTCTTTTGATGAACCACTGTAATATGAGTTTGCTTCATGGCAGTTAATAAAGAATATACCTTAATAGTTTACTTGCAGGCCAGAAGGAAGAGCTTGTTTTATGTCTGGCCTGTGGGTCACTAATTTAATCATTATGTCATAGACTGTAAAAAAAAAATGTTTCCATTTCTGGCCTTAGGGAAAGGTTCCACACTAATGTTAATCCTTCAATGCCAGCATTGCCACACCGTGTAGACGTTCCATTCTCCACATGCTGCCAGCCTCGGTGCACTGTGTGATGGTCGTGAATGTGTTTTAACCCTTTGACACCGGAATTAAATCCCCCCAGCCATTTTAGTGGCCGTTCTGCTGTTTAAAGGGCTCACTGCGCGACATATATGTATGTCGTTCAGCGGCTAAGGGTTAAGAATGCTGTAAATTTAAAACCCATCCATCTGAGGAAGTGGTTGGAATTTAGACCCTAGTGTCACTGAAGGGTTAAAACTTGATGTTGTATAACCATGTGACACAAGACATATTTATATAAAATAGTGCAAAGTATCTTGCTGTAAAGAAGACAGTATATGTAAGTTTTATGTGAGAGTAAAATCTATTGGTAGATGCCTGCAGGAGGAAAAAATGCTTTTGATGTGGAGCCGGTGTGCTCAACCCTTGGGCCACTTGAGACCTTGCCAGACTGTGTTATGTGACCTGTGGCCACGTTTGTAAATTGTGGGTGTCTTATAAAATTATATTATAAAATTATGCAGTAATTTAGCCAGTTAGATGTGCCATGTACAATGATTTTTACCCATGTCCCACAAAATGTTGCACAGTAACTGCTGTGGCCCTTTGCTCCCCATCCCTCAAATAGTTTGACACCCCTAATATATAGGATGGAAATGAAAATGCTTTCCAGTGGTTGATTACACCATAGGTAGAAATGCTGGCTGTTAGCACATTTTAAGAGAACACTGTATTGAGCAAGTAAAAAATATATTTAGTGAATTAAATGACATCTTTATATATATATATGATAATCTATTTTATAAGTGTAAGAATTAGATGTATTTATGAAATCTGGTTATCTGGAGTTCACTATGTTGTAGTTAAATAATTATTTTTGTGGCATTACGTACTTTGTTCTTTATTAGCCATTAATGTTTGTGTGTTGTATTTGTCTGATAAAGCACACAAATGACTTCCCATTATATACTGAGGCAATCAAATTCTTCAACCATCCAGAAAGTATGGTGCGCATTGCTGTGCGAACGCTGACACTCAATGTGTATCGGGTGGAAGACAAATCTATGCTCAAATTTATCCGTGATAAGACAGCTGCGCCCTACTTCTCTAATTTGGTTTGGTTCATCGGCAACCACGTCCTGGAATTGGACTCCTGTGTTCGCAATGATGCAGAGTGAGTATTTGTTTCATTTATTTGCATCTTCCTTGTTATGATTGTAAACTTTGCTGCATTTGTAATACTTTGCCATGAGGAACCACTTTGCTTTTGTAAACAATTTTTGCCCTAGGAGGTCTGGTGTATGTTATGCAGGCTGTGTTGTTTGGTACATTGTAGCATGTGATATGGAGCCTGAAATAAGAGGTAAAATGCTCTGAAAGAACTGTGTTGGTTGAAACACAATTATATTTACATTTCATGTAATGAAAATGCTCTTTAATAAGCTGTTGCATAGGCCCAGAATTGACATATCACTCATTTTCAACAAGAGTGTCACAACTCAAAAGTGTGATTTTTCATTTTTCAGGAGAGACTGTTAAAAGTTTTGAAGTGCTATAATTTTCTATGAGTGCAACGACAACATAACCGCTCTCCAGCAGCGAGTTTTGCAGACTGTGTTATGACACTGTACCTGTTAAAAGCGCATCTGCAAACATTTCTTTCTATACCAGTAACTCAAAAATACCAAATTTTGAGTTGTGGCACTTTTGTCGCAAATGAGCGATATCAGTTATTCTCATACTTTTGGTGTCAGAAGAGAAAGGAAAGAATTTTGTTGGAAACATAGACAGTGTGTTTTGTTAAAACTTTATATTTTAGTTGCTGATAACTATTGTCATTTGATTTAGAAAGTTATATTTCTGACTTTAAATGTGAGGTATTTTATTAGGTGTTTTAAGGGTAGATATTTGAGAAATTAATGGTGGTTATTTGCAGTCACCAGAGCCAGAATCGACTGGCAGACTTGGTGGCGGAACATCTAGATCATCTGCACTACTTAAACGATATCCTTAGTCTGGATATTGGAGATCTGAACCAGGTTCTAACTGACCATCTGCTTAACAAACTCCTCATACCTCTGTATGTTTATTCACTCACCAAACGAAGACGTCACTCTCAACTAGAGGTAATGGGTTTTTGTCATATTTATGGTTCAAAACAACGTACATATTTTTTAATCTTATGTTTATCGGACCGTGCATCATCTTGATAGTTGAATAAAGAGAGACCAACTTGATGTCACTTGCTTTTTTATTTCATTATTTAATGCTCAACATGTTTCGGATGTTAATACATTCCGCATGAACAGACCAATAGTGCTTCAGCCTGCATCCGGATACCACACCACCCCAGCCAAACCACAACGTAACATCAACACACATCGTACCAGAGCAATACAACCCATGAAATAGCTCAACAAATAAGTCGCAAGCTCCTGAGGATGGATGTATTAACATCCGAAACATGTTGAGCATTAAATAATGGAATAATAAAGCAAGTGACATCAAGTTGGTCTATCTTTATTCAACTATCAAGATTTTTGTTGAGACTGATAAATTTAAAAAGGTAACTGTTAATATAATAGGTGATAAAAACTATTAACCGTCTGATTTATTGGTTTCTTTTTGGTGTACATCATAACATTGTCAGGAGCTGTGAATGATTTGAAGTTAAGTGAAGTACATGGATTGGGAAGGATGTGGAAGGAAGTGCTTATGCCATAATTTGATATACTTTCCCAGAATTTACCTAGAGGGGCTGAGGGAATCCTCATAAAACCTCAGAATATTTGTTGGTGTCCCACCCAAGATTAGAACCATGCATCTCTTTCAGATGAGTCAGAAGCTTTACTGTGTTCATTAATACATACAGTGTACACAGAAGTGATGAAATGTTGTGTTGAAAGACAGGAAATGTACATATAAACGTAACATTGCATTGCATTTGTGTAACCATCATTGCTCTGGAAGAGGGATAAGTATTATATATTCTGAGTGTGTGTCTATATCCTCAATTATCCAGCAGACAAAGCACATGCAGCGTATTGTCACGTGTGGCCTGTTTGGCTGTACCATGTTCTTCCATGTTTTCTTATAAAGAGTATGATTTTTATTGAGCTTAAAATATGTGTTTTGATGTTGTCTAGAACTTCTGTGTGACACATTTGTCATTTAGAGGAGAACTGAGCGAGCTATTATCATAAGTGTGCTTAGGTCTTCATGTAAAATGCCCTTTATTCTTGTCAGGTTTTACAGGGTTGCTAATAAGTCCTTAGCCCCGACCAGGAAGGAAACAAGCTAATATTTCTGTCAGAATGGCATGAATTTCCCTTGGCGCCTTGCCTCGCAGAAAAAAAAAACTTGATGACAGCTCTCGTCTCCATGTTGTTGAATTCGCATGCGTCCCTGACATGCTTACAAGCTTGTTTCCTTCCTGTTTGGGCTAAGGAGTTACCAGCACCCCGGTAGTGGAAGTTGAATTATCTTGTCAGATTTTTGAAAAAATACTCCTATCAAATTTCATGAGAATCCATCCGGTGTGATCCAAGTTGTTCTGTGCGGACAGACAGACAGATACACAGACATGACAAAGCTGATAGTTACTTGATGCAATTTTGCAAATGCACCTAAAAGCATAGCAGTTTTTCTCTTCATTTACCCAGTATTCTTGGACAGACTGTACAATGCCTTCAACACTTTCTTTTTTTTGTGTAAACATTGGAAAGAAGGAATTCTGTTGTATTCTACAGGGTGAGTCTCTCGCTAGAGGCCCCAAACTATTGTCTTTGTATACAGTCAAACAGCGTGGGTTTCTCGTTCGTAAATACTGGCAAACAGGTTCATTTAAAGCATGCCAGACGGAATTTCCAATGGAATTTGGTGAATGGCGTGCACCATCGAAGTGTTCCATCCAGAAATTGGTTAAAAAGTTAGAGACAAGAGGAACCCGATCTAACCCCTGCCGACTTCTTTATGTGGGGCCTAATGAAGGGCAAAGTGTACAAAAATACACCCTGCACAATCGAACAACTCAAAGACGCTATATGCCAAGAGATTCAAGCCGTCAATGTCGACACTTTGGGAAAAGTATTCCAGAATTTGAAGAAACGCATTCAAGTGTGCTTGGATGTGAAAGGAGACCAGTTTCAGCATCGATTATGAGCAGGTCCTGTTTTGCATTGTTCCCGGTATGTGTATATAAATTTTCAAGTCATTATCTCAATAACATAATTTTTTGTAGACAATAGTGTGGGGCCTCTAGCAAGAGACTCACCCTGTATAATGTATATTGTTCTTCCTGTATAGCGAATGCAGTACGTATAAAATTTGCTATGTCTATAGTGTAGATTGTGACCTTTCACTGCTGTGAAAACATCATATCTCGTATGAGTATGAATTGTTCCCTTGATGTAGGCCTATTTATGGTAATCATCCTCTTTCTCTCCCTTCCCCCACCTTCTCCAGCTATGCGAACTGGCATATACCCTTTTTCTGATGTTTGTGTGACCGTGCATCATTGATACAATAATATAAACAGCCAACTAGATGCAACAGCAAAAAATTTTATTGATAATTACAATCAGCTCAGCATGTTTCGGGCGATAATTTTGCCCATCCTCTGGAGCACCAGACTGTGTTTACAGCTTGTGGTATAATGTACCGGCAACGCTGCAGCACCGCCGGTGCATTATACCACAAGCTGTAAACACAGTCTGGTGCTCCTGAGGATAGGTGACATTATCGGCCGAAACATGTTGAGCTGATTGTAATTATCAGTAAAATTTGTTGCTGTTGCATCTAGTTGGCTGTTTATATTATTGTGTTGTGGCATATACCCTTTGTAAACGTTGTATCTCTGTAAGTTTTTAATCCTTAGGTGCAACATCCCTATTGTGTTATAAGCAATTAGGGAGGGGGTAGGGTATGTCAAAACACAACTGTCTTGTATCCTATTTATTATGCTGACGACGACATGTTTCGGCCACTGTGGGCCACCATCTTCAAGTCACAAAAATGTATATCATATTCCGTATAGTTTTCCTCTATATACATTTTTGTGACCTGAAGATGGCCCACAGTGGCCGAAACATGTCGTCAGCATAATAAATAGGATACAAGACAGTTGTGTTTTGACATATCCCACCCCCCACCCCCTCCCTAATTGTCTCTTTAAGTTGTTGAGAATTTGACGTAATGTGAGATCATTGTTGTGCTAAAAGTTTCAGGGCCTGTCCAGGCCTGTGATTGGGATTGCTTTGTTTTTTGATCTCATGTAGGACACAAGGCCTCATGTGAGTAGTGTGGTGTCACTGTTCCTGTTGTCACAAGTGTTCCTCATCATCACACATGTGCCTCTGGTTCACATTTTGGCATCTATAATCCTTACTGGTGACATGGACATCTTTTCTCAGGGGGCGTCTGAGAAACTTGCTTTATACCGCGTTGCACAGGTAAGTGGTGTTGCCATTTGTACTGTATGAGTTTTAGGTGTCATCATTTGGAATTGTCTAATGTGTAGTGTCAAAAATGGTATTTTATTCTTAGTTATTTCTCTAATATTACCTACCTACCATTTTTTTGGTGATGATACTCTGTTGTGGTGGGCTGATTCGTCTCTTTGCCAGTTTGCCACTTTTAACCTACCCCAGTATGCTCGCACTCCACTGTAGACAGGTGTGGGTTATAATGATTTTCTTCACTCTTTATTAATTTGATAGATGTGTGGGTTTCTCGTTAGTCGTTTAGCTAGATGTGATAAAGCTACTACTGCTTCGGAGCTACAGTGATACATGAGTAGACAGTTTTGCATTTTCTAGGATATATGCATAACTACAAAAGATAAGATACGTGGATAATGGGCACCAGTTGTAAAGACTGAGACAGGCAAAGTGGTACAGTTGACTGAGCGGGGAAAGAAAAAAGAATAGAAATATGGTTTGTGTTTTAGTTTTTATTAAGAGGAACTTCATCAGACCTTGAAAATTGATTCATGATGAAGAGAACTAACAGAAATTTTTAATTCATGAAATGGGTGCAGGTTTGTTTTCATAAATGGTATTAAAAAGAAATATATTGAAATCAGGAAGGGATAATGCCTGCAAATGAAGTAATCATATTGTAGCATTGAGGAATTAGTATAAGTGAAATTCAGACTTTATGCTGTTTAAACCTGGTGTTAGTAGTAATAAAATTATTGATTTTTTAATGTGATTTTTAATGCAATCAGTGCAATATGATACTTTTTTTTTAATTCCTTAATTTAAGGTGAAGTTTTGTTTTTCTGCAGCATATCTTTAAATAGTTATTAAAGCTTGAGTACAATTCTTATAATAAAACAAACTATATGCACTAATTTCTCAAATTTATTTTAGAATAAAACTCTACATGTTTCAGACAGTCCCTCTGTCCATCATCAAGAGTTTTTCACTGTACACACAGCAATGGTATATGTCATACAGGTTTGCTGACAGCTTGCGAGCAGGATCAGGACGTTCCATCCTGATCCTGCTGTCAGCAAACCTGTATGAGCTGTCCCAAACATGTAGCGTTTCATTCCAAAATAAATTTGAAAAATTTGTGCATATAGTTTGTTTTATTATAAGGATTTCTCACGATGCACGGTCACACGAATGTAAAGTACTTGAGTACAATATTTTGCTCTGTTCCATTTATAGGGCACAGCAACCATCAAACCTTGCTTTGTGGCTCCAACAGAGACACTGGAAAAGTCACTGGAAAGTAGCACAAGTACAGTGACTTGCTCACTAGACCCAGCAGATCCTGAAACTTCCCAACCCATTGAACATGAAACAGGAACAGGTACACAAGGTAAATGGTCTAGAGTTTGCTTAATTATCCATGGCATTGAAGTTAATTACTAAACAGATATAACTGTGCAATACGGGCTTCATCATTCCTAGTGTTTGGCTACATGATTAGCCTACATGATTAAACTGATCAAGAGATAATATTTTTTTTTTTTATTACCGTGCACTTATTTTCATTTTATTACCGTGCAATGTGATAACAATATTTATTAAAACCAACTAATTGCACATATTTGTCAAACCATTTAAAACAACATAATTGGATTAAAATGGATTTAAAATATCTCCTACATGTTTCAATCCCTCTATGGGATCATCCTCAGGGAGCATAAAATAATGTAGGAGTAAAGTTACTAAGATCGACTGTATACGAGGTTATCTGGTGGCATGCTGTTTTGTTTATGTTACGTCCGTCTGGTTCGGCCCGTGTTCCTCCCCTGCTGTGAGTGCTGTGTCACTGTACTTGGTTGG
>Ga0131853_10013410_pt1 | contig 15025 bp, 12 predicted proteins | sample TergutLab28metaG_FD_92764 | JGI IMG/M metagenome (GOLD analysis project Ga0131853, IMG submission 92764) | Labiotermes labralis P1 segment gut microbial communities from Petit-Saut dam, French Guiana - Lab288 P1 (version 2) (version 2) | ecosystem: Host-associated > Arthropoda: Insects >... | reverse complement strand
GCCACCACGGCGAGCACGATGACGACGCCGAAGAACAGCGCCGCGATGCTCGTGACCTTGGCGGCGAGCACCTCGGAGATGGCGGACAACAGGAACGCGCCGACCACCGGACCGAACACGGTACCCGGGCCGCCGAACACCGTCATGATGATCATCTTGACGTTGAGCGTGAGATCGAATGCGCCCGCCGGATCGAGGAACGTGATCCAGTACGCGTGGACACCGCCCGCGAGACCGGCGAACACGCCGGCCAGCACGAACGCCAGCACCTTGTAGAGCGTGGTGTTGATGCCCATCACCGCGGCGGCCTCTTCGTTTTCGCGGATCGCGATCAGGCCATAGCCGAAGCGGCTGCGCGAGATCCACCATACGGTCCCCGTCGCCGCGATCAGCAAACCGAGGGCGGTTTCGTAAAACAGCAGATTGTTGTTCAGCATCGGCAACACGAGGCCGATGTTGGCGCCCGCGAAACCGATGTTCGAGACGATCGCGCCCATCACCTGTGCGAGCCCGAGCGTCGCAATGGCGAAGTAATGGCCCTTCAGGCGCAGCACGGGAACACCGAGCAGCAGCGCGAACAACACGCAGAACACCACGCCGAGGCCCATGCCCGCCGCGAAAGGCAGGTTCAGTTGCACCATGGCGATCGCCACGCCGTACGCGCCGAGCCCATAAAACGCCGATTGCCCGAACGACGCATAACCGGTGTAGCCGCCCAGAATGTTCCAGCTTTGTGCGAGCGTGGCGAGCAGCAGCGCGTCGATGGCGAACTGCAGCAGCACGTCCGACCCCCACCAGGGCAGCGCGACCAGTGCCGCGAGCAGCACCAGCCACAGCAACTTCATCAAAATCCTCATACCGTCCGCCCCAGCAGCCCAGTCGGCCGCACGATCAGAACCACCACCAACAGACCGAAGCTCACCACGTCGACGAAGGTCGAGCCCAGCCACAGCGACGTGAATGCCTCGACGACACCGAGCACCAGGCCGCCCACGATCACGCCGAGCGGAGACTCGAGCCCGCCGATGATCGCGATGGCAAAGCACTTCGCGGTGAGCGTCGCGCCGATGTAGGGATTGAGCTGCGAGACCATGCCGTACAACCCGCCGGCGACGCCCGCGAGCGCCGCGCCAATGGCGAAGGTCAGCGCATAGAGATTGCGCGGCTCGACGCCATACAGACGCGCGGCCACGAGGTTTTGCGCCGTGGCGCGGATGCGCCGGCCCACGCGCGTGTGCAGCAGCAACAGCCAGATGCCCAGCGTGAGCGCGATGGCGATGACGAACGCGGCCAGATTCACCAGCGGCAGCGTGATGCCGGCGAACGCCATGTTGCGCCCCGCGTAGGGCGGATTGATGGTGCGGAAGTCCGCGCTGAAAATGATCTGGGCGAGGTACGTGAGCACCACGTCCAGACCAAACGTGATCAGGAGCGTGTTGAACATCGGCCCGCGAATCACGAGGTTCAGAATGCCTCGTTGAATCACGTAGCCGATGACGAACAACACGAGCGCCGCCACCGGCAACAACACGAAGGGATCCATGCCCGTATGCGTATAGAGCGCCCACACCACGTAACCGCCGAGCATGATGAAGGCACCGTGCGCGAGATTGACGATGTTGAGCACGCCCCATACGAGCGAAAGCCCTAGTGCCATCAGCGCGAACAGCCCTCCTTGCAGCACCCCGTTAAGCAATACCTGAAACAGCAGTTGCATCGATCCCTCTCGGTTGCGAACCGGCGTTTAATGCGCTTTTATCGCGCTTTTATCGCTTGTCCCAGGCCGGCATCGGATACTGCTGCTGCGCGAGGAACTTGTTGGTATAGATCGCCTTCACGTCGCCGTTCTGCACCTGGATGACCTGTTGCGGCAGGCTGATCTGGCCGTTGTCCGCGAACTTGATCTGCCCGTAGACGCTCGAGAAATCCACCTTGGCCAGCGCGTCGCGCACCTTCTTCGGATCGACCGAACCGGCTGCTTCGATCGCCTGCGCCACGGCCTCGACGTCGGCCACGCCACTGGCGGCGTGATAGTCGGGCTCATAGCCGAACTTCGCCTTCCAGGCCTTGTTGAACTGATCCGCGTCGCCGAACAGGGCGTCCTTCTGGTTGGCCGAAGGCATCCACGGGGTCATGCCGAAAGCGTAGTTCGCGTCGTTGCCAATCGACTTGCGGAAGTCCGCGCTCGGCACGCCGACGGTGAACGAATACATCATCGGCGAGTAGTTCAGGCTCTTGGCCTGGCGGATGAAGTTCAGCACCTCGGTCTCGTGGCCGGCCACCAGCACCGATTGCACCTGCTTCTCTTTGAGCTGCGCGATGATCGAACCGAAGTCCGACGCATTGGTCGCGTACTTCTGTTCGAAGACGAGATCGAGACCGTCCTGCTTGAGCTGCGGGCGCGTACCGTTGGCCACCGAGACGTCGAACGCGTCGTCGGCGAACAGCAGCGCGACCTTGGTCGGCGCGGGCTTGAGCTGCTTCATCATCGACATCGTCGAGCCGAAATAGTCGCTCGCGGCGGGCAGCGTGCCGAAGACGTACTTGAATTTACGCGCGAAGATCTGATCGGAGGCGCCGCCGCCCTGCACCATCGGCACCTGGTATTTCTCGGAGACGGCGGAGTCGGCCAGCGCGAAGTTGCTCGCGAACGGTCCGAGCAGCAGATTGACCTTGTCCTGGCTCACGAGCTGCACGTACTGGCGCACGCTGAGGTTCAGGTCCGACTGGTTGTCGTAGACCTTGAGCGCGAGCTTCTCTTTCTTGCCGCCGACGTTCACGCCGCCCGCGGCGTTGATCTTGTCGATGGCGAAGTTGTAGGCGTCGACGTAGTAGCGGCCCGTATTGGCGTCCGATCCGGTCTGCTGCACCGATGCACCCAGAACGATATCGGCGTGTGCTGCCTGCGCCATGGCGAAACAGCAAAGCGCGGCTGCGCTCGCGAGCTTGTAGTTCATTGACTGGTCTCCACAGTGATTGGAATTGTGAGGTGCGGCTGGTCGATGAGATCCAGTACGACAGCGCGAGATGGATCGCCTCGGTTCAGTACGCGGCCCCGGTGCTTTCCGCGTCGAATGCAAGGCGAACGGAGCGCCGGCACGGGTGGTGGCCGGGGTCCGGGTCAAACCTGAGAACGAAACGGTTAATTCCTGGTGGGACGGAGGTTACGAATACGGGTCGGAAAGGGCTAGCCAGGAATAGTACCTGGGGTGAGGTGACGCAGGCGGTGGCGGGGCATTGGTGAACCATTCGGATATAAATAAATCAGATGGCCCGATAAACGAAACGGGAGGATCAGCACGCGTTCGCCTGAATTAAAGGGCAGTCGCGACTGCTGATCGGCATCGGCCGGCCGAACAGGTAACCCTGCACCTCGCTACACCCTTCCTCGATGACGCGCGCGAGTTGCTCCGGAGTCTCGACGCCTTCGGCTACGGTAATGACGCCGAGCCGCTTGCCCAGATCGGCAATGACCCTCACGACGGCGGCGCAATCCGGCCGGTCCACGGCGTCGCGGACGAACGACCCGTCGATCTTGATCTTGTCGAACGGAAATGCCCGGACATGGGCGAGCGAAGAGAAACCCGTGCCGAAATCGTCGAGCGCCACGCGTACGCCGATTTCCCGCAGCGCGGTCAATTCGGCGACGACTTCGCGTTCGTCCTGAAGCAAGGCGGTCTCGGTCACTTCGATCTCCAGGCGGCCAGGCAACAGCCCGGAAGCCGACAGTGCAATCTTTACGAGCGGCACGACGGTTCCTTTGCCGAGCTGGACCGCCGAAATGTTCACGGCGACGCGCGCGCCATCACTCCAGCTTGCGGCATCGTGACAGGCGCGCAGCAGGACGAACTCGCCAAGCCGTTCGATGAGCCCCGCGCCCTCTGCCACGGGGATGAATAAGCCGGGCGGCACCCACCCGCGCTCGGGGTGATTCCAGCGAATCAGTGCCTCGCGCGCCGACACCTGCCTCGTGTGGATATTCACGATCGGCTGGTAATAAACGAGCAGCTCGCTTTCCTTCTGTAGCGCGTGACGAAGTTCGGCCTCGAGACTCAACGTCTCGCGCACGCGCGCCTCCATCTCCTGCGAGAACATGCGAAGCGTCCCTTTGCCGGCCGCCTTGGCGGTGTATAGCGCCATGTCCGCCCGTGACAGCAATTCCTCGGCGCTCGTCCCGTGAAGGGGCGCCAGCGCACATCCGATCGACGCACCGATCTGCACGTGCCGATCCAGCGCGAGGACATAAGGAGCACTTAGCGTATCGGCCAAACGCGTGGCGATCGAAACGACCTGATCGGCGTCCGTATCGTTCAGTAGCACGACGAATTCATCGCCGCCGATACGGCCAAGCACGATGTTCCGCAGATCGCATTCGCGGCGCAGCCGGTCCGCGACCTCCTTGAGGAGCTCGTCGCCGGCACGATGCCCGCGCACGTCGTTGACGATCTTGAACCCGTCGAGGTCAATGTAAAGCAAACCCGTCACCGCGGCCGGTCGCGCCAGACTGTTTTCAAGCTCACGCAGAAAATTGGTGCGGTTCGGCAGGCCCGTCAGCGAGTCGTAATGCGCCAGCCTCTGGATGTACTCCTCCGCCTCGACCTGACTCGTCACCACCGACCAGGACAGCATCGGCCCGATGTAACTGCCATCCGCGTCGTTGACGGCCGACACGCGCAAATCGAGCACTTCGGGTCCAAGCTTGATACGCGCGTGATGAGGCAGACAAGCGGGATCGGCGAGCAGCCCGCGCTGATGCTCCGGATGCTTGTGAAAGACGTCGATCGACGTGCCCACGATATGGTCCGGCACGATCGGCAGCAGGTGGGAAATGGCGCGTAACGTGCGCTTCGACGTTTCGTTCGCGTAGTTGATGTTGAACGTCGCCAGGTCGACGGTCATCACCGCCACCGGCATGTCGTCGATCATCCGCAGCAAGCGCCGCTGCGCTTCGTCCCTGGCGTGGGATTCAATCTGCGCCTCGACCATGCGATTGAAATTCTGGTGGTTGACAAAAATGATGAGCATCAACGTGATCGTCACGAAGACCATGTTGATGGCCGTAGCCACGAACGCCGGCTCGCCTGTCGATGCGAAGAATGCGATGAACGCCACATTGACGATCACGCTGACGATGAGCGCCGCGGACCACAGATACATGAGGCTGATGATGCAGCAGATCACCGTAATCGCCATGTAAAAGGCGATTTGTGCCTTTTCGTACGCACTGCCATAACGAAACAGCAGCAACGCCCACGAAGTAAACGCCACCGCAATGACGATCGACAGTTGATTCGTGCGGACCAATGCAGCCCGGGCAATCTTCTCCGACGGCTCCATGCGCCGCGACTTCCACCAGTACGCAAGCCTTATCCCGCACACCAGCGTGAGCAAGACCGGGATCACGACTGTCAGCCACGCGGGGGCCTGCCCCATGTGCGTGGCCGCCACACTCCACGTGCTCGACACGAGAATGACGTACATCAGGGGAAGCTGCTTGGAAAAAACCCGGTATTGCGCCTTGAGTAGCTCCGGGTTCTTTGCTTGAACCGCAATGGATCCAAGCAGCCACTCCACTACATATTTAGAAGTCTTAACCATATCCTGTGCGCGGCGATAGCGTCGAAACTTCAAAAACGGGACGGCGATTACCCCGCCCCGGCGTTGGTTTAATTTCCCTGTTCGAGCTTGTCTACCGCCGCAGCGGACATGAGCAAGATGCGCTCCATCTCTTCGAAGAACACGTCGCCGACTTCCGGATGCCTCACCCGCACGTTAGCTGCCGTCTGTGCATCGAGAATCTGCGCACGCAGGCGGGCCAGAGCCAGTTCATCATCGAGCGGAATGGATTTGGCCAGCAAGCCGGCGAGCAGGACCCGGTGAGCCGCAATCTGGAGTCCGATCTTTTCTAGTTTCTTTTCCATCATTTTCCTGGTCAATTTGAAGAAGGCGTCTGCCGGTGCTGGCGATTTCCGAGCCTGAGAGCATGCGGGAATCAGAACGTTTCCCAGTCGCTGCCACGGGTGTCTGCTGCGCCAGTGGCGTGACTGCGGGCACCGCTCTGCGCCGCGAATCCGCTCTCCGATGCAGGCTTCCGGGCCACCGGGTGCGACACGCTGCCGATGCGCGAACGGGCAGGCTCGACGGCGAGCGCACCAGGCGCTGCAGCCAACATCGTATGCAGGCGGAAGAAGCCGATGGCCTGTGCCAACTCGCGCCCCTGATCCTCGAGCGAACGCGATGCGGCCGCCGCCTCTTCGACCAGCGCGGCATTCTGCTGCGTGACCTGGTCCATCTGGTTCACGGCCATATTCACCTGGCCGATACCGCGGCTCTGCTCGTCCGACGCTGCCGCGATTTCACCCATGATGTCCGTCACGCGCGCAACAGCCTGCAACATCTCGGCCATCGTCTGGCCCGCGTTCGCTGCGAGTGTCGAGCCGCCTTGGATCTTCAGAACCGAACCGGAAATCAGATCCTTGATCTCCTTGGCTGCACCGGACGAACGTTGCGCCAGGCTGCGCACTTCACCCGCCACCACGGCGAAGCCACGTCCCTGCTCGCCCGCACGCGCCGCTTCAACGGCCGCGTTGAGCGCCAGGATATTGGTCTGGAAAGCGATGCCTTCGATCATGCCGATGATTTCGGCGATCTTGCTCGAACTCTCGCTGATGTCGTTCATCGTATCGACCACCTGTCCCACAGCAACGCTGCCGCGCTCTGAGATTTCCGAGGCGTTGGCAGCCAGCGCGCGCGCCTGCTGCGCGTTCTCTGCGTTCTGCCGCACGGTTGCGGTCAACTCCTCCATGCTCGAAGCGGTCTCCTGCAGCGACGAGGCCTGCTGCTCCGTTCGGGCAGAAAGATCGGCGTTACCGGCTGCGATCTGGCTGGACCCTGTCGCAATGTTGTCCGCTGCATTTCTGACCTGCGTGATCAGCCGGACGAGGCTGGCCTGCATTTCGGCCATCGACGCGAGCACACTAGACTGAGGCGCCGCTTCGGCACCCGCCACCGGACTCAGATCGCCTCCCGCAATTCGCGTCGCCGCGGCGCCCAGCGCCGCCGGTTCCGCGCCAAGCGTGCGGATGAGACCTCGCGTGATCAGGACTCCTGCCACAACGGCAGCAGCAATCGCGGCCAGGCAAAAGACCATCAGCATGAGACGCTGGGATGCATACGCCGAATTCGCCTCTTTGACGGCTTCGGCCTGTCGGTCGGCGGTGTGCTGCGCGAAGTCGTCTGCCGCCTTGACCAGTGCATTCAGCAGCGGCCGGCACTGATCGTCCAGGATAGTCACCGCCTCATCGTGGCGGTTGTTGAGCGCGGCGTCGACGATGGCCAGCGCCACCGGCCCATATTGGCCCTCGATACGGTTAATGTCGGCGACCAGGCTGCGCGTCTGTTCCGACACGCCGGCCACGCTGCTCAATCTGTTGAGTTCACGAAGCCGGGACTGGACATCGGCATGCGCCTGCATCACGGAGGCTTTTTCCAGGTCGATGTCGGCCGGCTTGGTGACGAGCACAAGGTTGCGCGCAGCAATAGCACGTCGATCGACCGCTGTGCGTACTTTTTCAACCGCGGTAGCACGTGCATTGACACCGTCCAGATAGGCCTGGAAGCGCGCATTGGAATCGTTGAGCGCCTTTAGCGAAAAACCCGCGACAACCATCACCATCGCTGCGATCAAGCCGAAGCCGATCGTGAGTTTGGTCTTGATTGACAGTACATTTCTTTTCATGATTTTTACTTTTGTGTTTTCGTATACGGGGTATACGGTAATATTTTTTTAATCTCTATGTAGTGCGAATGAAATTTACAACATATGACAATCGGCACTTCGCTTAGCGGGTTCCCGATGTGCCCGCCTTGTCAGATTTCTTGCGGCGTTGCCCCGGTCAGCGTCAGTTGGCCGCTTGCGACGATCAGGCTGAGCGGTGCAGGACGACCGATGAGAAAACCCTGGATCTCATCGCATCCTTCGTTTTCCAGAAGCGTCAGTTGAGCTTGCGTCTCGATGCCTTCGGCCAGAACCGGAATGCCGAGACTCTTGCCAATTGCCAGGACGGCGCGAATGATCGCCTTCGACTGCGGATTCGACTCCACCTCGTTCATGAACGAGCGATCGAGCTTGATCTTGTCGAACGGGAAAGCGCGCAACGTACCCAAAGACGAATAACCGGTGCCGAAATCGTCAAGGGCGATACCCACCCCGAGTGCCTTGATCTCCTCCAGAACCTGCAGCGCGCGCTTGCGGTCGACAAAGATCGTCGACTCGGTCAACTCCAGTTCGAGCCGTTCGGCGGGTAGCTTCGTTTCGGCCAGTACATCGCGGATCAGTTTCGGCAGATTCGCGTGCGCGAACTGAACGGCCGACACGTTCACGGACACCTTGTAGGGCGGCCCCCAGGTCGAGGCCTTCAGACATGCCTCGCGCAGCACCCATTCGCCGATCTCCAGGATTAGCCCCGTTTCCTCTGCGATGGGGATGAATTCCGCCGGCGGGACGAGGCCGCGCTGCGGATGCTGCCAACGTATCAACGCTTCGTAGCCGGTCGGCCGGCCGGTAACCACCGACGTCTGTACCTGGTAGAAGACGTGGAATTGCCGATGCGCGAGTGCTGCACGCAGATCGGCCGCCAGCCGCAGACGGTTCTTGACCATTTCATCCATCGCCGGCTCGTAAAAGCAGATCGACCGGGTCAAGTCCGCTTTCGCACGGTACATGGCCAGGTCCGCGTTGCTCATCAACTCGACTTTGTCTTTCGCGTCATCGGGATAAACCGCCACGCCAAGGCTGGCGCCGGTCACGAATTCCCAGTTGCCATAGCCGATCGGCTTCGCAAATGCGGCCTCGAGCCGCGTCACGAACTCGACCAGATCCGTGCGCTCGACGTACGCTTTCGTCGCAATGAATTCATCGCCACCCACGCGGCCAATAAACTCACCAGTGCCGATCAGTTCGGTCACACGCTGTGCGAGCAGGCGCAAGACGTCGTCGCCGGCCTGATGTCCACGCAAGTCGTTGATCTCTTTGAAACGGTTCAAATCGATACCGACGAGCGCCAGTTTTATCGCCTGCGCATCGACGAACGGCAACACGGTATCGAGATGCCGGCCGACACCCGAGCGGTTCGGCAAGCCCGTCAGCGGGTCCGTCAAGGCCATCAGGCGCAGTTGCTCCATCGCCTCGTTACGCTGACCGTTGTCGAGCAACCATGCCACGAGCCCCACGGCGACGATGACAAACGCCGCGCAGGCTACGGCAAACGCGAGGACGCGCTGCGTACCCAGATCGACAACGGCCCCCCCGATCTGCGCCGGCTCGACCTGAAACGCGCTCATGCCCGTAAAGTGCAGCGTTGCAATCGCGAGCGCCATCGTGCCCGCCATGATGTTGCCCGCGTGCCGTCCGCCGCGAATCGCCGATTGCAGCGCAATAGCTGACAGCACGACCGCGAGCGCCACCGAAGCGACGACACCCGGCAGATTCCATGTGACGATGCCTTGCACACGGTACGCCTGCATTCCCGTGTAATGCATCAGCGCAATCGCGAGGCCAACGATCGCACCACCGACCGCAGGCGCACACTTCGCACGCCAGTCGGCCGCGACGAGAAATCCGGCCGTCGTGCCCGTCAGCGCGATCAGCAGGGAGAGCATCGTGACCGTGGTGTCGAACATCACCGGTACGCGCGGATTGAAGCCGAGCATTGCGATAAAGTGCGTGCACCATACCGCTACCGCGGCAGCAACACCCGTTAGAAAGTGCCAGCCGAACCGCTGCAGGTGCTGAGCATTAAGCGTGCGCAGAAACAGACGCGAAGTCAGCCACGAGCCCGCCAGGCCGACGAGCAGCGCAACGAGCACGAGCCACGGATTATGTTCATGGGCGATACAGCCCAATACGGTCATCATCGGGAAAATCCTGTCGCACGTTCTTCACAAGAACAGAAGTGTTTTTTTCGGCCAATTTCTATCGACGGGCAGACCTTGTGCCCCACCTCTAGCCAGCCTCTATCTATAAGGATTACTATTTATTTGACGGCCTCTACCGTAACGTGAACCGACGTGTTGGTCGAAATTCAGTCGGTCCCGGCTGTCGTCCGTTTTAGCTGTTCGTCTGGACCGGACGCCGCAGCAGACAGGCGCAAAATGTGCGCCATCTCGTCGAAGAACACCTCCCCGGCTTCCGGGCGCGTTGCCCGAACACTGGCTGCCATCTGACCGTCGAGAAGGTGCGCGCGCAGGCGCGTCAGGTCATCGTCCGAAGAAACCGATCTGGCCAGCAAACCCGCGAGCAGGATTCGGTGCGCCGCGATCTGCAGTGCGAGCATTTCCAGCTTCTTTTCCATCTTTAACTTCGTATTGTGAATTGATGTGAAACGGCGGCGTGCCTACGCCTGCCCGCCAGCATGTATTTAGTAGTCCTTGCTTACCTACCAGTCGTAAACGGTAATAAAACAGAAAACTTTATGTTTGCTTCGTGAAAATAACGATGATTAACAATTGATGCATCGTTGGGTCACTTCGGAACGTGCGCATCGGATGTTCGGCTGTCCGTACAGACCGGTCATCTCCTTGCGTGCCTCAATCGCAGTAGCCGTCTTGCTGGCGTACTCGGCCTCAATCGATAAGCCTGATTCGAGTAGCGGTAAGCCCACGCGATTTGATTCCGCACGTAGTCGATTGCGTTCTGCGGGTTCGCGTTATTGCCGTCGGGCAAAACGCCGATCCACAGCGCCTTCCCCTCTATCGCGTTGTACGGCCACAGACGACACAGGAAAAACTCCTGTGTCTTGCCCACGACCTTGTCACGCCCGCCGATGACAATCAGGTCACTGCCCGCCTTGTCCGGACGAACGGACTCGATCTGTTCGCAGCCGAGCAGTGTGCAGATGAAGTGCCGCTCATCGCTTGAGCCGGGCTCGCCGCGAAGCTCGATGGGCGTTACCTCACACACGAATGGGTCGATCAGATACGCCTGTGTCACGCCCTCTCCCTTGGGAAGTCGTTCGCGAACTCGCGCCGCAATGCAACGCTGCCGCCGTTGAACTACGGGCGGCATGCAGGCAGGCGCGGCATGTAGATCAAACACGTGCAGGCCGTTAAAGGTCGACGAAGGCCGCGACCGACCGTGTCGACGTCGCAGCGCCTCGCGCCCTCGCACAAAATGGCTCGCACAAGGAGCGGCCTGATTCCGCGCATCGTCATTGACGAGCGTCATCAGGCGCATCCTCGGACGACCCGGGTTCGGGAATGGGATAGCGGTCGAGAAAGGACTCGACGCTCTGCAGCAGAACGGCTTCGGGCGTACTCCCGCACTGATGCGCATAGCGCACCAGACGGTCCAGCAACACCGTACAGACCGCCAGGTCGATACGCGTATGGTCGGCAGGATCAGTAGTTGGCACGGCGCACCCCCGAGATGGAGCGCGCATCCAGGCGGCCGGCGGAAATCAGTCCCGGACAGGCAACAGCGGGTGTTGGTCCATGAACCAGTCGGCCGCGAGCGAGAACAGCGCAGAGCGATTCAGGCCACCGCGTCGCTTGCGATAGGCGTCGATCCGCTCGAGCACCTCGGGCGGAACCGTAATGCTGATTTTTACGCGCGGACCGTCGTCCTCTTCCGGCGGAACGGACAACGCATTGCAGTTGGTCTCTGCTGCGCTCTTTCCTCTCATATGGGCCTCGTCCTTCGTACGATTCGGCACTATAGCAACCATTCGCCATTTGTTTTGGTGTGTCCATTAGCATACCTGGTATGTAAAACGGCATACTCGTTGAGTCAAAAAAATGCGCTCGAAGCGCACCTTTTTCGACTGTCTCGAACTGGCAGCCCCCACGGGCTCGCCACCTCTGCTCTCGGCGTAGTCAGTCCACACGTCATCTATTGGCTCTCCAGCAGTCGGTCATGCGACCCGTCCATGGCCGCCCCGCCCCTCCCCTGTCGATCTTTTTACGGAATTTTTACGCACAGTAAATGAATATTTACATCGGTGGCAATAGTCCAAAACGCCCAGTGGGCATGGCTTTGGTACGTTGCGACCCCGCCAGGCCATGTCGGGTGGCGTTTACAAGATTTTTACGGTGTAAACCCTGGTATCTCGAAAAAGAGACATAGCGACAGAAAGGCCCTTGGTGCATGGGGGCTATTTCTTTCGCTTTGTAAGATATGTGGGCTGGCGCGCGTTTGTTTGCTGCCCGCTGCGGTTGGGGCATTCGATGCGCGAGGATGATGTGTTGCAGTGTTTTTGGCCGCCGCTCACGCGTGCAATGTATGCGGTCGGCGGAGTGGTATGGGGTGGCTCTTTCGCGTTGACTATTCCGAGGTGGAACCGCGGCGAATAGTCCAGTTCAGGCGTATGCGTGTATCAGTCTGGCCGCAGAAAACTATTCGGTCGCACTGGTCGGCAACAAAGTAGCGATGGCCGTTGCTCTGCTCAATGGCGAATGTCGAGCACGGCGTTTCAGCTATCAGGATTACCGAAGATCCGTCAGGTCCGGTCGTCCACCACTGGCCTGATTAGCGGCGTGTTATTCGCCCGCAGAAACGAAAAAGGGTTACAGGCAAAAACCTGTAACCCTTTGAATTTCGTGGTGGAGAGGAGGAGGATCGAACTCCCGACCTTCGCATTGCGAACGCGACGCTCTCCCAGCTGAGCTACCCCCCCAACGAAAAAGATTCTAGCACAGCCCAAAACCGATTTGCGACCCGCCAAAATTGCGCGTTCGCAAGAACTACCGCGACGGCGCCCCGGCCAAAACCCACGCCACAACGGTATGAATATCGGCCGCACTCATAGCCGGATGAGAGGGCATCGGAATCGCGCCCCAGACGCCGGACCCGCCATCGCGTACCTTCTTCTCGAGCTTGCCCTGCGCTGTCGCATCACCTTTGTACTTCGCAGCGATCTGCTGAAACGACGGCCCCACGAGCTTGCGATCCACCGCATGGCAGCCCATGCAGGCATTCGCACGCGCAACAGCCAGTCCATCAGCCGCCGCAAAAGCCGACGACGACGAAGCCAGAATCCCCACCGCCGCCGCCACAGCAAAAACCGCCCGCATCACTGCATCCCTCCACTACCAGGCTGCGCAGGCGACAAGTCAGTCACAGGCGCCGGCGGCTGCTGATCGATCGGGCGCTCGCTCACCGACGCATCCGGCACTGCCCCCACCATCGGCGCCGCCTCGGCCGGCGCAGCCGTCTGCGGCGCACTCCGTGCTGCCTGATCAGCGGCCACCGCTTGCTGCGCGTTGATGTACTGATACACCTTCACGACCTTCTTGACGCCCATCACCTTGCTAGTGGCGTCGGCGGCAGTGGCACCTTCGTCCGGCGTCACGAGCCCCATCAAATAGAGGGTGCCGCGCTCGCTCACCACCTTGAAGTCGTTCGCCGAGAGGTCCTTGTATTCGATCAGCTCGGCCTTCACGCGACCCTCGAGGTACGCGTCGTTCGCCCGCGAGGTGAACGAGCTTGCCGGCTGCACCGCCAGTTCGTTGACGACCGAGCCGACATTCGAAATCGCGCGCGCCATCTGCCCGGCCTGCTGCTTCGAGGCTTCGTCAGGCACTTCGCCAGTCAGCAGCACGCGCTGATTGAACACCGCCACGTTGATATGCGAGCCATCCGGCAGGTTCTTCGTGAGATCCGACAACGCCTTCACCTGGATTTCGCGGTCCTCGGTCTGCGAGCCGACCGTACGACGGTCGGTCGCCACCAGCGCCGTGCCGCCGGCCGCGCCCGCCAACGCGAGAAAACAGCCCTGCAGGTTCGCGCACAGTGCGGCCGCGAAGCCGACCGTCAGTACCGTGCGGGCCAACCCGCTCTGGATGCCGCTCTTGCCCTTCAACGTGCTCTTCAACATCGTTCTCCTTCGGCCTTCGGATTCAGTCATCGCCCAGCAGCATCGCGTCGATGCCGTCGCACAGGCAGTGGATGGTCAACAGGTGGACTTCCTGGATGCGCGCGGTCCGCTCGGCGGGTACGCACAGGTGAATATCGGTGTCGGCGAGCGCTTCGGTGACACGGCCGCCGTCCTTGCCGGTCAGCGCGATCACGATCATTTCGCGCTCGTGCGCTTCTTCGATCGCCGCGAGCACGTTGGCCGAATTGCCCGATGTCGTGATCGCGAGCAGCACGTCGCCGGGCTGGCCAAGCGCGCGCACCTGCTTCGCGAACACCTGGTCGTACGCATAATCGTTGGCAACGGCGGTGAGCACCGAGGCGTCGGTGGTCAGTGCGAGCGCGGGCAGGCCCGGGCGTTCGCGTTCGAAGCGGCCGATCAGTTCGGCGGCAAAGTGCTGGGCGTCGGCGGCGGATCCGCCGTTGCCGCATGCGAGGATCTTGTTGCTGTTCGCGAGCGCGGCGAACATCGTATCGACCGCGGCGGCAATCGGGACCGCCAGGGTTTCCATGGCCGCGAGCTTGAGGGCTGCGCTATCGCGGAAGTGCTGTTGAATTCGTTCGACGGACATCGACTCTCTAATCTGTACTGCGGGTATCGCAAAATTTCCGCGTGTTGCGGCGTGCCGCAAGTTTAGCGCACTCGAGGGCGTTCTTTTTCACCCTGATTTCTAATTAGCCTTGTTTTTAGCTGTGATCTGCGTTCGCCTGAAACGCGTCGCGCAGCCACACGAGCCGGCCGCTCTCGAATGCGATCACGTCGAAGCGGCACGCCGGCGGCGTTCGTGGATCGTCGCTCGCGTCGGCGGCGCGCCACGTCGCGAGGAAATAGCGCGCCGCACGCAGCAGGCGTTGTTGTTTGCTCCACCCCACGCTCGCTGCCGCGCCGCCAAATTCGGGCCGCGCCCGCGCTCGCACTTCCACGAATACCAGCGTGCCGTCGCGCTCGCGCATCACGAGATCGATTTCACCGCCGCGGCAGTGCACGTTGCGCGCGACCAGCGCAAGGCGCTCTCGCCGCAAAAACGCGAGCGCGTGCGCCTCGAAACGTGCACCGGTTGCGCGGCGTTCGGCGTTTGACTTGGCTCGCGCAGAAAAGTTGTCTACGCGTGCCCG
>Ga0131853_10013409_pt1 | contig 15026 bp, 7 predicted proteins | sample TergutLab28metaG_FD_92764 | JGI IMG/M metagenome (GOLD analysis project Ga0131853, IMG submission 92764) | Labiotermes labralis P1 segment gut microbial communities from Petit-Saut dam, French Guiana - Lab288 P1 (version 2) (version 2) | ecosystem: Host-associated > Arthropoda: Insects >... | reverse complement strand
TCGCATACCAAGGAATAGTCGTCGTTGATCTTTGTAGCGAAGAGTTTGGATATCCTAATTATGAAATACCGTGTCACCGATTAAAAACAAAACACCAACAGGGAAAAAAGAAATGGCGATTTTCTGTGTCTTAAGAATAAGCAAGGGGTGTCGTTTCCGTCACCCCTTGCTTGATAGGTGCAATATGTTTGTATCCAATGCCAATTAACTTGGCTGATAACAAAGTCATTCAGTCGGGAGTGGCCACCATTCATGCAGTCAATTTCAGAAAAAAGATATGGCGATTTTCTGTGTCTTAGGTATGAGCAAGGGGTGCCGTCTCCGGCACCCCTTGCTAAATGGGTACAACATGTTTGTCATCAATGCTAATTAACTCGGTTGTTAATAATGGCGTTCCGCCGGGAAAGACTGCTCCATAAGGTCGCATTAATGCGGTCAATTCCAACTCGTCCAATAAGTCGCGAGCAGTGCAGGCCGGTACACACTCGGCCTACTCTCGCTCGCTGGTGGCGCTGCCCCCAGACCCCCGGATCGCCACCGCGTTGCGGTGTCGGCTACGCGGCCTTGCCGCTATTTAATTTTATGCGTTTTAATAATGCACAGCTATTGTCAGACACTTGCTAATAATATCAAAGAGTTAAAGTTGGAGGTTGTGTTATGCCTATAGTCATCAGTTCAAATACAATACCAGAGAGATTTAACAACTCTGACTTTAAGCAGCTAAGTGAAGACGGGAAAGACAGATATAGAAAGCTTTTCAATTTAGCTAAACAAAGTAAATTGCCTAGTTTCGAGACTGTGCTGGATATGATATTCGAGACTTCATTAGAATGTTGCAAACAACATTTTAACATAAACAAAGATGCATCATTTTCTCATAGCTATCGCAGAAATGGACTTGATATCAGCACCAGTAAATCAAGCGTTTTTATAAATGATACGTTGATATATTCACTTTACCACTATACGCTGGTTGTCTTTTACCATTGTTTGTATTTTGATGATCCTGACGTTTCATTTGATAGCTATAAAGAGTTGCTGTTTATAACAAACGAACAATGCAATAACACCTATGCATTACCACAGGAAGACAGTATAATCGGAGTGATGGAGAAATACCCCAGTGTACGAAACTTAAATGTTGCGGCTGATGTTTATTGGGGCATGATTACATTCTTACTGCTCCACGAACTTTCGCACATTTTCTTGAACCATCTTACTATTAACAAGAATCAGACAATAGCTGAGACGGAGTATGATGCCGATAAAGAAGCTTATCTTATTTTTCTTAACATGATTCATAATAAAGAAAAATACAGGCACATGGAGTTTCTTGAAAATTATATTTACTTAGCACCAATAATGACAATAGACTTTTTTACATTAGTAAACTTTGTTGATGGTACGATTAATGGAAACAAGTATGTATCATACCACCCCCCGCATGAAAAGAGAAAGGATTCTCTGTTTAACATATTTGACACATGGGATTGTGAGTTTGATTCAAGAGAAGGTAACGCCATTTATTATTGGTATGAACGTGTCGTTGTGAAATTCAAAAATAGCTTATATAATGCGAATGAACAGGGTTTGCTCGAATCTATAAAGAGAAACAAGGTGACGAAAATGAACGTAGAAAACATCGTAAGCTTCATTTCTGAAATTACAGATGAGATGATTGCTGTTGATGCATTAAGTGGCGAAATTGCAAGAGAATCTATTGATGGATTAATAAATGACCATATCTGTTTTATAGCTGATGAGGAAAAAAGCGACTTCGTGCTTATGAACTTAAAAAGCGAAAAGGCCAAATCCTTTAAACTGTCTAACATCATTGTAAATTTTAAAAAGTTACTTGATTCATTACTGGAGATTGCTTTGACATCTAGCCTTCCGTCGTCCCGCATTCAGGCTATAAAGTATGCACTTTATTTGGTGTATAAAGTTTTTAATATGTCAACAAGAGAACTTTCTGATGATGCAGCTCAAGTTCTGCTGTTTTTGCACCAACATGGCGCTTACAATAAATATATAAACGAAGAAGATGTAATAAATTACTTTAGACAAAACAACTCAATTGAGAAAGAAGCTGTGAGTTCAGCAATTGACAGCTTGCTAAAGCTACGATGTATTGATATGGCGCAAGGAAAAATAACCGTACTTGAAAGACTCTACTTAAGATAGTGCTGGCAAAATGAAGCCAATTAGATATAGCAAGGATGGTGAAAATAAATGACCCCGGAACAAAAATCACGAAGTGCAATTGACATAAAACTGGCTGCGTCTGGTTGGGTAGTGCAGAATAAAAATGAATTCAATCCAGCCGCCGCGCTGGGAGTTGTTGTGCGTGAATTTCGCACCGATTCCGGCCCGGTTGACTATTTGATGTTCGTTAACAGAAAGCCTGTTGGTGTGATTGAAGCAAAAAGAGCAGAGGAAGGCCAAAACATCACTGTCCATGAATCACAATCAAAAAGGTATTCCAAAAGCACGGTAAAATGGTCAGTTAATGGTCAGATTATTCGTTTTGCTTACGAAGCCACCGACATCATTACACGTTTTACTGATTATGCAGACGAAAAAGAGCGTTCACGTGAAGTGTACTCATTCCATCGTCCAGAAACATTACAAGTGTGGATGGCAGACGAATCCACGCTCCGAAACCGTATGAAGTCTTTTCCAGCATTTGATGATACTGGATTCCGTCTATGCCAAACAAAGGCAATCGCTGGGCTTGAGAAATCCTTTGGTGAAAACAAACCTCGCGCACTAATCCAAATGGCAACAGGTGCAGGGAAAACATATACGGCAATTACAGCGGTTTATCGCTTATTAAAATTTGCTCGTGCAAAACGGATTCTATTTTTAGTTGATACGAGAAACCTTGGCAGTCAAGCAGAATCAGAATTTAGAGGATACATACCCAATGATGATCCTCGCTTATTTTCCGAGTTGTATGATGTTTGCCGTTTGAATTCGTCTTCCATCCCTGCTTCTAGCCAAGTTTGTATTAGCACTATCCAGCGGATGTATTCCATTTTACGTGGCGAAGAACTGGACGAGGGTAACGAAGAAGAAAATCCCAACGAATATGAAAACGCACTAAAAGGGAAACCACGCGATGTGGTGTATAACGTAAAATATCCGCCGGAGTTTTTTGACTTCATCATCATAGACGAGTGCCATCGCTCTATTTATAACATCTGGCAACAAGTGCTGGATTATTTTGATGCATATCAAATCGGGCTGACCGCCACACCGGATAAGCGCACTCTTGGTTATTTCAAGGGGAATTTAGTCAGTGAATATACACACGAACAAGCGGTGCTGGATAATGTTAACGTTGGTGGCGATACATTCATCATCGAAACGGAAATTACCACTAAGGGCGCAACAATCATTAAGCAATGGATAGAAAAACGCGACAGGCTAACCCGTGCCAAGCGGTGGGATATGCTGGATGAAGATGAAACTTACGCCAGCACACATATTGACCGTTCTGTAGTTGTTCCAAGCCAAATGCAAACCGTACTAAGAACCTTTAAAGATAAACTGCTAACTGAAATTTTCCCCGGTAGAAGCGAAGTTCCGAAAACCATCATCTTTGCCAAAACCGATAGCCACGCCGATGATATTATCCAAATCGTGCGCGAGGAGTTTGGCGAGGGCAATGATTTTTGCCGTAAAATTACATACGGTGCGGATAATCCAGACAAAACTCTTTCCGAGTTTCGAAAAAGCTACAATCCACGGATTGCCGTAACCGTTGATATGATTGCTACCGGCACAGATGTGAAGCCTGTGGAGTGTCTATTATTTATGCGTGATGTGCGTAGCCGTAATTATTTTGAACAAATGAAAGGGCGCGGCACACGAACACTTTTGGAAGATGATTTGCAAAAAGTCACGCCATCGGCAAGAGGAAACAAAGCTCGATATGTAATTGTGGACGCTGTTGGTGTTACCAAATCGTTGAAAACCGAAACCCGTCCGCTGGATCGTAAGCCCGGTGTGAACGTAAAAGATCTCATGATGAGCGTTGTTATGGGAGCGCGTGACGAGGACACATTAACTTCACTTGCAGGAAAACTAACCCGTCTTGATAAACAGTTAACCCCTGCCGAGCAGAAGAAGTATACTGAGATATCGGGCGGGGAATCCCTTTCCGACACGATTAAATCGTTACTTAATGCCTTTGATGAAGATTATATCGAACAGAGCGGACAGACGAGTGAAGATTTAGCAGAAAAAGCCGCCATGCCGTTTTTTGATCCAAAGCTGCGTGATTATATAGAAACTGTCCGCAAAGCTCATGACCAAATTATTGATAGCGTCAACATTGATACAGTCAACATAGCCGCATGGGATGTGGACTTCGGGCAAAAAGCTGAAAGCGACATTAAATCGTTCCGGCAGTTTATAGAGGATAACAAAGACGAAATAACCGCTCTTTCCATTTTGTATGACGGAAGTTGGAAAGCGCGGCCTTTAACATTGAAAATGATTCAAGAAGTCTATGATACGCTCCAAAGCCAACATCTAACTGCAGAGCGGCTTTGGAGTGCCTACAGCCATTTATACCCGGAGCAAGTGAAATCCAAATCTCCGGTGAATAAGTTGATAGACATTGTGTCGTTACTACGATTCGAATTGAAAATTAGTGTGGAGTTAAGCCCATACAGCAATGTGGTGGACTATAACTTCATGCGCTGGACGATGGCAAAGAACGCCGGGAGTGTGCATTTTACAAAAGAGCAAATGGAATGGCTACACATGGTGAAGGACTTTATTGCAAACTCCATGTCTATTAATCCGGATGATTTGGGCTTAGCACCATTTAACCGTCACGGTGGACTTGGGAAGTTTTACACGTTATTTGGTGTGGATTATGAGGTATTACTTGATGAAATGAATCTTGCCCTAGCGGCGTAGGAGAATTGTGATGGAGGATATTCAATATGGGTAAAAAGGTATTTATCAGTCATTCTTCAGTTGATGACAAGCTAATAAACATTTTCATTGAATTTTTAAATAATGTCGGCATCAGTAATGACGACATATTTTGCACATCCATCAGCGGTTCTTTAGAAGGTGGAAAGAATTTTGTAAAACAAATTAAAGATAACGTAAAGGGTAGCAAAATGGTTGTCTTTCTAATGTCTGAGCGTTTTTTCCTTAGTTATTTTTGTTTGGCTGAGTTAGGCGCAGCATGGGCATTGAATCAAAATATATTGCCTGTTATTGTACCACCGATTTCAATCGCAGAATATAACAATACTCCACTCATTGGGATTCAAGCTTTAAGCCTTTCTAACGTAAATTTTGCAAGTGAATTTTATGGTAACCTTGTGAAAAAGAATGTAATTGCGGACGGTGATACGCTTGATAAAAATAAATTGTTCGAAGAATTCAATTCAGAAATAAAAAATGAAATTAAAATTTTACGCAAGGATTCAAGGGGATTTTATGTTGCTAGGTTGAGTGACAAGGAATTCCGCAAAGCACAGTATAAAAATAGAATGCCCTGTCAATCTTTGCTCGGCGTTAATTTGTGTGAATATATGCACATGGAAACTGAAACGCTATTTAGATTGAATGGACTCTTAGATATAGAAACAAATCCAAATATAGTCGAACATTGGATTCTTATTAAAGGTGTTCAATTATCGAGTGATAAGTTGCAATTTCAATTGGGTGAATTACTTGAACAAAAAAGAAGTCAAAAACTATTTTCCATTACAAATTTTTATGAATTACCATGAATGGGGTAGAAAGATGGAGTTGCCAAGAGGATGGACAACGGTTTCTTTATCCGATATATGTGTTCAGCGAAAAGAAAAAATTCTCCCGTCAGAATCGACAATGAACCTCTTTATCGGACTTGAACACATTGAAGCTCAAACCATGAAATTGTTAAGTACTGCGGATATTTCTTCCGTGAAGAGTAGCTCAATGAAATTTTACGCAAACGATATTCTATATGGGCGATTGCGACCGTACTTGAACAAAGTGTTGTTAGCCGGGCTTGATGGAATATGTTCATCAGAGCTCATCATATTTCCAATACAGAAAAATCTTAACAATGGGTATCTTGCATACCATCTGAACTCTATGAGATTTGTTGCTTATGCAATGAGCAAAGTAACAGGCGACCGGCCGAGAATTGATTTTGAGACTATGAGTGCTTATGAGTTATTGCTCCCGCCACTTGCAGAGCAACATCGCATCGTGGAAAAAATTGACACACTTTTTTCCAAGCTGGATAAAGGTGTCGAAATGTTGAAAATCATACGCCAACAGTTACAGACATACCGTCAGGCTGTGTTAAAGTGGGCGTTTGAGGGGAAATTATCGAATGACACCATTAAAGATTATGGGCGATTACAGGATTTGTGCTTTTTTATAACTAAAGGAACAACACCACATAAAACAGTAATGACAGCCGATTATGGTGATGTGCCATTTATCAAGGTATACAATCTCACGCTCACGGGAGAGTTAGATTTTACAATTAACCCAACTTTTGTCTCACACGAAACACATAATGGTTTTCTCGCAAGATCAAAAATATTCCCCGGTGACGTGCTTATGAACATTGTCGGTCCGCCTCTTGGAAAAGTATCAATTGCACCTAATTCACATAAGGAGTTCAACATTAATCAAGCGATAGCAAGATTTCGGTGTAATGATGAGTTGTATAATAAATTTCTAGCATACTTCTTGATGTATAGTGGCACGATTGAGATGATTTCAAAAAAATCAAAAGCTACAGCAGGGCAACTTAATTTGACATTGGAAATATGCAGGGATATAGAGATACCCCTCTTGGATATATCCACACAAAAAAAGATAGTGACAGAAATTGAGTCCCGTCTGTCTGTTTGCGATAAATTGGAATCCATTGTTGATGAGAACCTTGCCAAATCGGAGTCCCTGCGGCAAAGTATTCTCAAGAAAGCATTTTCTGGCCAGCTTGTACCGCAAAACCCAAGCGATGAACCCGCAAATAAATTGTTAGAGCGAATAAAAGCCGAACGACAGACATCAAGTTCAACACAAAAACCCGCAAGGAGGAAGAAAAATGCCTGAAAATGGTGCCGCGGCGATAACGCAGAAAGTGTGGAGTCTTTGCGGTGTTTTGTATGATGATGGTGTAGGCTATGGCGATTATTTAGAACAGCTTACTTATTTGATTTTCCTCAAAATGGCAGATGAATATTCCAACCCGCCTTATAACCGTGACCTTGGCATCCCCGAAAAATACTCATGGAATAGATTATCTGCCCTTGCCGGGGCAGAACTGGAAATCCAATATAAAGACACGCTGGATGAATTAGGTAAAGGTAATGGTACGCTAGGTAAGATTTTTTCCGGGGCACAAAATAAATTAAGCGAGGCCGCCAAGCTGAAGCGTATCGTCACCATGATTGGCGCAGAAAATTGGGTGTCAATGTCTGCAGATGTAAAAGGTGATATCTACGAAGGCTTGCTAGAAAAGAACGCTGCTGATACCAAAAGCGGTGCAGGGCAGTTCTTCACACCACGCGCACTCATAAAAACAATGGTGGAGTGCTTGCAACCACAACCCGGAAAGACCATTGTAGACCCTGCTTGCGGCACTGGCGGATTTTTCCTTGCAGCGTATGATTATCTGACCGATCCGGCGCGATACCAACTTGACCGCGACCAAAGAGCATTCTTGAAGAACAGCACTTTTCGCGGCTGGGAAATTGTGAAAAACACATATCGGCTTTGTTTGATGAATTTATTTCTTCATAACATAGGTGATATTAACGATGAACCGCCAATTACACGAAACGATGCGCTCCTCTCCGATCCCGGTGAAAGGTTTGATTATGTACTAACCAATCCGCCGTTTGGTAAAAAAAGTTCAATGACGTTCACTAACGATGAGGGCGAACAGGAAACCGAGGATTTGGTATATAACCGACAAGATTTTTGGGCAACCGGATCAAATAAACAACTTAACTTTGTACAACATATCCATACCCTGCTAAAAACAACAGGCAAAGCGGCGGTAGTCGTGCCAGATAATGTTTTGTTCGAAGGTGGTGCTGGCGAAACAGTACGACAAATGCTTCTCAAAACTACCGATCTACACACGATTCTCCGTTTACCAACAGGGATATTCTATAAACCAGGAGTAAAGGCAAATGTTATCTTCTTTGATAATTGTACCGCCAGTCCAGATGTACAAACGAAGGAAATATGGATTTACGATTTCCGCACAAATGTGCATTTTACGCTGAAAAAGAACCCAATGTCTTTTGACGATTTACGCGATTTCATAAAGTGCTTCAACCCCAACAATCGCCATGATCGCCGAGAAACATGGAGCGAAGAAACCCCCGATGGGCGCTTTCGGCGGTACACCTATGATCACATAAAAGAGCGCGACAAAACCAGTCTTGATATCTTTTGGATTAAAGATAAATCATTGGCAGACCTTGATAACCTTCCAGACCCGGATGTACTGGCTGGCGAAATAATAGACAACCTTGAAACTGCGATGGAGAGTTTCAGGGGGATAATGGCGGAGTTAACCTAACACATACAGGAGAAAAATCATGCATGGTTTTGATTCAAATGATATGCAAATAGTGTTTGAAAGTGCTTGCAAAAAATACAATATCCCCGAAAACCTTAGTCAATTTGAGAAGGAGCGAAGAGTATTTGCCGAAGTTTTTAGAACGTATATAATCCCCGAATCACTCAGTAAAAAAGAAAAAATGGAAAAATACAGCGCTCTTGAGCAATTTATGCGCTCATCGTTATTTAGATATAGAAAAATTACAGATTTTAATATAGCCGCTCTAAAGGGTGGATATATACCAGTTGTAAAACCTTGGCGGATGAAGTCAGCAAATGACGAAACGGATTCTCAAATTATAATAGATTACGAAAGAATCCAAGCTGATTTCTCACTGTACCTTTCTTTGGATATTAGCTATTGGGAGAGGTGGGCTTTTGCTGGAAAGCCCTTTCCCGATGAAGCACTAAAATGTGTTAGTCAAGACATGCAACAAGTCTTAAGGAATAGCCAAGGCTTCTTAAAAGGAAATTTACAACTTAAACCAAACATTAAAAAAGCTCGAGAACATATCCGTGCTGAACTGGCTAAATTAACGCCAGACCGTGGAACAGAAGTGCTGGACATCTTGCAAAAAACTGGATATATTGCTTGTTTTTGTGAAGATATTTCTAACTTAGATATGTGGGATGAATTTGCTAAAAACGATATCAACGAAGAAGGCTATGCATTAGAATATGATTTTAGCGCATTGAGATTGAATTATTTCAACCCGCCACGAAACAGAGACTTTATGATTCTACCCGTTATATATGGAGAAGAATATGACGCCACCAGCCTTATTGTATTTACGCTACTAAATGGTTGGCTGAAGCGTGTGGTAGGGACTGGAAGAGTAGGCCATAGACCTCTTACTCTACATGATGAGTTAGGATGGATAAGAGGTTATTTTTACAAAAAGGAAAGATTTAGACCAGAGGCTGAGTGGCGTTTAATTACTCCAATTAAAGGTATAGCAAAACCGAAAATCATTGGAGTTGATACGAATGATGATTTTAGCGAAGTACATGTTCCCCCTAAAGCTATTTATTATGCCTTAAACATAGCTGACCATAATTTTGATATGCTAGATAAGATAGCTGTATCAAAGGGATTAACTAGATATAGGATGATTGAAGACAAAGATAATGGCGCATTGAAACCTGAAAAGATATAGGTAATGCAGAAAAAGGATACTACCAAATGATAAGCTTCCGAAGGGTTATAAATTGCGGCATGATGAACTTGCCGCAACTTGGGGCAACTTGCAAATGTGGAGGTGTAAAATGGATTGTAGGGATTGGATAATGTTTGCAGCCACTTTAGGTGCAGGGGTTTTGGCGGCTCTTGCTACATTTCTTGCTGTATGGCTCACCAACAAAAAAACGGTTGAAAATTATGAGAAGGAAATTAATCGTCAAAGAGCAGAACGCGAAATGGAAAAAAAAGAAAAGGCTATGGTTATCTTAAAGCCAATGATATTAAGAAATACATTCAATGGTATCCTTGATATGATAATTATGCGTAATTCATTGGACAGAATTTTGTTGTTCTCTGGTGATGATGGGTTTGATTTTGTTAATCATTCAACAACAGAGGATGACGGAAACCGATATGCACCAAGATGGAGATTTATGTTTATTGAAAACGAAAGCGCAAATGATATTCATTACGTAAAACTTACTACACATTCAAGGTTAGAAACAAATACAAAAGCAAAAATAAATTACTCCACAAGCAATTTCTTAAACTTGCTAAGAAGTAAAGAAAGTATTGCTATAAGATTTGAAAGTTTAGAGCAACATGAGAAGTTAAACGAGGCCAGCGAATTCTACTTCGAAGCTTCATTTGAATATTTGACAACTGCCAAGCAGCAAGTTTGTTATAAATATGAAGTGAAGGTGAAAAATTCTGAGACTGAAATTTTGAAAGATGAATGCACAATAACCGAAAATATTACCTTGCCTAGCGATTACAAAACCACTGTATATCGAAATCTTCAGGACGATATTGCGTCTGTTGATAGGAGTGCATACGCATGGGAAAAAATCGGAGCGGCACAATTTAAGGGCTTTGGCTATAATACTCAGCCTTCTCGTCCAAGCTCATCTGATGTTGATGCACTTATTAAAATTGCTGAAGGACTCGCTGGTGTATTCATTAGTTCATTGACTGAAAATAATTCTCAAAACAATTTAGAAGATGAGGTTAATAATATTGATAAACAGGACGAATAACGCATTCCCACTATATCAAGTCCGCTTGGGATAGTGCGCTATCAAAAGAGCAAGTGCTACTTCAATATGTCAAAGTGTTCCGACCTTCCCTTTGTGAGACAAAACATGCACATGTGAGTTTTGAAGAATACGGAAGGCGATTGAGATAAAAACTACCAACAGGAAAAAGAAAGTGGAAGCAATTACTCATATTTTTGCCGCGAGTGTGGGGTGTTCATGCAAATACATCTTCAATAAATTCGATTCAAACAAGGGGTGACGTTTCGGTCACCCCTTGCAAATGGATTAACATACTGCTTTGAATGCCATTCATATAATCAATGATTAGAAATACAAGTATTGATATGGGTGATGACATGACTATTTATCCAAATCCAAATTGCATAAAAGTCCGAGGTAGCAATATCCTAGCGGTCAGTTGCGCCTATTGCAAAACACATATTGCTAACTATCAAAAAGTTGGTGAGAGCAACTTTGTAAAGATGTACAACGAACGCATCATTGACGGTGTGCTTGATTTTTCACAACATCACGGTGCAATTTTTTGCCCCAACTGCAACGAGCGAATTGCGACTCGATATATGACCAAGATGGATAGAAAAGAAGCATACCGCCTCGTACCGTCGGCATTTCACAAGAAGAAGGTTAGATGTGTTCATATAAAAAATCCATAAATATTATGCCATAATCCAAAAGGTAGAGGACCAAGATGGAGCGTATAATGCTGTGCATTTTGGCATCAAATCCGTGTATGGAAAAAGCCGCTTAGAAGTACACGAAACTTTTGACAGCAAGCCATAATCGACAAACAGGCTGGGGATATAGTAACTGTAACGATTAAGGAGCGGGATTAGTAAAGTTGAGCAATGTAATAAATTCACAGGGCACTTCGTTGCGTGCAATGATACATATTTAGAACAATGGAGGTTATTATGGCGTTAGGTACTGTTATTGGCTTTACCCAAACGAAATTAATGGATGCTTTATATAATAAAATTAAGTCTTTAGTAACGGAGAAAAAAATAACGATAAAACTAAATGACTATTTAACGAGATATAAAACGGATATATATAATAATTTCGGCATAGATGAAGAGTACGATTGGGAGGGGCTTATTAACTATGTTAAAGACGAAATCGTTACGATCATCGCCGATTGCTTCTTGTTACCGTACAAAGATGTGCGTAAAAGAATGATTGATCAGTTGCACCGCAGATCGTATATAAAGGCAAGTGCGCTCACGGTCACAAAGCAAAACAGGATAAACGATTTATTAAATGGTGTAATGATATTAATAGACGAATCCCTTCGTGGAAGCATGGAGAACACCATTCCATTCAATATGGTTGTTGATGAAATTAGCAATTTAATAGGAACATGGGAAGTTTCATTGAGGGATGAGCTTAACGAATACACAGAAACAGTTGTCAGTTCAATATCGGAATACTTTGATACTACCTATGATAAAATCAATTATATTGGATCGTTCGCTGAATGGGTAGACGGAATGTCTTTGCCACAAGTTGTGAACACACAGTTCCATTACAGGAACCCCAACATACAATTTCATGGTCGAAAGGCTGAGATGCAATTCTTTAACGATTTCCTCTCGGCTTCAGCACCAATCCTATTCACCGCGGTGACAGGCTCCGCTGGAGTCGGCAAGAGTAAGCTCCTTTATGAATACGCAAAAATAATGGAAGCTAATGCCGAATGGAAAGTTGTGTTCCTAGCCGCTTCGGTCAATGTTCGATTATTAACAGAGTACAAGAATTACAATTATCCATTGAACCTACTCGTAATTATCGATTATGCCGGAGATTACGCTACAGAGTTGGCTGAGTGGATGGTGGTGTTGCGTTCATCCCTGAACAAACCTCCAAAAATAAGGATCGTTCTTATTGAGCGTGCCTCTATAAGCATGAATGAAGCGCACATTGATAATGAGATATATTCTAATAATGAAACACTTATTGAGTTTCCTTTGTGGTACAAACGTATGCTTGATGTCCGTTCATGCGATGACGTAAAGGCAATGCTGTACCAATTCGATACTGCCTCACCATTTCTTTACTTAATCGGGCTTGAGGATGATGATTTGCTCAAAATAATGGACGATTATGTTAGAACTAATGAACGTGAAATTACACAGGACAGATTGAAGGGAGTCCTCTCATATTGCCGGCACACTGTAGAGCAGGGTCGGCTTGGAGTTCGCCCACTGATAGCTCTCTTCGTCATTGACGCATGGCTCAACAATGAGGAATACCGCAGTTGGAACTTGGGGCAGTTATTGGAGAAGCTAATAAATAGATATATAAAGCAATGGAAAGATGGTTTATGCAATGGGGATGAAAAAATTTATAAATCGCTTGAAAACCTGATTGTATTTGCTACCGCTTCCGGGGGGTGGGATACACTTGATAGTTTGCCGCAATTGTTTAAATCAGATTTATTGACCCTGCAGGATAAATATGATGTATCAGAATTGAATGAAAGGTTCAGAGAAGTTAATGAAAAAATCACATGGGATGGGATTCTTTCCCCTTTGGAACCCGATTTGGTTGGGGAATTTTTTGTTCTGCATAAAATGTTGAAATCGCATCCCAATAAGCGTCTTGACATGGTCAATGCCTTTATAACGAATTATGATTATTTCACATTTGTTGACCGCTGCGCCAACGATTACTCCATGTCTGATATGTTTAAAGGGTTATTTGGCAATGCGATGGAAACACTTTTGCCGAGTCATGCAATCGACAACCACCCAATGACTAAATCAATATTACTGTTCAATTTATTACTCAATCAGGAAAAGGGCGAAATGGAAAAGATTGTTGAAGAAATGCGTATCCTCACTGAAGAATACGGCAACGATAAAAGGCTATTACGGAATTATGTCAAAGGTCTTTTGTTTTTATCTGGGGAACAAGGAACGGAAGAATGCATAATAACTGTTAATAAAATACGCGACCTCTTAGAAAAAGACGTGCTGAATCAAGAAATTGCATCCCAATATGCCGCAGGACTTGTGAATATCATTAGCGAGCAGTCCCTTCCTGATGCGTTTGGTACTTTGACTATTTTGAAGAACTTAATGTTGGAGTACAAATATAATGACGAAGTGCTGGCTGAGTATGCTAAAGGATTATTCAACATCTCGAATAATCAGGAAATAGAAGGTAGACTGATTACTGTCAAAGAATTGGAAAGTCTGTCGGATGACCATGCGGGTAACGAAAGTGTAATTATATTCTATGCACAAGCACTCGTAAATCTTGCAAATGCTCAAGAAAAGGATGCCGCGAAACAGACGATGGCGAAACTGCGTGACCTATTAATCGACCACAACCAAGATGAGGAATTATGGCTGGCATACATGAAAAGGCTGGTCACATTACTTATTAACCAAACTAAGGATGATGGAAATGAAATGGTCGAAGAATTGGAAAAGATCACAAAAGCATATCCTGACAACGACTTGATGGTTGTCGAGTATGTAAATGGGTTATATAACCATATGAATATGAAAGATAAAGCGGACTGGTCAGGGGATCTTGAAACATTGCGATTGATTGCTGACAGATATGAACATATTGACGAAGTATTAAATACTTATATGCAGGCGATATTTAATTTCGTTAACAACCACGACCAAGAAAAACGAGCAAGTATTGTCAATGATATTGCTATGCTTGACGAACGGTTTGGACACAATGAAGTTTTTGCTTTTGGGTATGCAAGATGCCTGTACTTGCTAGCAAGCGAGCAGACCCCAACCGATGCAGCTCGAACAGTTGAAACATTATATAATCTTATGGAACGGTTTGGGAGTAATGAGGAAATTGCCTATCATGCCGCATTCGGATTACATAATTTGATGTATGAACAAGAAGTGATTGATGCTGAGATAACACTAGAAAAAATAAAGAAAATATCTGAAAGGTTCGAAAATAATGTTAAGATTGTGTTCGCCTACGCTGCGGGACTTTCTACTTTTACTTATTTTCAAAACGCAGTTGACGGCGCAGCGACTGTGTTTGAACTGCAATCGATTTATAAGCGCTTCTGTGACGATAGCGATATAGCTCATGAATACGCTCAGGGCTTGGTGAATCTATCCGCCGAGCAAAATATTGAGGATTGCATCCTCAGTGTCGAGTGCCTTCGCATTCTTTGGGAAAAGTTTGCCGATAAT
>Ga0131853_10013408_pt1 | contig 15026 bp, 13 predicted proteins | sample TergutLab28metaG_FD_92764 | JGI IMG/M metagenome (GOLD analysis project Ga0131853, IMG submission 92764) | Labiotermes labralis P1 segment gut microbial communities from Petit-Saut dam, French Guiana - Lab288 P1 (version 2) (version 2) | ecosystem: Host-associated > Arthropoda: Insects >... | reverse complement strand
CAGTAACACACGTCTTGGTCTCCTGAAGATGGGCATAATGATGCCCGAAACATGTTGAGAAAGTGTTGATAATAAACATCTAACTGTTGCATCTTGTTGGCTTTCTCTCTCACTTCACAATTTGCTCACGATGCACGGTCACAGAAACCTAAAGCTTGCATACGTCTCATTCAACACGCCCCGCTTTGAATATTCCTCGTTTTTCTTTTCATCTAATTCATATTTGAAATTCCCTCTCTTTTATAATTATCACCTTCGTCCACGTCTTCATTTATTTTACTTCTTTTGTTCGAATTCCGCCAATTTATTCTTAATCCTCTTCGTCCTTGTCTTCCCATTGTTGGCACTTTTCCCTGTACATTTATTTCCTCTTCATCTCAGTCTTCTTTCCCTTCCCCATTATGTCATTCCCTTTCATTTTATTCTCGTTCTTCCATTCAGTCCTCTTTTTCACATTACTCTTCAAGAATTACTCGCTCTAAACCGGAAACAAATCCCCTTAAAAAAGTGGAAGGTCCCGCAGTTTGAAACACGCAAATGTGAGAAGGGATGCAATTCACTTTAATTTGCAGGTTGTCCATGCGGCCAGAGTGCAGAAGCGCACCATTCTGCAGAACGCCTTTAACTCAACTATAATACAACAACAAGTTCAAGCAGGCATAATTCAAGCGCAGATTGCGTTTCAGCAAGTGGGGAGCCGGATTGCTAGTGTGATAAATAACGTAACAGCAGGCCTGCAGGCCACGGCTACAAGGATCCTAACACAAGTCAGCAGCTTCCCGAGATGTGCCAACGAGCAGACCGCAAAAGTAGCAAGCATAGTGAATCAGACAGGTATATTGCTATATAAATTTTATTTATTACTTTTTACTTTACTGTGAAATCTGGTGAATACGGTAATTAACATTCAGCTTCCATAAGAAATGTAAAGTTCTTTCCTCAGTTAACCGACTTCTGTGCTCCACAAACAAGAATCTGTTCTACAGAAATGAATACACGCATATACTTATTCGTCTGTTCCTTCATGTTCTTGTTAATGTGTACGTGTGCCTACATTCACTGACACGTACCCTCAATTAATGCTACGCAACAGCCAATTCCACGGGCTCTCTTCTGCTGAAAATGCCAACTGGTCCAGTCATTAGCTACTAAAAAGGATTCCGTTTTTTACATGAATCATTAAATTTAGGTATGTTTTCACAGCAGTTCACCTCGGTCTTAATCAGCTAAATGTAGCCAAACATATTCAAACAAAACCAGTTTTATACTAGCGCACGAGGATCTTTATGATTTGTATTTCACGCCAATTATTAGTAGGAGGATCAAGCGAAGGACCTTGGAGTGGACGGTCTATTTAGCATGCATGGAGGAAAAAAGAAGTGAGTGAAATAGTTTGGTAGGAACCCTTGAAGGAAAGAGAAGGCTTTCAAGACCTTGGCATGAATGGGATGATAGTATTAAAATATTAAAAAAAAGAGAATAGGAGAGTATATGGCTTGTTCATGTGACTCTATACAGGGGTATGTGATTGGATCTTTGAGTTTCGTACTACTTGGAAAATTTCTTAAATAGGCTAGGAAACATTAGTTTCCTAAGCAGCGTTGTGCTGTATGTAGTAAGTTAGTTAGTAGCTGTTTGTTTCTGAACGGTCCGCCAAAGTACGTTCTCTCTCTCTTCTCTCTTTCCATCTGAAGACCCAAACAGATTCTGAGGTTTTGGAGCACAATGTTCAAAATATCAGCCATGTCCATCAGACATGCAAATGTTCACCAACAGAATGGCCATGGTTCATTACTAGGAAGGTTAAATTTGTCACAATTTCAGACCCGCTCTGAGGCTCATTTTAAATCGTAATCAAGAGACACCAAAGGCAACTTTCTCGTTGTAAAGCCCCCAACTTTGACAATCGACACTCCTGCTATTTCTTGTGCCGAACTTAAGAATACCCGGAACTATAGACTTGCTTCTTCTGAAGTTCCGAATCAAGCAATAGATACACGATATTTTAAATTCTCTAATTTAATAACAAATCGATTCATGCATATATTTGTATATTTAGTTAATAATGTGTATGTTAATATTCCTAAATACTGGATCAGGAGTGTGTATTCGTTGAATAATGAATTTAAGCGGAATAACTTAAAAACTCAGTGCTTGCCTTACAGAGAACAGACTGCTTCTTAATTACAAATACATAGCATTCAGTACTATGAAGGGAAATAATAGCTGTTTACCAAAATATCGTATGAATTCAATTTGTGGAAAAATGTTGAATTCTTTGTGTTAAAAGTAGTTGGTATGTTGCATTCGCTACGCTTCAAAGCGTTTGAATTCATTCACTTTATTCTTAATGTGTTCCAATTGCTGAACTCACTTATGAAGATCTTTAAGCTCTTCTGGTGACGATAATTCAAATAAGAATACAATGATCTATAATTAAACTTATTAAGGGACAAGTCTGACAATTTAGAAATAGTTGCTGAAGAATGACACTTCACCATTACGATAAGTTTGTCAGTCAGAGGATAGTTCAGATATGCTATAGTTACGCCAGCATGCACAGTATTACTGTTTTATCGTAATCATTTTATTAAGGTGAATTTCCATATGTTCATTTCTACTCGTGTAACTCTACAGCTCAATGTCACACGTGTCAAGTTCTAATAATTTTGTACACACGTGCCTTCCGCGAGTGCAGATTTGCTTGGGGTGCAAGGTTAAGCACACAAGGCGACTAGCGACCGTGAGACCCGTCAGTTGATGGTGAATCTTTTGTACTTTATCTGCAACCTTACGCTGCATTACGCAGTAACTCTCGATCAAGCAGTCTCTGGGACAAGACGTCCCAACATCATCTGGCAAGTCCGGCGGTAACAGTGATGCTTAATGAGTCTCCTATTTGTTGTGTGTGACTACTAATTATTAGTAAAGTCCATCAATGGAAGTCTGTGAAAGTTACACTGCTTAGCCATCACGCTCCCTCATTCCTTCTAAGCAACGAAGTCGGATCCACGTCCTGCCTGATGAACAACATCTGAGATACGTCTGATCAGAGTAGTTTGTTCGGTGGATACGACATAGAAACGGGAAAAGGGATTGGAATTTGCTAGGGGAGGAGGATTGGTGTTTATAGTTATTGTGATACAAAGCTGCAGGAACGGACAACATAATAGGGGAACTAATTAAACATGGCGGAAGAACCCTGAACCAGAAAATACACAAACTAAGCTGCAACAGCTGGAATTCCGAAACTCTCCCAGCCCAATGGAATGAAGGAATTATTTGCCCAATTTGTAAAAAAGCGACAGGCTGAACTGTATTAACTACAGGCCAATAATGCTACTAAACATAGCTTATAAAATATATGCCATTTTGCTAAATAACCGAATGTCCGAAATAATAGAAAATAAACTAGTAGATTTTCAAATGGGCTTCAGACCGAACAGATCCACCATCGATAACATCTTCATGGTACGACAAATCTTCGAAAAGTGTTACGTGTGCAACATAGAGTTACACAATATATTTGTAGATTACTCCCAAGAATTTGACTCTGTAAACAGGAACAAAATTATAGAATATCTAATCAAATATGAAATACCAAAAAAACTAATTAAACTAATTGGACTCACCCTCAGCAACTCAAATGAAAAAGTAAAGTTTGTAATCAGTTCACAAAAGAATTTAGAATCGTCTCTGAGGTCGAGCAAGGGGATTGCCTGTCCGCAAACCTATTCAGTATTGTTATTGATAATGTAATAAAACAGCTAGATCTAAAATGAAACATATCTACACGCATAAAACAATGTTCTACCTACGCATGATATACTACTAACTACAAGAACGATGCATGCTCTCGAAGATACCTTCCAAAAACTAAAAGAAATATCAATACAGGTTGGGTTTGACCATAAAATAACACAAAACGAAATACCTAAGATGTACAAAGAAGCAGCATAAGATGGATGGAATTGACATCACACAAACCCACCTAGAACAGGTGAAATCATTCAAATATTTGGGATCAATTGTGAAGGAAATAACTCAATTGAGGAAGAAATAAAGGAAGAATTTCCCTAGGAAATAAGGCATTCTATGAAAATGAAGACCTATTTAAAAGTAAACTATTGACTAAGAATTCCAAGCTACGGATGTACAAAATATTAGTGAGATCAGTGTTAACATATGCCTGTGGAACGTGGGTACTAAAAGAAAACATGAAAACAAAAACTAAGGATATTTGAGAGGAAGGTCTAAGAAGAATCTATGGACCCACTAAAGAAAAGGATGGCACATGGCGGATTAAATCGAATGAAGAACTAAACAGACTGAGCGGTAATAAAAACATCATAAACTATATCAAAGCAAAAAGATTAACTTGGTTTGGACATGTACATCGTAGGCCAGATAACAGCAGGGTAAATAAAAGTATATGAGTGGTCACCCGCACTAACAAGATCGCTAGGAAGACCTAAAAAGAGGTGGGAGTGTGATGTAAAGAGCGACATAACAAGGATGAAAATAACAAATTGGAAGCACTGTATCAGAGACCGGACCGAATGAAAGTCACTCGTTGAGAAGGCCAAAACTTCTCTGAAGTTGTAGCGCCTCAGAAAGAAGAAGAAGTTTTTGTGATACAAAGTGTAACATGAGTTGCGACCAAGTAACAGACCTGCACCCAACAAAAATACCAGTTTGTCACCAAACAAAATGCATAAGAAACAAAGGAAATATTTTAAAAAATCCATAACAGCCAGCAGAAAACTTCTGAAAATTTTGATGAAAAGCTTAGAAAATCAGAGCGTTACTTTCATTAAATCCGCAGCCTGTCTATCAATATGTCCAGAATCTCTTCCAAAGCGATGTTTGTTTGAAGTCAACCCGATGTGTTAAGAACTTAAATACTAAAAGATAAAAACATTATATATCAAAAACATCATTTATTTTATGGGGGCTACATGTTTCGACCCTTTACAGGGTTATCATCAGCCCTTCCTTGGAATCAAGTCAGTGAATGCTGCGTACATGTTGGTATCCCAACTATGCTTACAAATAGCGGAAACGTAATATAACTAACAATTGAATTACATAAAATAGAAATGACTGTTTAAAATTTTACAGGTAAAATGTGGACTGAATGTTGTAGGAAATTTTTACTTTTATATATAAATTGAAGGTTGTGGTAAATGCAGTTCACTTTGGGTCTGTGTGGGCTTCTGAAGAAGTCGAAGTTGTCTCTTGTTATCCTGAACTGTATGATGTTATAAGCAGCATCTGGCAGTCTCGGAGAAGAGGGGCGTAGCTTATAGAACTATTGAATGTTACGGATATGAGTCCTTCGACGTCGAAGGAACCGTCTCGTCTCAGACAAACCCGGAAGACAATCATACAGTAAACAGCAAACATTCTTGTGTAGAATATATTTCTAGTATTTGATTATAGTTCAGTGGACAAAAATCCAATATTTATACTAAGGTAAGCAGTCAACTCTGAGAATTTCCACAACCACCGAATAGCGTATCATTACAGCTCATTACTAAAGGCATTACGAGATACAAATAAGCCAGAGAAACCGCAGGTTCTACACATGAATAGCATAAGACATCACCTCATATCCGTAACATTCAATAGTTCTATAAGCTACGCCCCTCTTCTCCGAGACTGCCAGATGCTGCTTATAACATCATAGAGTTCACGCTAACAAGAGACAACTTCGACTTCTTCAGAAGCTCACACAGACCCAAAGTGAACTGTTTTTACCAAAACCGTGACTTTATGTATACAAGTGAAGATTTTCTACAACATTAAGTCTACATTTTACCTGTAAAATTTTAAACAGTCATTTCTATATTATGTAATTAAATTGTTAGATATATTACGTTTCCGCTATTTGTAAGCAAAGTTGGGATCCCAACATGTACGCAGCATTCACTGACTTGATTCCAAGGAATGCCTGATGATGATCCTATAAAGGGTCGAAACATGTAGCCCCCATAAAATAAATGATGTGTTTGGCATATACTGTTTTTATCATTCACTATCTTCCAAAGCGAGTTCACACACTGTGCAATCTAGTGTTTCCTCTTCCAATTCCCAACATCTTCTTTTTACCTTAAGATCTTCCTGTATATGCTTACGTTTTCTTCCTCGTCTTCTCTTTCCTCCTATCTTTCCTTCAATCTTCCATTCAATAGGGTGTTTTAGAAGATCAGTAACTACACAAAAAGCGACCAATCGAGTAAGCATTCTTTTATTTTATTTCACAGGGTGGGGCAGAAACCATTACACGTTTAGTAACTTGAAAATGAACACTTTAATTAAAAACTAAATCATAACTCGCTAAACAGCGGTAAGCAGCATGAAAAAGCATTGTTTTCAAGTCACTTTTTCAAGACAATATCACTCAGGTGAGCTCCACTGGAGCAGAACGCTGAGGACTACGCTGAAATGCATGTGCCACTCGGCGCACGTTTTCCGGTACTCGTACAGTTCGAGGGCGACCAAGAGGCTTCTTGTTGACAATGGATGGAGTAGTCCTGAATTGTGTAACACAAATCAATATTGTTTGGCGCGTCGGAACCTTTCCATTCCTCCCGATTTCAAAATGTCGCCGAAAAGCACGCTGTGTTACAGCAGCGGAATCGTTGTTTTTAAACACGTTTCCACAGCAAACGCTCGATGCTCTTCTGACCAACGCTGCATGACGACTTAAGGTTTCAAACCGCTCTACCCTGCGATGTGTGTTTCACCGTGCCACGTACAAAGATGTCGGCATGGCGCTAATTTAAATTGTCTAATTGTTTCTGCCCCATTCTCTATGTAGGATATTCCTTTCTTTCTTCATTCTATGTAATACTTATTCGTTTCTCACACGATCGGTTTAACTGATTTTTCCGTCCGCTTTCAGCGCTACATTTCAATTCCTTAGACTTATTTATGATCTAATTTTCGAAGTGAACAACTTTCATCACCATACAATGCTTTGTTTCATATGTAACCAAACAAGATAAATATTTATACAAAGGGTGAAATTTTGCAGCAACTTGAACGAAATTTCCTTGTATTGTTTTTATCTTGATAAGTTTAAATAAATACAATTCTATTTGCAGGTTATGATTAATAACGTCAATGACAGTATTTAGCAAGGTTACAGGAATATAATATTCAACACTTCAGAGTTTATCGGTCTTGTTTCATGTACGTCACTGTGTATAGATTCACTGCCATTTCAACAGGTACCAACATCCGAAGCTGCGCCGCACCTGCAATAGGCCGCTTGTACAAGGCATACTTGGATTTGCTGAACTTGAGAGATCAGGCTGCACAGGTTGCTCAGGAAACCGCGGCGGTGAGCCTTGGCAATTTATTCCAGTTCGGCATATCTAGAGGCCTGCAACTCGCTGCATCATTCACATCAGTTGGGACAGAACTGGCCACAGCCCTTCCAGCTGCTACTGCACAGATACCCATATGTGGAGCAACGGCAGCGGCGACGGCCGGTCAGCAGTTGAACACCATTTTGGCGAATGTTCAGAGTTGCATTATCCAGAGTGGCTGAATCTTCTTCTTGGTCAGAAGGGGAAAGCAAGGTGACGTCAGCCGCTTTCTTGGGAGCATTATTCATTTGAAATTGTAGAATTGTAAATAAACACGTTTGATCTGACACAGAAGTTTACCTTTATTACTGTCAATTCTTATCCTGTGCGTACCTGTTAAATGGGAAGTCACACAGTTAGCATCTATGTATGTATGTTTGTATATATGTATGTATGTATTTATGTATGTAGTTATGTATGTATGTATTTATGTATGTATTTCTTTAAATATGGTTTATTGCTTGCTCCATTAGAGAGGTAAAACTACAAGCTATACATAATTGATGTTTATCTATTTACAGTAGTTTTGTTCCTTTTAGCTCTTATTTTCTGTTGTTATTCTGTATTTAGTTTGTCGAAAGGGATGTCATTGATGAATTGTGCAAAGTCTCTATAGTGCCTCCTCATGAGGTCCTTTTTATTTGTTGGCCAGCTGCCGTTCTGTACGGCACTCGTCTTCAGCCTTTCCCTCTCCTTTGTTATTATTTCGCATTCAAAGATTAGGTGATCCGTTGTCTGTTCTGCTGTTCCGCAGGGGCATGTTGGTTCTTCTATGATTTTAAATCGGTGTAGGTAAGCTCTTGTTTTTCCATGTCCCGTTACTATAGCCGTGAAGTTTTGTGTGAGGTTAATTTTCATTTTTAGCCTTTCCTCCACGTTTGGGAAATATTCTTTCGTTATGCTTCCTTTGGTGGTTTGTGTCCAATTTCTTTGCCACATCCTCACGCTTTCTTCTTCTAACCCTCTCTTCACTACAATTTTTGGAATTCTTTTATAGTCTTCGGTTAATGACTCATTCGTCGCCGTCTTCTTTGCTAGCCTGTCCGCTAACTCGTTTCCCAATATTCCCGCATGTGCTTTGACCCAAATGAGCGTTACTTCCCAGCTTGTTTTATTCATCTCGATAATTTTTCTTCTTATTTCTTCTATTATGTTTGTGTGTATATTGTTATTCTGTAGTTTGCCTAGTGTTATTTTGCTGTCCGTGTATATTGTGATTCTTTTGTCCGTCCTTTGAGTTTTTTTCTATGTACTGTAGTGCTGCTAATATCGCTAATTGTTCTGCTTGGTTATTTGTGCACCTTTTATTTAGGTGGCGCTGTATGCTTTTGGTATGTCGCCCTGATTCGAAAAAGGCTATGCCTGAGCCGACTCCCTTTTCTGTCTTGCTCCCATCGCTATATATGTGCATTGATCCGTTTTCTTCTTTTTCGTCCGTACTATTTATGCTCGCTTCCGCCGGGTGTTGCCAGTATCTTACCTCCATATCCTTATCAAACTGTGTTTTATCATTTGCAGTGCCTTTGGTTAGTTGATATAGTTGTGCCTATTGCTCTATTTTTATGTCAATGGGCATCATTTCTGTGAGCACACAGAGGGCTTCGTTTGACACTGTGCGGTATGCTTTTGCCATTTTTATGTTAATTAGTCTTTGAACTCTTAGTAGCATGGCTTTGTAGTTTTCTTTTCTCAAGGCTTTACTCCATACTGGGGCTCCATATACTAGCAGGGGTTGAATTCCTCCTAGGTATATTGTCTGCAGGGCTTTGTGGTTTAAACCCCAGTTAAGCTTAGCCGATTTTGCCAGTTGGAATATGAGCTTCGTACGTTTGTCAGCTACGTAATTTATGTGCTCCCTAAAAGATAGTTTGTAATCAAATATTATTCCCAGATATTTTAGTTTTTGTACCTGTGGGATGACTTTGTTGTTCATGTATAGTGCTACTTCTTTTTGTTCTTTGCGTTTCCTTCTGGTTATCAGCATTACATTTGAATTTTCTTCGTTAAATCTTGTTTTGTTGTTTTCTGCCCAAGTTGCAATTTTGTCCATTTCTACGTTGGCAATATTTTCTGCTTCTCGTATACTGCCAGCTCGTATGTTTAGTATCAAGTCATCTGCGAATGCCACTACTCTGGTGTGATGGGTATATTGAAGTTTAGAACTGGGTCTTATTGGATGTTCCAGAATGAAGGGCCACAGCAGGATTCTTGCGGACAGCCCCTTGTTATGTTCTTTCCCATATTGAAACTGTTTATTGTTATGATTGCTTTTCTCTCCCTCAGATAGTCTTGGGCTAGGTAGTAAAGGTTTCTGGGGCATTTTGCTTCACGCAACCGTTGTAATATCGCCGACCACCTTACCGAGTCAAAGGCTCCATGTACGTCCAAACTGACCATTATTACCACTCCTCCTCTCTCTAAGTGGAGTTCTATGTATTGTTTCATTTCCATGGCAGCGTCTACCGTACTCTTTTGGGGCGTGAATCCGTATTGGTGTTCGTTCAAGTATTCTGTCTTGAATAGGTGGTGCATTATTCTTTTACTTAGTACCTTCCCCAGTACTTTGCCTTCTGTATTCAGCAAGCTGATTGGGCGATACTTTGACGTGTCAGCGCTATTTTCTCTTCCTGGTTTAACTATTGGGAGCATCTTTGTTATTTTCCAGTTATCGGGAAAGCATCCTGTTCTCAGGCATGCGTTGCAAATTACTGTCATTTTTATTGGTATCCTTTTAAAAACCAGTTTAACTATTTCATTTGTGATTCCGTTTGGTCCCGGCGCTTTCTTGGGATGTAAACTTTCGATAAACTGCCTAACTTCTTTCTCGGTAAATTCGTTATCGTCCGTGGTGTATAGTGATTGTTTTGTTTGCTTCCGAATTGTCATGTGGTAGGTTGTGTCTTCTTTGTGGTTGTCCTCTTGAATCAACTGGTCCAGCATTAGTTGGAGCGTTTCTATCATGGTTTCTGTTTTTGTTCCGTCCGATTTTTGTAGTGTTGTTATCATTTTCTTACTTCGTGTTTTATTGTTGGCTACTTTGTAGATCTCGTTCCAAGGGTTGTTTGGGGATGTAGTCGTGCAGTATTGTTTCCATGACTTTATTTTTTCTCTCTTTATTGCGGCTTGATACTCTTTCTTGGCCTTGGTGTATTGATTCTTCCTGTTCTCGCTTAGCTCATCATTGCTTGTCGTCCGTTCGTATCGTCTTCTCAGAGCATTTGTCCTTTTCTCATTATCTTTAGTGTTTCCGTCTACCAAGGTACTGTCTTTCCTTTTGATTTTGTGTTTGGTGGATTCTTTTGTCTGCATATTTCTCTGCATGTTGTCTGTATGACTTCTTCAAGCTTAACTGTGAACTATCTTATATCTGTGTTCTCATTTACCTGGCTGTTCAGTTCTGCGTCTATTTCGTCTGTGTACCTCTCTTTGTCCTCCATTTGGAATGTTTTGGCAAAGTTGTAATATAATTTCTCGTAGAATTTAGTTAGTTGTTTTTCCTTTATTCTGTATCGTGGTTCGGAAAAATTGTTTTCGTGTGTAGTATGTTTGTCTAATCTAATGCTAAACTTTATTATGTTGTGATCCGAGGCGCTTTCCTCCTCGGATATGTCCCAATTTTTAATGTCTGCTAGCATTTGATTGTTGGTAATAGTTAGGTCTATGTTGCTTTTCCCTCTTTTACTCTGAAAGGTTGTCTTTGTTGATTACATACAAGTGATTACTGACTACAAATTCCTCCAAATTTTTTCCCCTTGGGTTTGTTATCTTGTCATTCCACGTTGTTGATCTTGAATTGCTATCTGTTGCCATTATGAGTTTTTATCCTTATGTAAATTACAAGATACTTTCTATTTTTTTGGGACTGTTATCTATTTCCTCATTATAGTCCATGTATATGCTAGCAGCATAGGATTTGTTGTTTCCCTTTTGTGTTTCTAGTAAAACTGTGTCTTTATCTGAGTATTGCGTTAGTAGAAGTGCATCTATTGTGTTATTAGGTATTATGATTGCGGCTCTGATTTTTACAGTTCCCTGGGTGTACGTTCTGTAGCCTCTTGTGATTCGTTTTTGGGCTGTGTTGGTAGAGGTACGGTTCCTGTATCATGACCATGTCTGTGTTTTCTTTGCTATGATCTGCATTAAGTTATCTGTTGCCACCCTTGAATGTTTTATATTTATTTGGTAGCAGTTGATCTATTCCCTTTGTGTATTCGCCATGTTTCCCTGTGGTTGTAAGGTTGTACTTTAGTAATCTGTATTTTTCTTGTATTTTTCTAGTACAGCTATTAGCCTAGGGCATTTCTTATGAAGGGAGGAGTGAGCTGTATCTATTTGAGTCGTTGGGTGGTGTTTTTGTAGACCATACAGTTAATGCATTTGTGTTCTGTTGGTGCAACTGTGCACTGTTTTAGGCTGTGGTTTCCTGTGCATAGTGGGCAAACTTCTTCTCCTTTGCACTCTCTGTGGTTGTGGTTGAATCTACTGCAGCGGTAGCATCTCTTGACTGATACATAGTCATTCACTCTGCAAATTGTCCAACCTAATTTTACCTTGGTTTGTTGTAGTTTCTTCCTAGTTTCAGAGTCCACTTCTGAAACTAGGTTTTTTGTTCCCCTTTTTGTTGTATAGCTAAATTTTGGTTCAAAACATCCTTCTTTATGTCAATTTCAGTGTTTTGTTGTGTTAGGGTCTCTTTGATGTTTTCCATGGTTATTTCGCTAGGGATGTTTCGAATGACTAACCTTGGGTTTCTTAGCTTCTGGATATTTATCTCCAGTTCCTCTCCGCAAATTTCTCTAATTCCTTCCTCCAATAATTCCATTTCTTTCTTATCCCTACTTCTGTTATTACTCGTCCGTCTCTTAAGGGTTTAAGTGATTGGATTCCTAACATAATTTCTATCAAATTCACCTTTTCTTTCAGTAAATTCTTTATCTAATCCGGGGTGTGGGTTCCTTTGGATCTTAGTGTTAATTGAAATTTCTTTCCATCATGCCCAGCTACCACGTCAGAGTATAGTTTGGGGCGATTGATGGCAACAGCTGTTTGCTAGCTGTTTTTGGTGGTAACCTCTCCCTGTGCCTAGATGTCTCCCTATTGTTCTTCATGCTGGTGTTGTTGTTTGCACTCGTACCTCCATAAGATGGCAGCACCTGTCAACTAGTTGTTCTTGGTGGTACGCTTTCCCTGTCCCTAGATGACTATCGCTTGTTCTCTGTGCAAGTGTTGTTGATGACCGTCTTGCATGCATATAGTTCTGTTTTCGGATCGTTGTTTTCTTTGTACATTTGGTCTTTTCGTCTCATTCCTTCATCTAGCTTTTCTTTCATTTTAATAAAGAGATTTCTTAAATTACTTACATTTTCGTAGATCGTCTTCTTTAGTTCTTTTTTTATGTTTCCGCATTTGCCCGTTGTTTTAACTATTTCATTGAGCGCTTCCTCTATGTCGCGTGGCACCTCCTCTTCGGCCATCTTGGCCAGTCATGTATGTATGTATGTATGTATGTATGTATGTATGTATGTATGTATGTATGTATGTATGTACGCGTGTATGCATGTACGCGTGTAGCGTGAATGCGTGAATGCGTGTATGCGTGAATGCGTGAATACGTGAATGCGTGTATGCGTGAATGTGTGAATGTGTGTATGTGTGAATGTGTGAATGGGAATGTGTGTATGTGTATGTGTATGTGAGTGTGTGTGTATGTATGTATGTATGTATGTGTGTATGCATGCATGCACAATTGCTTAAGTGCATGTATGTACGCATGTATGAATGTATGTATATATTTAGGTACGCATGCGTGCATGTACGCATGTATTGATTCATGCTTGCATGTATGTATGTATGCATGTATGTATTATGTATGTATGTATGTATGTATGTATGTATGTATGTATGTATATACGTATGTATGTATGTCTGTATGTACGTATGTATGCATGTATGTATGCACGTATATATGTAGGTATGTATGCATGCATGTGTGTATTTATGCATTTATATATGTATGTATGTGTTTATGATATATGTACGTATTTATTTACGTATCTGCCCTACAAACTCCTTATGATTCCTCAATATTCAGTTTCTTACAGCGGCGTCTATTAACTGTGCGCTATCTTAGGATAAGACACGATACCGTGTAGTCTGGTAGAAATGTGCGAACCTTTCACAATATCCGACTTCTCCAATTAACGTCCTCTGAAATGTCTGTACATTTCCACCAGATCACCTGGCCTGACATTCTGGAAGCAAAATTCAGCCCTAGAGCTGAACCGCTCCTACCGGAACGCATTTGAAATGAGAAAATATTTCGTCACTCTTTCCTTGGAAAAGGCGAGATGCAAAGCCGCGAAAATTTGTAAACTCACGGTCTGCTTATTCACAGAGACATACATAACTAATTTATTTTGCAAACATATAGTAAAATTGGACATAATTATAAATGCTGAAAATTGCGTTTTTAAAGTAAATATTTCCTCTTATCAGTATATTTTACTGTAATTGACGTAAATCTGTGTATATATGCATATAGACTAGCAAACAAGTAAAACAATGCATATAAACTATATATCTACTCAATCTTCTTTCTGTGTAATGAATTTAATTACCCGCATACAGCCCAATTTCTTCCCGAAGTTTCCTGCATTACAACAAAGATTCAGAGGGCCCCCAATATGAAGGGTAGCTGCGAATATATTGAATAAGCTATCGCGGACAGCCGACAAGATGTGATCCTCCAGCTGGGGGGTTGGGCGAGGTGCTAACAATTCGTCACTGCAAAAACTATAATGTTGCGAAACAGTCAAAGCGCACTTGTGAGTGCGGTAATGAAGCTTCGGCTTCCATAAAATGTGGGTAATTTCTTGACTAGCTGAAAAAGTGTTAGCTTCTCAAGAAGGATTCTGCTCCATGGAGTGAGTGAGTGAGTAAGTAAGTAATTAATTGAGTAAAAAGAAAGTTTGTGACGACCCGGTGTAAAGCACATAACTGTAAGTGAATGCACGAACTTAAATTTTGTGCTATGAGTGACCCTGACAAACTTAATGTCGCCTAGTTTACGACAGGATTGCCGCACTTTTCAGGACTTCTGCACATATTACCATCAATCATCTCTCTCTAACGACACAGCAACACACAGTTGACTTTAACCTGTACAAGACGATAAATGTGGGACACACATTGTAATTTGGCCAGACAAGGAACCTGTGCTGCCCTCGTTTAGAGACTCCCAAAATTCGGTCGCCTCGTGCTTCTAATAACAGTGACATTAAGTTAACACGTGCCGATCGCAGTGGCCACGCGGTCTAAGACGTAGTACTGCAGCCACTAGGTTGTGGGGATTACGTGTCGGCCGGCTGTGAGCATGGATATTCTTCTTGTGTATTTGTTGTGAAGGTGTGGTCTCTGAGACTGTCGGGTCACTGGTTCAGAGGAGTCTTCACAGTGTGTGTGTGTGTGTGTGTGTGTGTGTGTTTGTGGTGTGTGTGTGTGTTAGACTGTGTGTGTGTGTGTGAGTCTGTGTGTTTGTGTCTGTGTGTGTGTCTGTGTGTTAGTCTGTGTGTGTGTGTGTGTGTGTGTGTGTGTGTGTGTGTGTGTGTGTGTGTGTGTGTGTGTGGGTGTGTGTTTGTGTGGGTGTGTGTG
>Ga0131853_10013407_pt1 | contig 15028 bp, 9 predicted proteins | sample TergutLab28metaG_FD_92764 | JGI IMG/M metagenome (GOLD analysis project Ga0131853, IMG submission 92764) | Labiotermes labralis P1 segment gut microbial communities from Petit-Saut dam, French Guiana - Lab288 P1 (version 2) (version 2) | ecosystem: Host-associated > Arthropoda: Insects >... | reverse complement strand
GCAATATTTTAAAGGCCTGGGTCCTTTGACCACCGCAAGGGTTTCTATTATACTTTGAATGGCGATTAATGATAAAGGAACAGTATCGCTTGTATGATTACTGTAATGCTCTGTTAAACAAAACCTCCCAAATTCCTTCGATTTGTTTCAACCTGTCACGTCATTGTTGAACTCAACGAACTGACAGTATTCAGTAAGTTTCTTTTTCCAAAAATTCTCATACAAGAAGTGTTCTAAACACTTTCTTACGACCGATGAAGAGGGTTTAATTTCTTTAGTCAACAGGTAGGCAAGACGATACCCAGCTCGCAATGCAGAGAAATTGTTATTGGATTGTTGTCTGAAGACGTTCTCTAGCCCCATTTTTAGGAACGTCATTCTTTCTCGTCTCGGAGAGCGGACACGGTCTTACGTACTTTTACCTTTGTCTGGAATCGCAATGTGTAGCACTGACGTATTCTCTTTTTAAACAGCAATACTTTCACTACAATTTTTTGCAAGGCTTTTCCATTCACAGAAACATAAAAAATATTCGTGTACAATTCTACTAATAAATTCTTCATCCACAGTCCTTTTGGCGGTTATTGATAAAGTCATATCAAATGTTCTTTAATGAAGCCCAGTTTTCTCTAGATTTGGACAACTAATAGGCTACTGGAAAGGCTTATTCGCTAATTACACTCAGAACACTACACGTCAAAGAACAGAACTCATACAAATGTTTCAAAGCATGATATTTCGGTCCAAGGTAGTGTCGTAATTATATAAATAAATAAATAAATAAATCGAAACACGTCAATATTGCACACTCGATAAACCTGCACATGCACAGCGGACAAGAAACTTTACCACAGGCATACATTCAATTCTGTAATGAACACAGCTAAATATGTCACTGGTGAAAGGTGTAGCTTAATAAATACTTTCAGACTACAGACTTCACAAAATTCCCAGCTGACACGTGTTCTGGCGGAATTTTTGGGCGCTACTGTTGGCATTTCTGCAACGAGCTCATCACTCGTCCAGAGCAGTCCTACCGACTGTGAAGCGTCGTTGTGTGTGTAATCTAGAAATCTCGTGAATGAGGAGGCCTTGGCCCACCGGGGGCTGTCGCGCCAACAAACAAACTGTCGGCTTTAAGTGCTACAACTTTGTTGGGAAAATTTCCCCTCCCAGAACTAAAGAGAACATGTACAATAATTACGATATTTTTCGAATACCACATTCCTTTGTAATTGTTCGCAATATAACTAAAGCACTGAGGGGTAATACCGTTAGCAACCAGCGTTTAGTGCCTATTCCTGACACCACAGTCCTATCAAATAAAAACCTTGCCCAACAGAATTAACACAACCGAAATCGTAAAATATAAGCAATGCTGTAATACAGAAAAGCGAGGCTTGGGACGACTTGCCGTACCTAGAACGCCCTTAGTTTTTAGTTATTTGACACATTAATAGGAATACATAGAGAGGTGCCGTGGGCCTAATGGTCGTCAGCAGCCATGGTCTAGGCCTCAAGATCCAATCTAAATATATCAAATACTTTAGAGACAATACAAAATATTGAAAAAACACTACCATAAATACGTCAAATTGTGTGGAAGAGGACAGTCTATAAAAGTTGCCAGTCTGCATCTGTATTCCTTATTTTACCCTTCAACTTACAATATAATATTCTTTACAACATTTTCAATATTAGGATCTCCAAGAAAATGGATCCTGTGGTTCTGCATCGAAAACAGCGCGGTACGCTGTAACGGGCGGTGGGCAGTAAACGTAGTCCTCGGTGGTTTCTGGGACAATAAGGCAACACGGGCTGTTTTTTTGTTACTCCTGCCGTTCGTGCACATAACCGAAAATAAGTGAGGGAAAATAGCTCACAGTCACACCACGGACGTTGCTGTAAATTACATTCCCCAAGTCATTTTCGCGACTAAACACTAACGTCGGAAAACTCTCGTGCATGCCCGGCTTATGACGTAGCGTGTGCCTTGACTACTGCTGCTGCTGCTACTACTACTACTACTGTTACTACTACTACTGTTACTATTCCTACTACTACCACCACCAACACCACTACTACTACTACTACTACAGTTACTACTACTACTGTTACTACTCCTACTACTAGCATCACCAACACCACCACTACTACTACTACTACTACTAGTACTACTGTTACTACTCCTACCACCACCAACACCACTACTACTACTACTACTGTTACTACTCCTACTACTACCACCACCACCACCACTACTACTACTACTACTACTGTTACTACTACCACTGTTACTACTCCTACTACTACCACCACCAACACCACTACTACTACTACCACCACGTACTACTACTACTGTTACTACTCCTACTCCTACTACTACTACTACCACCACCACCACTACTACTACTACTACTGTTACTACCACTACTGTTACTACTCCTACTACCACCACCACCACCACCACCACCACTACTACTACTACTGTTACTACTACTGTTACTACTCCTACTACTGTTACTACTACCACTGTTACTACTCCTACTACTACCACCACCAACACCACTACTACTACTACTACTACTTCTTCTAATTCTTTTTCTTCAAGCTATTCGGCGGACTAAGTAGATGAGGCAGTCTTCTCAGCTGGGGTAATGTAGCGGGAGGTTAGGCCGAACAATCTTAGGCGGCAGTCCATTGCTGCTAGGCATTGGTAACGTCTTCTGGCAAACGCATGTTATTACCTTTTTTGTCATTTCGTAAAATACGCCAATATGGCAATCCAAAATTGTTCCCACGATGAGTTAATTATGATGATAGAATGAAACGGTACAATTAATTTGGAGTGCCATGTAGGGTCAGATAAATGGACCGATATAGAACATTAATTTCGTCATACCAATTATGCTTTAAACCCAAATACAAATTTTAATCTAAATTATCTGTAACGTTTCGGGGAAGCAAAATGGGCAGCTGGATGAGCACAGCCGACCTTCCCATTAGGAGTTCATTTTAAATAATCTGACAAGGACTCATGACAAAACGTACTTTATCTTTGAACTGCACGTTAATGTAGGTCACTGCAGTTGCTAGCATCAATTATCACTTCTAAACCTCAAAGCAGAATCTTCACCGTTACCAGACAGGAACAAATATTAGATTATTTTCAGCCTCTTTATGGAACATACAGACTCACGGTATCATATTCGTGTCCGCGATTGCATGAATGCATCCAGTATCTTTAAAGGGGGGGAAAAAACTTATGAAGTTTCGTTATATTCTGCATCGAAGGTCGCGAAATTCCAAAGTCGAGCGATGCGATGCGATACGGTGCAGACTGAGGCTGCATGGACATTGTGCCAATGTGGTAGATGAATACAGTATAATCACCACGTAATTCTGTGTCTTGAATTTGGGTGTTGACCGTTCTTCAAAGACACATTACATTTTCATAAAGGCCTTCTTTTGTACAATCAAAAGTAATAACATTGCGGCCGTACCAAATATACTCGTACATTCAGTGTTAAGCCTGACGACAACACATAAAGAACAATTATCACATTAGTTGTCCTGCTGTACCACCATGCCAAAACATACAAACGAAGCATCTCATAACTTTGACGGCAAAGGTGTCACTTCCTCTTTTAAGTCTAAATATTGTCTCTAATGTTTGCACTAAACCACCCAATCTAACCGCAGTCGGTATGTTCTTCCCTTAGTGTAAAATACCAAAGTCTCACATCCATATGCAGGAACAGGTAGAAACGTAGCCCTAATTCTTGGGTGTGAGCTGAACTTTATAACCAATTGCTCCCGAAAGTGGGCCAATTTTTTTGTGACGAACCGTAATAACACACAGTGACTGCACTAATATCACAGGCCAAAAGAGGCAGCACTGCCATTAAATACGGTTCGGTCGATAAGTCAGCTTTCTTTCTCCACAGCTGTCAGCACATGTGTACAGCCTAACAGCTAACGCTCTTTATCTTATCACGAACAGTTTCTAGGGCCAAATGAATGTAATTCCAAGCTGGGGTCATTAATTACTTATTTGAAGGGAAAATAAACACGTGCAAATCTTGTGTGTTGGTAACATGACCAAAGGATTGTGTAGTCATAATGAAACACATGACAGTGAATGTTTGAAGCATGTGAACGGTCAACTTCCCTCACTACTCACCTCCATGCAGTGCACGGAGGTGTACCTCAGAACCCCACATGCCTTCACGGCGTGGCGTTTAAGCAACCAAGGACTTTTATATTGACCTGTAGGCCCAGATCCCTGATGGAATATGTCAGAGTACGTAGTTATACATTAGATGAGCTGGCACATATCTGTACCTCACTAAAAATACACACATTCATAGCCACTGATATGCGCACATAATTAACCAGGAGACATAAAAATCTAACCTAGAATTGTTGCATGGTCCACCTTCACATATCTCTATTAAAGTACCCCTAGACGGTGATTAATATTGCGCAATAATATTGAACAGTATTATTGACCGTCTAGTTGTAATATTGAATGGACACTCAATATACTGTGTCAATCAAATGAAGTTTGAGTAGTCTGTGAACAGTACTGTGAAATATTCATCCAGTTGTCGCCTGTCTGCCAAGCAGTAAACATGTCTCCAGCACAATAATTCCAGTGGACTGAGGAGGCATAGCACTTAGAATTTCAGGTCCTCAAAAGTATGTATTGCGAGTGGCCAAAGAGAGTAGCGTACTGGATAAACGCTGAATTGGAGTGATCGCATGTAGCGTGTCTCTTAGCGGTTACAGGAGTAACAGTCTTCAGTAGCTCATCAAATGATGGGCCACCCAAACGCAAAAATTTTTCAGGCCTTCGGCTCACTCAACCTCAAGACTGTCATGAGATTTTCATGTGTGTGTATGTGTTGTCGTATTTTTCTGTAACATTTTTTGGTCCAGATGCAATTCTTTTTCATTTTTAAACATGCGGCTGAAGCAATGGTCACACAAGCAGAATCAGAATCACTCAACCTGTTTTCTCGTCCTGACCCACGAGCAAAATGCAAAACTGAACAATAATACTGAACTACGGAGAAACATAATTGCAGCGGGGTTTTAACATGTACGGCCTGCTTATAATTCGTGGTGTGGTGAATGTATCCAATTCGGCTTGCAACAAAAACTACTTAGACTGAGTACGATCAAAATTCATGCCTTCTGGGTAATGCCTAGCCCAGTCACATAAAATTACAAAAATTCTTTTCGTCGCCATCTTGGTCCCTCCAACACAAAAACAAAGTTTCCAACAACATGAATAAAGATCTATATTCGCACCGAACCAGATTTCATATTCCCAGGCACTTTGGTTTGTACATGCGTAGGAAATTCAAAACGAAACAAAAAAATTATGTTGTACTTTTCATGATACATTTCGCTTAATTTAACAGACAATGCCAATTATCTAAACAAATGTCTTCACGAACAATTTGAACATCACGCAACCCTAGTTCTAACGCTGTTCACACTGCCGCCATGGCAAGATAAAATAGAAAGCACGTACAGGAATCCAGTGTCCTTCAGAGGCAATCACATCAGATCCCTAAGTTCATAATACTGAGGACAGACCGCAGATACAAATTAACACAATATAAATGTGTCAGAACTCTTGCTAGTCTACCGAGTCATGGAAAACATGTTTCTTTAACAATCAATCTCTTAATCATTGGAAGATAACTTCTACGTGATTTCACTCTTCACCAGCAGAAAGTTCTTGTATGTTATTTCCACGGTCAGCTAAGAACATTTGCTAGAAATGTCACTAATCTCTTTGTCGAGCCGCTCTGCTGCATGGTAGAAGAAATATTCTACACCCTTTAACGACTAACACGGTAGCTTTTTTTTTTTTTTGCGATTCGGTACACGGCCTCTTATTCCAGTAGACTAACCTTCACACTCACCGCTGTGACCTCAAAACTAAAACATTTATCGTCCTTTGTCATACGAGCTGCATTCTTGAGTAGAACTTTTTTTTTAATAGTGCGCGTTAACGAGCGAATCAAAATATGTCTACGGACCATTCCCAGAAGTTGCACGAGATAATAACCAATGCGTAATTCGCGAGGAGGTAGGTTTACGACAAAATGATTGAGCTATAGATGCCTATGACGTCATCAGCCGGCCGGCCAAGAGAGAATGCCTGCGTGCTGTTGCGTTGTTCCGGATATGCGCAGAAGCCATGTTTACGGACAACATGGGCAGGAGAGAAAGAGAGAGAAAAAGATGGAACGAAAACAACACAGCATTTCCAAACAAAACTAGGACCGTTCAAATAAATGCGACGCAGAAATACAGACTAAATCGTAATCCACTACGAAAAAGTTAATGAAACATATAAACAGCATACAAATTATTTGTTACGGTTGAATATGCGTAAATATGGAAGGGAACGATGGAAAAGTGTGTGACTTTCACCAGTACAAAAGAGCATAACATTGCTGAAATATAATAAGTAAAATTAACAGCATCTACCACACGCCAAACCGAAGAAATGACTCATGTATGTTCGTACTTCGTAAGATGAAAACATAGGGGGCGCCTGGATACAGTCATGCACATTTATAGTATACGCACTCCATATCACAGCACTTGACGTAGCCACCATGGTGCCAACGGTTTAAACACGGAAGCAGGATTTCAAAATACCTTTATCCGACGTCTGATTTTAACACATCACTCAATACTAACGGAACTATGATATTACGACAACCCTTCTACCGACAGCATGCTTCATTTAGCAACAAATGACTGCTTACGCCTATACCACTGCCACTGGCGTAAGGTCAATTTATATTGCGAAACAGCTGAATATACAAACTGAATTGACGTGCATGTAATTACAACGTATGAAATCTATTGTACGAAAACGCCAGTCTGATGTCCACCGCAGACTGACATAGTAAGGAAATCTGCAAGCTTCATTATATTTCACGTGATCATTATGAGGTGTTAAACGATAAGCAATACCGCACACCGACCGTGTGGTAAGGAATAAATACCAATATCTTTGTATGTCTGATAATTCTCGTAGATTTGTTAATTTAATCACAACCAAAGTTAATAATTCCACGGTTGATCACAACTTACACCCATCCAAAGACCAAATTATATGATAAAACAACCCACACTCACCTCGTATCCTTGCGGTGTTATATTGACGATAACTTCATCAAGTTGAGGCTGATGTGACGTCACTTCCCCGGAAATTTCTCGACCATTGTAGGTGAGAAAAACCTTCTGTCCTGGTAAAAGTTTGAAACCTGTCACGGCTTGGAAGCCGGGACCGATCAGTTCAGTTTCCCTGTATTCTCTCATTGCGGGTACAAGTCGTTTGTTGCTTCCAGGTAGCGGATCGAAACGTACTGAGTATTTCGTTTCTCCAGCAGCATTTGCAAAACCGTCTGAGTTTCCTGGTGTTTTTACGGCGTGAATAATACCGGAATAAAATTTACCGTCCTCTCCCTGGGCACAAACCCTAGTCCCTATAATGGAACGTTTTGCCAATCTTTTCCCGGTAGACATTGTTCAGATCATTAATGTTGCTATACCCCTCGAAAATTAATCTAATGAACTAGACCAGCGTTCCCGCATCAATTCCAGCAATGACACCACTGGCAAGTAGGTCACTAAATCGCACCAATTTCAGCTTTAACTCACAGTTACAATTGGGTAAATAATTGTTTCCAAAGAAACCAGTTTCTGTATAAAGTATTTAAACGACTTCGTTAAAGAGTCTCCATACACAATTCACAATGCACTAAAATGAAATAAAATCCTCTTCAGAGATAACCTTTCTTTTTCGCATTCAAATCCACTGAAATCCTGTAAGAGTAACTGTCACCTGCGTCTTTCGCTTCTTTATCACTATCTTCACGAAACCACACCGGCAATATAACACCATCTACAGAATGGCAACGTTTGTTCATATCCTTGGAAGTAACAACTCTTCTTCAAATAACCGGCATTCATTAACAAGAGTGCTGTACAATATGGAGGTATCATACTGAAGTGACGCAAAGATATTCCACAAGCAAGTCTAACGTCGGGTCGTTTTACAGAAACACTGATCCAATCAGCTGGCTGTCGCCGGCCTGCTCCGTGACTGGCTGGATTGTCGAGCTCAGCTGCTGGCTGCAAAATTCACCGGCCGGTTCCCGGGTCCAACAGCTGACAGATAACAACAAACACACGTGACCTCAAGCTCTGCACTCCCATTGGTTGCTTCAACGACGCTTGACCTATATTTCCTCATTGGTCGCAGCTAACGTTCGAAGCCTGGTGTGAGGAAACGCTCTTCAAGCGACCGCATTCGCAAACAAAATGAGAACTGGGTTTCCTCTTTCATTTTTTTCACTGTTACTTGTCTCCTTACCAAATTACAATTGTATAATATAAAGCGGTGGGAAATTCAATCAGCTGAAGTACTACCACAGTATTAAAAGCCTGCAGGTTCTTCGAGTAGTATTAAAATTGGGGATTGGGAGAAGACGAGAAAACGAGTGTTTACATACACCAGTAGGTATGACCTCTGTGGAATGCATTGTTGGATTATCTTTATTAAATGTGGACGTCACGATCACTATGGCAATTACACGTCATACGCCGGACTGGATGGACCTTCTTTAAGTAACACGTTTTGCAGACAATTCCTAATAAATTTTCTTACTAAGTGTCATTCACTAATGCAATTGACTTTAAAGCTGTTCATGTCCTTAACATAATTACATACAAATATAAAAGAAACTGCATTCAAAAGAAACTGCAACCTCAAAAGCAAATATAGTTTTTTCGGTCGGTCATCAGTTCTATTCGAAAGTTTCATTGTAAAAGTTTTTTTGTAAGTGGAAATCCCTTCATTTAAACATATTTTAAATGCACGTCAGGTATAACGAGAATATACAGAACACAGCTGCAGTCCACCATAGTTCACCATACACAGTCCTCGGATAGCCCCTGTTACTCACTTTGCTCCATCTTTTGGGTAGTTCATGAACAAATAGTACAGGTATACTGGTTTTTCAGGGCAGCCAACATTGATGGCATCGAACTTATCGACATGCATCTCACATGATCAATTTTACAACTCAAAATTTATCAGGTGATTAAAAACGCATAATTATACGGTATGTGACATTATGTATTTTATTTACGAGCAATTTGGTATTTCAATTTACAGTTCATTTTGAAAGCACACTGACTTTAGTAACATGCTTGTATTTAAATTCAATATCAACTGCGTTAATGAACCACATGCAAAACATACATTTATGAACTACAGTAGAATGCTAGGATTATGATATAACGTTTAAAATCAAATCGGAAATCAATTTTATTTATTATATTGCTTTCTTTCATGCAAGGTTGTAATGGAAGTAACAATGACTACTTTCAAATCGCCGAAATGTCGAATAATATGAACGTAAACAGCTAGTCAATATCAGAAGTTCAATGACGTGTAGTGCAGACCGTGGGGTAAATACTGATAGAATTCATTATACACAAAAGCGCATCCGGACGTAACCACCTTTCCGTTAAAAACAGCTGACACACTTCCGCCATTATTGGTACAGGAGACGAGTCATTCGTTTTGTAATGTTGGATATGTGGAACGATAGGTGGAGAGAACTTTTGTTATATTTTATTAGTATTTCTGTAATTGTTCCAAATTTCGAAGGGCTTAGTCGTCATACGGAAGAAAGCACAGGTGATTGTAAACGTGTGTTAAAATTGTTACCGATATTTCAACCAGTAAAGTCACATACGATGTAAGTTGTTCCTCATGCTAATATATCTGGGCCTGTATTTTTGTTCGATTTGCCGTTTTAGATTATTTGATCTGTCGACGTTGCGGTGCTGACATTGCAGATTCCAGTTACATTCATGACCGTTTTAGTCCAGAGGCATTGATTCATAGAAATCAGTCACTTTTTCGGAAAGGAAGTGTTGCAGTTCAACTTCTAGAAAATCCGCTGGGTATAAGGTTTCGAGTGGTGGTTGTAAACAAATCAAATTGCATCGGAGTGGACGAAGTATGTTTTGTCTGATTATAGCAGCTCGATATAATTAGTAGTGACACTATCGACGTAGTTGATGCATGTGACTCTTCTTTCAAGTTTGCTTCCCTTCATTCACATATTCCAGAGAATAATATGCATCTCTTGATCCTTTCCAGTGGCATAGTGAATTTTCTTGGTATCCTGGTTATGCATGGAAGCACTGTTTATGTTCACATTGTGGGCACCACGTAGGATGGTAAGGCTGCATAATAAGCTTCCCATACTTTTACATATGATGAAATAGCATGAGCATTGCTGATGATGTTAATCTGACATTTGGAAGTTAAATGCTTAGTACATTTCTAAATTTTAATAATTTCTTCACAGGATTTTTGAACCTTTGAAATCAGCATTTTCAGACCGTAAGATAGCGTCAGACAAAGGTTTTTATGGACTGATTTTAGATAACATACTCAGTGAAAGTTGTAAGTATAACAGTTTAAAATTTTATTTACATTAATCTTGTCTTCAGTTGTGGTTGAGAATGTACCGTATAGAAATTAGTGTGCCTAAACCTGATTTAAATGTAGTGTATACAAAGTTGCAGGGCAGAAGTGCCCTCGAGTACATGATACCCTTGACATTTATTATTATTCTTCGACATAACCTTTACTAACCTTCAGTAACTAACACCTTCAAGTATTTTTTTTTGAATGAAGTCATCCCATTGTGTTATCTGAATATTTACTTTATTACATTATGTTTCCATCAACACAACTAACATTTAAAGTATACCATTAATGCGACATGTTTCGACTTGTGACAGTCATTATCAGGCTGATCTAAGAACCGTTTAACATTTTACAGGTTTTATTTTGTGCATTTGGGATCCCATATGCCTTACACTGTATAATATTGTGAGGTAACTTATTTATATGCTGCTGTATGTAATAAGCACGTGGTGTGAGTGAAGCTATTTGCTGGCCGTTTTTCATCCACTTCATGACTCTCTGCAGGGGGGGGGGTGTTCTTCCTATTGTTTCGTTCACTTGCGCTCCTGCCTGTCTCTGCTCATAGTGTTGGTGCAGTCTTTATACTGTATTTTCTCTGTAATTGCAGAATCGGGTGTTTTTAATATGTATCCTGCTGTGGCATTCTGAGTAATGCTGTCTGTGTAAGTTATCAGTGAAGTGCTACTTACAGTCGTTCGAGGTGGCTGCCAGCTTCTTTAGAGTGGTGGTGGGTTGGGTTGGGCTCCTATCCCTTCGTAGTGTACCCTTCCTGTGGGGATGAATGGCTTCTCACGACTGAGCTATTTTTTGGGGTTCTGTTGCTATGGTGCTGTGTATCCCTCATAGGGGTCTTGTTGTATTATGGTTTCCAATAATTCATTTCCTCTGACCATTAACATGTCATTAATTTGGTTTCTGGCCTTGGCTTCCTTGTATATGTGGAAACTATCTAGTGCATCCAGCTTTTTTCCTTCACAGGAAAAGGAAAAAAGTGGAAGAACAACGGCCCTCGAATAGCTTCGTTCACACCACTTGCTTAATATTACATACAATAGCATATAAATAAGTTACCTCACAATATTAAACGGTGTAAGGCATATGGGATCCCATATGCACAAAATAAAACCCGTAAAATGTTAAACGGTTCTTAGATCAGCCTGATGATGACTGTCACAAGTCGAAACTTGTCGCATTAATGGTATACTTTAAATGTTAGTTGTGTTGACGAAAACATATTGTAATAAAGTAAACCTTCAGGTATCCTTATTTGTTATCCAAATCACCATTTTTAAGCTACTCACATCTTGCAGACTCTCAAGTTAGATCAGGGTTGCCAACACAGTGCACACACTGAGTCATTCTACCAGAAGTACATGACACAACCAACAAACTCTGAAACCACCAACCTGAGGCTTTGAAGTATGATGACAAGAGGAAAAAAATTGTAATCCACAAAGATTAAGTGATAAATTTTCAATGCAGTGATAAATTGTATACTTTCGCATTTAATCCACCAACTTGAGGCTTTCCAGTAGGATGACAAAAGAAAAGTACTGGGTTCTGTAAAGGTTGAGGTTTGAGTTTTCATTTTAGTGACAGAAACTTTAGGTTTTCTCTTTTTATTTCATTCAAAATTCGGCTTCAACAAAATACTTACAACACCAAAGTCAGACTTTGAAGCTGTGTTTATGGGCACGTTCATGGGGGTTGATTTCATTTTAGTGTTATAAGGTTATGGATTTCAGATTTAGTTTTATTGACAGAAACTGAACTTTTACAAATATGCAGAAAGGTTTCAGAGTTTCATACTGGTGACAGAAAACATGGAGACACATTTTTTTAGTTGCATTCACTGTCAATTTTGGCAAATCTGATTTGCAAAATGATTGTTCCTTGCAGTTGGACAACAGCACCAAAAAATAAGAATGTGTATTATGATTATATTAACATATTTTAAGTCACAGATGTTGCTTCTTTTACAAAGATTCCATCTGTTATACTGGTAACTACTTCTGTATAAGAAGAGAAACAAATGGCAAGGCTATTCTGGACTGAATACCACAAATATAATACAGATTATTTGATGACAGTTTCAGATTCTTTGATGATTGTGCCAAAGTCGTATAAAAGTTGATGAACTGAAAATGAAAGGACCACTATAAGAAATAAAAAAAAAAAACTTTAATCAAAACTGTATATATACCTCAGTGACTGAAAATATCTGGTGCCTTCATTATTTAAGTTTTGTGACACACCAAGTTTTTAAAGATAGTGAGTAAATATGACAGCAGAAGAGACCTTAGGAGGTGGAGAAGGCCATGAAGGAGGGGTTACATTGACAGAGGAACAGAAACAGTTTTTAGCTACCTGTGAAGCAGAGTTTGCCGACCGCTACACAGAAGCTGATGAAGAGTTTGTTCAGTACAAAGGTAGAGTGTGTACTCCACCTATTGTTGATCCATGGTACAATAAACCACGACATAATTTTGATTGGTCTGCTCGGGGCAGACGTCATCAGAACTGGGGTTCAAGAAATGACAGGGGACATAATCAGGGTAGTGAAGGTGGTGGTTATCGTCAGGGTGATCGTTTCTATGGTCACCGCTATCGACCATACTAATGCATCCTGGCATTGTTACAGATATTTATATTTGTATACATTGAACTTTTTACATTATTATGTGAAGAACAGACTAGAATAAATATCAGCATGAGTAAATAAAAGAAGCTTGTTAGAAGTGTTTGAAAAATGTTGATTCTTTATTTCAATATACCAGTAATATAGAAGTGGCATTTTTGAGTGTACATTTCAAAGTTTGCATCATTTTAGTGTAAGTAATCATGAAGGATTTGCTATAAGAGCTAAACCCAAAATGATGGGGCCCTTAAAAAGTCAATTTCTAACTTTTCCCAATTCAGGTTCACACAGTTCCCTGTGCTCAAGTGAATCTGAGTGAAGGCATGCATATGTATCCCATTGTACTTTGATCCCAAGGAGGGAGACAGCATTCTACTCTGGAACACTGCAACACAGCCTACTTTCACACAGTGCAAACACCATCAAATAGGATCAGAAGCAAATGTTAAGTCCAGATCCCATACCCACAGTTTAGCTTTTTCTTTTACCCTCAAGATCATGGTATTTTGCATACCATACGGTACATTATAATCACTTAATGGAAATACAGCAAACATGGAAAACAAAGAGAATGGATTTGACATAATAATAATAAGAATAAGAATAAGAAAGAAAAATGGTTTAATTTTGTAATTTTCCTTATTTCAATGCTAGTATTTGTGGTGGGTGATGAGTGGTATCCTAACAGGAATCTATTGTAGAATGTTCAAAGGTAAGAAATGAACGCACAATTTTGACAAGGAAGTCTCATATAATATTGTGCAAATAAGTAGATAGGCATGGATAGTTTGTTTGTAATCAGTGATGCCCTTTTTCCTTTGAGGGCTTCCATCTGAGTGAGTATCTGTCTATTCCTTAGATACCATTGTGCAGAATTTCAGGATCCAGCAGTCTCCAACCTCTCTGATATGACCTATAGGTTTCGGCCACAGTAGCTGAATGTACTTTCAAACACATTAAAGAGGCCACACAAGGGTCTGTGAATAGTCACCTCTGCACTGAACAGGTGTGTGAATCTTCAACAAGATATGGGAATTTAAAGTTATTCTAGAAAAAATATATTAACTCATGCTGTTACACAATAAGCTTGGCAGAACAAAGATTAATATTCATTGAATGCATAATAGTACCTTCGAGAAAGCGGAAGAGTTTAAATATTTGGTAACAACTTTAAAAAATCAAAATTCTATTGCGGAAGAAATTAAGAGCAGATTGAGGTCAGGAAATGCTTGCTATCATTCGGTGCAGAATCTTTGTCTTCCAGGTTCTTCTTTGTTGGCGCTACAGCCTGGGGTGTGCCTTGGCCTCCTTTACAATATGCCTCCAGGCCTCTTGATCCCTTGCTCTGTCTCTCCATTCTTTTATTCCCATCTTCCTCAGGTCCGTGGACATGTCATCCAGCCATCTCATTTTTGGTCTTCCTCTTTGTCTTGTTGCATACAGCTTTCCGTACATCTTTTTTTTGGAATTGCGGTGTCTTGCATTCTTTCTGTGTGACCAAGCCATCGTATTCTTTGGCATTTAATGAACCCCCTTAATTATAGCTTCTAATTTATCGTTTCGTCGAATTCTTCGTAATTTGTTTTCATTCACTGGTCCATATATTTTCCGCAGTATTTTCCTTTCAGATACTGCTAATGCTCTTCCTCTTCCATGGTGAGTGTCCACGATTCTGAAGCATAGGTAACCACTGGGCATACCAGTGTGCGGTATATCTGCATCTTGCTGCTTCTTGATATGAGGCTGCTGTTAACCAGTTGTCTATTTGCATAGTAGGCCTTATTGCCCATCATAATTCTCTCTTTTATGCATTTGCTATTATTGTTAGTGTTACCAATGATATT
>Ga0131853_10013406_pt1 | contig 15028 bp, 11 predicted proteins | sample TergutLab28metaG_FD_92764 | JGI IMG/M metagenome (GOLD analysis project Ga0131853, IMG submission 92764) | Labiotermes labralis P1 segment gut microbial communities from Petit-Saut dam, French Guiana - Lab288 P1 (version 2) (version 2) | ecosystem: Host-associated > Arthropoda: Insects >... | reverse complement strand
GGCGGTCTACGAAGCGGTCTGGGGCGCGCCGCTGCACGCGGGCAACTTCCACCGCAAGGTGCTGTCCGTGCCCGGGTTCGTGGAGTCCACCGGCGAGACCGGCTCCCGGCCCGGCAGCCGCGGCGGGCCCCGCGCCCGCCTCTACCGGGCCGGCGACGCCCGGCTGCTGCACCCGGCGCTGCTGCGGCCCGACCGCGAGGCCGCCGTCCGCTGAGCGGACCGCCGGCCGGCACGCGGAAGGCACGCGGCCGGCAGGCAGAAGACGCGCAGAAGACCCGCACGAGTACCGACGCACAGCAGAACCACACCATCGAATCCACAGGGGGACACCATGGGCAGCGGACGCTGGTCCAGTGACGTCTACGACGCCGCCGCACGCTACCGGGCGGCATCCGGGCAGGACGCCTTCGCCTACAACGACCACATCAGGGCCTCGGCGCCGCGCCGCACCTGGCGGGCGCACCCGTCGCTGGACCCGCACGGCCTGACGCTCCGGGAGAGCCGCGACTCCGCGGAGCACCCGACCTCGCTGGCCATCGGCGTCCTCTTCGACGTCACCGGCTCGATGGGCGGCGTCCCGCGGGTCCTGCAGACCAAGCTGCCCGACCTGTTCGGGCTGCTGCTGAGCAAGGGCTACGCCGCGCACCCGCAGATCCTCTTCGGCGCCGTCGGCGACGCGACCTGCGACCGGGTGCCGCTGCAACTGGGGCAGTTCGAGTCCGACAACCGGATGGACGACGACCTCGGCAACATCCTGCTGGAGGGCGGGGGCGGCGGCCAGATGACCGAGTCCTACGAACTCGCGCTCTACGCCATGGCCCGGCACACCGCGCTGGACTGCCACGAGAAGCGCGGGCGCCGCGGCTACCTCTTCCTGATCGGCGACGAGATGCCGTACGGGAAGGTCAAGGCCCGCGAGATCCGTGCGGTGCTGGGTGAGCCCGCCGAGCGGGACATCCCGGTCACCGAGATCATCGCCGAACTCCGGCGCACCTTCCACGTGTTCTACATCCTCCCGGCCGGCGCCTCCTACGCGGGCAACCCCGAGGTGCTCGGGGTGTGGCGGCGGCTGCTCGGCCAGAACGTCATCGAACTCGACGACCTCGACGCGGTCTGCGAGACCATCGCGCTGACCGTGGGCCTCGGCGAGGAGGCCATCGACCTGGCCTCCGGCCTGGCCGACCTCGCCGACATCGGCTCCGACGCCGGAGCCAGCGTGGCCCGGGCCCTGCGACCGGTGGCGGACGACCGTGCACACCGTCGTCGCTGACCTCGGGTTCGGCGACGCCGGCAAGGGGGCGGTCGTCGACCGGCTGTGCCGCACCGGGGAGTTCGGCGCCGTCGTGCGCTTCAACGGGGGCGCCCAGGCCGCCCACAACGTGGTCACCGCCGACGGCCGGCACCACACCTTCGCGCAGTTCGGGTCGGGCACGCTGCGCGGCGTGCCCGGCCACCTGTCCCGGTTCGTGTGTGTCGACCCGCTGGCCCTGGCCGCCGAGGCCGACCACCTCAGGGCCCTCGGCGTGCCGGACCCGTACGGCCTGCTGAGCGTCGACCGACGGGCCCTGCTCACCACGCCCTACCACTCCGCCGCGAACCGGCTGCGCGAGCAGGCGCGCGGCGCGGACCGGCACGGCTCGTGCGGCATGGGCGTCGGCGAGACCGCCCGGTACGCGCTGGACCACCCGCAGGACGCCCCGACCGCGGGGGACTGCACCTCGCGGCCGCGGCTGCTGCGGCGGCTGCGCCTGCTGCGGGACCGGCTCGCGGACGAACTCGGCCCGCTGCCGGCCCCGCCGGTCGAGGACTGCGCCGACGCCTACGCGGCCTTCGCCCGTACCGTCGCGCTCACCGGCGAGCTGTACCTGCGGGACCTGGCCAGGAAGGGCCCGCTGCTCTTCGAGGGCGCCCAGGGTGTGCTGCTCGACGAGTGGCACGGCTTCCACCCCTACACCACCTGGTCCACCACGACCTTCGCCAACGCCGAGACACTGCTGGCCGAGGCGGGCGCCCCGGACTCCGCACGGCGGCTCGGCGTCGTCCGGACCTACACCACCCGCCACGGCCCGGGACCCCTGGTCACCGAGAACCCCGAACTGGCCCCGCTGCTGCCGGAACCGCACAACGGGCACGGCCGGTGGCAGGGCGCGTTCCGGATCGGCCACTTCGACGCGGTCGCGCACGCCTACGCCGTCGAGGTGTGCGGCGGCGTGGACGCCCTCGCCGTCACCCACCTCGACGCCGTGGCCCGCTGCCGGTCGCTGCGCATCTGCCGCGGCTACGGCATCGACGGCACGCTCGTCGAGCGCCTGGCGCCCGGGCCGCCGCGCGACCTGGCCCACCGGGCCGAGGTCACGCGGCAGTTGCTGCGGGCCACGCCCGCGCTGTGGGAGACCCCGGGCCGGGCGCACGGCGACTGGATCGCGGCCCTGGGCCAACTGCTGGGCGCGCCCGTGCTGTTGACCGCCACCGGCCCGGCGCGTCAGGAGCTGAGGGACCTGCGGTCGATGGGGAAGTCGAAGTACGTGTCGGGGAAGGGCTCACCGTTGAGCGTGTAGTGCCACCACTCCTCGGGCAGGTTGGTGAAGCCCTGCGCCTCCATGGCGTCCTTCAGCAGCAGCCGGTTGGCGAGCTGCACGCCCTGGACGCGCGGGTCGAGGGTGTGGGCGAGGGTGTCGAAGCAGTCGAACCCGGTGCCCATGTCGATCGAGTTGTCCGGGAAGCGCTGGTCCTGCGGCCCGTAGCAGGCGTGCAGCGGCTCGCCGGGCCGGTAGGGGCGGGTGGGCTGCGCGGGCAGCCGGACGACGGTGAGGTCCATGGTGCTGCCGCGGCTGTGCCCGGACTTCTCGGCGATGTAACCGTCCGCGAACAGCCGGGTCTTGTCGACCAGCGGGTAGAACTCCGCCTTCATCCGCTGGTCGTCCAGGTCCTTCGCCCATGCCACGAAGTCGTTCACCGCGCGCTGCGGGCGGTAGCAGTCGTACACCTTCAGCGAGTAGCCGCGGCGCAGCAGCCCGGACTGCACCCGGTGCAGCGCCTGGGCCGCGGGGCGGGTCAGGATGCACATCGGCTTGCGGTAGCCGTCCACCGGGGCGCCGGTGAAGTTGTGCGGGGTGATGTACCGGATCTCCTGGATGATCGTCGGATCGACGTCGTGCAGGGCGACGAACTGCGGCGGCGCCTTGGGCTCCGGCCGGGCCTGGGCGGGCCCGCCGGCGACCACCGCGATCAGGGCGGCGACGGGCAGGGCGAGGGCACGCAGCAACATGATCGGTTTCGGCATGCCCACCATTGTTCATGCTCCGTCAACAGGGCAGCCGTCGGCGGGCCCGGCGCGGCCGTTGCACCACCCGTGCGCAGCACGATCGGCTACAGTCCCGACGTGCCCGCAGCCGACTCCTCCGCCGACCGCGCCGCCCGCCCCGCCGCGCCGGGGCCCTTCCGCCGTACGCCGGTCAGGGACTCGCACTGCTCCGCCTGCGGAGCCCGGTACGCCCCCGGCGCCGGCTGGCCGCGGCAGTGCGCCGAGTGCGGCAGCTCGGCCTACCGCAACCCGCTGCCGGTCGCCGTGGCCCTGGTCCCGGTCCGCGACGCCGCGGGAACGGCGCTGGTGGTGATCCGCCGCACCATCGAGCCCAGCCGCGGCCTGCTGGCGCTGCCCGGCGGCTTCATGGACGTCGGCGAGAGCTGGCAGCAGGCCGTGGTGCGCGAACTCGCCGAGGAGACCGGCATCCGCGCCGACGCCGGCGAGGTGGCCCTGGCCGACGCGCTCACCGACGAAGCCGGCGGCTACCTGCTGCTGTTCGGGCTGCTTCCCGAACGCCCCGCCGCGGCCCTGCCGCCCTCCGCCCCCACCGACGAGACCGAGGGGCACGAACTCCTGCGCGAACCGGTGGAGTTGGGCTTCCCGCTGCACACCCTCGCGGTCGGCCGCTGGTTCGCCGGCGGCTACCCGTCCGCGCCGCGCACCCGGACCCGGTAGCGCGGCTCGCCCCCGCCGTCGGCCTGGACGACCACCTCGCCGTCCTCCCAGCGGGACACGAACCGCTCCATGCGCGGCGGCGCCCAGCCGACGGGGTCGCCGGTGAACACCACACCGCTGCCGGTCCGCCCGGTCCGCGGCGCCCACACCTCCAGCTCCGTGGCACCGTCCTCCCCGGCCACCGGAAGGACGGCACCGGCCCGCGCCAGCACCGGGATCCGCCCCAGCGGCGCGTCCAGCAGCACCTGCCCGGGGCCGCGGTGCGCCGTGCCGGTCGCGGTGTCGTACCACAGGCCGCGCGGCAGCCGCACCGCCCGTTCCAGGGACCCGGGTTCCATGACCGGCGCGACCAGCAGCGCGTCGCCCAGCAGGAACGCGTCGCCGCACTCGCGCAGCGCCCGGTCGCCCGGCGCGCTCCACCACAGCGGGCGCACGTACGGCGCGCCGGTGCCGCGGGCGATGTGCGCCAGCGTCTCCAGGTAGGGCATCAGCCGGGTGCGCTCGGCCAGCGCGGTCCTGGCGTGCTCCAGCACCTGCGGGCCGAACTCCCACGGCTCGCGCCTTCCGGCGTTGATCGCCGAGTGGGTGCGGAACAGCGGCAGGTACGCGCCCAGCTGGAACCAGCGCAGATACAGCTCGGGCGACGGCACACCGGTGAACCCGCCGACATCGGGACCCGAGTACGGCACGCCGCACAGCCCCATGCCCAGCACCAGCGCCAGCGACGCCCGCAGTCCCTCCCAGCCGGTGGCCACGTCGCCCGACCAGGTGCCGCCGTACCGCTGCATCCCGGCCCATCCCGACCGGGAGAACAGGAACGGCCGCTCCTCCGGCCGCAGGTCGCGCAACCCCTCGTACCCGGCACGGGCCATCGACAGCGCGAAGACGTTGTGCGCCTCGCGGTGGTCACCGCCGCGCCCCTCCAGGTGGTGGCGGCCCGAACGCGGCAGCGACGGATCACCGAACGGCGCGAACGACACCGGCTCGTTCATGTCGTGCCACACCCCGGAGAAGCCCTGCGCCAGCCGCTCCGCGTACAGCCCGCCCCACCAGCGGCGGACCTTCGGGTCGGTGAAGTCGGGGAAGACGGCGGGACCCGGCCACACCACGCCCTCCACCTCGCGCCCGCGGGCGTCGCGCACGAACGCCCCCGCCGCCAGGCCCGAGTCGTACTCCGCGAGCCCGGGCTCGACCTTCACCCCCGGGTCCACGATCGACACCAGCCGCACCCCCTGGTCCTCCAACTCGCGTGCCAGGCCCGGCAGGTCGGGGTAGGCGTCGCGGTCCACCGTGAACACCCGGTGCCCGTCGTAGTGGTCGATGTCCAGATGGATCACCGACAGCGGCAGGCCGTTGTCGCGGTATCCGGCCACGACGCGCCGCACCTCCCGCTCGCCCCCGAATCCCCACCGCGAGTGGTGGTGCCCCAGCGCCCAGCGCGGCGGCAGCGCGGGCCGGCCGGTCAGCGCCGTCCACGCGGACAGCACCCGGGCCGGGGTGCCGGCGATCACCCAGTAGCGCAGCGGCCCGCCGTCCATCCGCACCTCGCAGCCGCCCGGCTGGTCGTGGCCCGAGCCCTCGCCCTCCTCGCCGTCGCGCAGCGTCACCTGCCCGTCCCAGGTGTTGTCGTGGAAGACCAGATGGCAGCCGGCGTCGGCGACGACCATCTGCACCGGCATCGTCACGTACAGCGGGTCGTCGCCCGGCGCGAAGGAACCGCCCGGGTCGGTGTTCCACAACCGGTAGGTGCCGGCGGCCAGCCGCGGTCCCGCCGCGCGCCCGCCGAGCCCGTAGACCCGCGCGTCCGCCGGGGTCTGCGAGCGCTGCACCCAGCGGGGCCCCGCGCCGTCGGGCCCGGTCGCGTCCCACCACCGCGGCGGCAGCTCGCGGCGCAGCAGCAGGCCGCCGGGCGTGCGGATCTCCACCGCGCCGTGCCGGGAGACCAGCACGGTCACCCGCTCGGACACCACCCGCCAGCCGTCCTTGTCCGGCTCCAGCAGCGCCCGGGTGTCGGCCGGCGGCACGCCGCCGCCGGTCCCGCCGTGCGGCGCGCCCGCGGGCGCCAGCGCGTACGACGGCTCGGGCTCCGCGCCGTCCCAGCCGCAGAACACCGCTCCGCCGACCGCGACCCGCACCAGCAGCCGCGAGCGCCCGAACCGCACCAGGCCGCCGCCCGGCAGCGGCTGCGCGCCCACGGCGGCACCGGGCACCCGGGCCCGCTCCGGCCCGCGCCGCGGCAGATCGCGGGCGTCCAGCCGCCGGGTCCGCCAGGCCGCGCGGGCCGCGCGCAATCCACTGGCGGAACCCGCCATCCGTACCGACCGCAGCAGGTCACGAGCATCCATACCGTCAAGCCTTTCATCGCTTCCGGCCGCGGCGCCGCCCGTTCAGGCAGCGTTCACCTGGAGGAGACCCGTGACCCGGGGCGAGTTCGCCGCCGCGCACCGGGCCGCTCTGGCGCGGCAGACGATCACATGGCATCGTCCTGCTCAGCCCTCGCGGCGGGAGACCCCCGCCCCGGGAGCCGGCCGACAGCGCAGCCCGCCGACCCGGGCGGGACCGCACTCCGGCCGACCCTGCAGACACGCAACGACGCGTACCGTCCGGGAGCCGCCATGACCACCACACCCGAGCCCGTCCCCAGCCCGGAGCCGGCCGCCGTGCCGCAGCCGCTGTGGACCCCCGGCCCGGAACGGATCGACCGTGCGCAGGTCACGCGCTTCCACGACCGGGTGGCCCGGGACCACGGCGCGCCGCCGCGCGACACCGCCGACCCGCTCGCCGCCTACACCGCGCTGCACGCCTGGTCGGTGCGCGAACCCGAGGCGTTCTGGCGCGCCCTCACCGAGTGGTTCGACGTGCGCTTCGGCGCCCCCTACAGCCAGGTCCTCGCCGACCCCGCGATGCCCGGCGCCCGCTGGTTCCCCGGCGCCACCGTCAACTACGCCGAGCACGCGCTGCGCCCCGCGCTCGACCCCGCCCGTGCCGACGAGCCCGCCCTGCTGCACCTCGACGAGAGCCAGCAGATCGGCACCGTCAGCTGGGCCGAACTCAGCCGCCAGGTGGCCTCGCTGGCCGCGGCCCTGCGGCGGCTCGGCGTCGCCCCCGGCGACCGGGTCAGCGGCTACCTGCCCAACATCCCGCAGGCCGCGGTGGCCCTGCTGGCGACCGCCGCCGTCGGCGCCGTGTGGACCTCCTGCGCCCCGGACTTCGGGGCCCGCAGCGTCCTGGACCGCTTCCAGCAGGTCGAGCCCGTCGTGCTGTTCACCGTCGACGGCTACCGCTACGGCGGCAAGACCCACGACCGCACCGGCATCGTCGCCGAAATGCGGGCCGGGCTGCCGTCGTTGCGCGCCACCGTGCACATCCCGCTGATCGGCACCCCCGCCCCCGAGGGCGCTCTGGAGTGGGACGCGCTGACCGCGGACGCGCCCGAACCGTCCTACGAGCAGGTGCCGTTCGACCACCCGCTGTGGGTGCTGTACTCCTCCGGCACGACCGGGCTGCCCAAGGCCATCGTGCAGTCCCAGGGCGGCATCCTGCTGGAGCACCTCAAGCAGACCGGCCTCCACCTCGATCTCGGTCCGGGCGACCGGTTCTTCTGGTACACCTCCACCGGCTGGATGATGTGGAACTTCCTGGTGTCCGGGCTGCTCGCCGGCGCCACCGTGGTGCTCTACGACGGCAGCCCCGGCCACCCGTCCGTCGACGCGCAGTGGAAGGTGGCGGAGCTGACCGGGGCCACGGTCTTCGGCACCTCCGCCGCGTATGTCATCGCCTGCCGCAAGGCGGGCATCCACCCCGGCCGCGACCACGACCTGTCGGCCGTCTCCTGCGTGGCCACCACCGGCTCCCCGCTGCCCCCGGACGGCTTCCGCTGGCTGCACGACGAGGTGAAGCAGGACCTGTGGATCGCGTCGGTCAGCGGCGGCACCGACGTGTGCAGCTGCTTCGCCGGGGGAGTGCCGACCCTGCCGGTCTACATCGGCGAGCTCCAGGCGCCGTGCCTGGCCACCGACCTGCAGGCGTGGGACGCGCAGGGCCGGCCGGTGGTCGACGAGGTCGGCGAGCTGGTCGTCACCAACCCGCTTCCCTCGATGCCCATCCGGTTCTGGAACGACCCGGACGGCACCCGCTACCGCGAGAGCTACTTCGAGATGTTCCCCGGCGTGTGGCGGCACGGCGACTGGATCACGCTCACCTCGCGCGGCACCGTGGTCATCCACGGGCGCTCCGACTCCACGCTCAACCGCCAGGGCGTGCGGATGGGTTCGGCGGACATCTACGAGGTCGTCGAACGCCTCCCGGAGATCCGGGAGTCGCTGGTCATCGGGATCGAACAGCCCGACGGCGGCTACTGGATGCCGCTGTTCGTGCAGCTCGCCGAGGGCGCGGAGCTGGACCAGGGGCTCGTCGACCGGATCAGGGCCGCGATCCGCAGCCAACTGTCGCCGCGGCACGTGCCGGACGAGGTGATCGCCGTCCCCGGCGTCCCGCACACCCTGACCGGCAAGCGCATCGAGGTCCCGGTCAAGCGGCTGCTCCAGGGCACCGCGCTGGACAAGGCGGTCAACCCCGGCTCGGTGGACGACCTGGGCGTCCTGCGCTTCTACGAGCGGCTCGCCACCGAACGCTCCGGCGGCGGCCGCCCGTAGCGGCGCCGAAACCCGGGGCGGCGCACGGGAGTCCGCCACCGCCGCCCCGCACACCGCCGTCAACGGCCCGCACCTGGCGCGGCCGCCCCGTCAACCTCCGTAGGTGCTCGCGCTGTCGGCCAGCACGGCGGCGAAGTCCCCGGCCAGCCGTACCGCGTCGGCCGGCTCCAGGTCGGCCGTCGTGATCCGCACCCCGGGCGCGGCGGCGATCCGGAACCGGGCGCCGCCGGCCACCCACCAGCCGTGCGAGCGCAGGCCGTTGACGACCGCCGACTCGTCGCGCACCGGGACCCACACGTTCAATCCGCTCACCCCGCGCGCCTCGACGCCGTGCCCGGCCAGCGCCTCGACCAGCGCCTGCCGGCGCCGGGCGTAGGCCACCCCGGCGGCCTTCACCAGCGCCTCCGTCGCCGGGTCGGACATCAGCCGGACGACGGTCTCCTGCAGCACATGGCTCACCCAGCCCGACGTCAGCAGCATCCGCCCGTCGTGCCGGGCCAGCGTCGTCGGATCGCAGGCCATCGCCGTCCACCGCAGGTCGGTGCCCAGGTGCTTGGACACGGTGCGGATCTGCGCCCAGCGGGACGGGCCGTCCGCGCCCGCGGTGGTCAGCGAGTGCAGCGGGCCGCCCGCGGTGTCCGCGCTGTGGTCGTCCTCCACCACCAGCACCTCCGGCGCGCCGGCCAGCACCGCGAGCAACTCCGCGCGCCGCGCCGCCGTCACCCGCGCACCGTAGGGGTTCTGCGCCCGCGGGCAGAACACGACCGCGCGCGCCCCGCCCCGCAGCGCCGACCGCAGCCCCTCCGGGCGCATCCCCGCGTCGTCCACCGCGACCGGCAGCGTGCGCAGCCCCAACGCCGTCACCAGGTCGAGCAGATGGTGGAAGCCGGGATCCTCCACCGCGACCGCGTCACCGGGCCGCAGCTCCACCGACAGCAGCCGGGCGATGCAGTCCAGCGCGCCGTGCGCGAACGTCACCTGTGCGTCCGGCACGCCGTCCCGCCGGAACCACGCCCTCGACAGCCGTTCGAGCTCCGGCATCCGCGGGGACGAGCGGTGCGAGCGAGCACCGGGCGACAGCCGTCCCGGCGGCACGAGTTCGGGCAGGAACGCCGGGTCCGGGTGCCCGCCCGCCAGGTCGCGCAACCCCTCCGGCACCCGGGGCGGCCGCCGTGACGCCACCGACGGCGCCGGCGCCACCACCGTGCCGCCCCGCCCCCGGGTCACCACGATCCCGCGCTGCCGCAGCTCCTTGTACCCGGTCGCCACGGTGCCCGGGCTCACCCCCAGCGCGTCCGCCAGCGCGCGCACCGGCGGCAGCGCCTCGCCGGGCCGCAACCGGCCGTCGGCCACCGCCTGTTCGGCCGACGCGGCAATCTCCCTGGCGGTGCCCCCAGCGATCCCATATTGTGTCGTCACAGAAGAGATTCTGTACCAATACAAAAGAACCGGCAAGACAGGGGCGTGATGCCGTGCAGCGGACAGCGGGAATCCGGCGGATCGCCTCGCTACCGCCACTGCCCGGCGGCCAGGACGGTCGCCGGATGCTGTGGATCAACCTCGTCGACAAGACCGGCTCCGGGCTGTGGGTGTCCGTCACCGCCCTGTACTTCGTGGTGGTCGCCGGACTCAGCCCCGGCAGCACCGGCCTCCTGCTCGGCATCGGCGGCGCGTTCGGCATCGCCGGGGCACCCGTCGCCGGCCGGCTGGCCGACCGCCTCCCGCTCACCCGCGTCCTGCTCGGCGTCCAACTCCTGCGCGCCGCCGCCGGCTTCCTGATGCTGCCCGCCCACGGCTTCTGGCAGTTGCTGCCGCTCGTGGCCGCCGCCAGCTTCGGCGAGCGCTCGGCCTCCGTCCTCACCAAGCTCTTCGCGGCCCGCGTCGCCGGCCCCGACCGGGCCCGCTACCAGGCCGTCCAGCGCACCGTCGTCAACATCGGCTACACCATCGGCGGCCTCGCCGCCTCCGCCGCCCTCGCCTTCGGCAGCACCGCCGTCTACCGCCTGCTGCTGCTCGGCGACGCCCTCTCCTTCGTCGTGGTCGCCGTCCTCGTCGCCCGCTGCGCCGAACCGCCCTCGGCCACCAGGACCGTCGTCACGCACACCGGCGCGGGACCCGTCGCCGCACCCGCCCGCCAGCCGGCCAACAGCCCCTGGCGGGACCGCGGTTACCTCGGCTACGCCGCCCTGGACTCGGTGATGTTCCTCTACGGGTGCGCGCTCAGCGTGGGCCTGCCGCTGTGGATCATCACCCGCACCACCGCGCCGCACGGCCTGGCCGCCGCGGTGTTCGTGATCAACACGGTGATCGTCGTCGCCTGCCAGGTCAGGCTCTCCCGCCACGGCCGCACCCCGCGAATCGCCGCCGACTCGCTGCGCCGCGTCGGCGTGTGGTTCCTGATCTGCGGCACCGCCACCGCGGCCGCCGTCGTCCACGCCCCCTGGGCCGCCACCCTCGCCGTCGTCGGCTCGGCCGTCGCCCTCACCGTCGTCGAGATGATCCAGTCCGCGATCTCCTGGGAGCTGTCCGTCTCCCTCGCCCCGGCCGACGCCCAGGGCGCCTACGTGGGCGTGCACGGCCTCGCCCAGTCCACCGCGCGCTGCGTCGGCCCGCTGCTGATGACCTCGGCCGTCATCGCCTGCGGCCCCGCGGGCTGGCTGGCCTTCGGCGCCGTCCTCGCCGGCGCCGCCCTCCTGCAGCGGCACCTCGTCCTCCGGCGGCTCGGCACCGTCCGCCCCGACGCCGCGGAACCAGCACTGTCAGTGGCTCCCGTTACGGTGAGTGAGAACTAGGCAGCACAGGGACACACCGTCCCGGACCGAGGGGGAGACCATGGCCCGCACCAGCACCCGCCGCAGCAGCGCCCACCGCCGCCACGACCGCGCCCGCAAGCGCCAGCACCCGCGCCGCCCCGGCCGCACCGGACCCGCAGGCCGCACCGAGCAGCGGCGCGCGCTGCGCGCCGAAGCCCCCACCGTGCTCGGACTGCTCGTCGACGACGGCGACTTCACGGCCATGACCGGCTACCGGAGCTTCCCCTTCACCGACTACGGCCGCTACCTGCACGACGTCGACGCCGTGCTGCACAGCCTGCACGCCCGGGGCACCCACGTCGCAGTCACCCGCTTCGACCCGGACGCCTACGCCGACTACTGCGACGGCACCCGCCGGCCACCGGACACCCCCGGCAGCCGCACCCGGTACACCGCGGAGGCCACCACCGCGGGGCCCAGCGTCCCCTACCGCCGCCAGCCCCTCGACGTCCTGCGCGGCACCCTCGTCCGCGAAGCCGAACGCCGCGCCACCTGGGAACGCGCCACCGACCTGCTCATCGACGCCGGCCGCTGCCCCGACTGCGGGGACGACCTCGTGCACTGCGCCTTCGACCGGGCCTCGCACACCCTGATCCGCGTCGTCGAAGCGGTCGGTCCCGGCTGCCACCACGTCGTCGCCAGCCTGCCCATGGAGGACGGGCCGCCGCTGCTCGCCGCCGCCCGCGTCCACGCCGACGAGAGCGGTGCGCACGGTGAGCGCGGTGACAGCGCCATCGGCGACGGCGAACTCCACGTGGAGGACGCCGAGGCCCTCGTGCTGTGCACCGTCATCGCCGCCGGCGCCGCCACCGCGCACCCCGGCGGCCTGGTCGTCCGCACCACCGGCCCCGACGGCACCGACACCGTCCGCGGCTGGACCCTGCGCGGCGGAGAACCCCACCCCCTCGGCGAACCCGAGGTGTTCAACGCCTACTGCACCGACCCGGACACCGGCGATCCGGTACCACCCGAGCCGGGCGTCCGCTACGCCGCGGGCCTCCCGCTGCCCCCGCCCCTGCCCGGCGACCTTCCCTGACGCCGGCGGCGAGCGGGCGGCGGACGACGCCGCACCACGAACGACGCGCACGGCAACGGACGAGGGGCGCCCCACCGCACGGTGGCACGCCCCTCATCAGGACCCCGACGGGTCCCCGGTCACTCGCCGGACAGCACGCCCTGTGCGGCGCGCCGTGCCTCCTCGGCACTGTCCGTGGCACGGGCCGCGGCCGCCGCCCGCTCGCACTGCGCCAGCGTGTACGTGCCCAACGTCGCCCGCACATAGGGGAGGGACGCCGCACCCATCGACAGGCTCGTCACGCCCAGACCCGTCAGCACGCAGGCCAGCAGCGGATCGGCCGCCGCCTCACCGCACACCCCGCAGCTCTTGCCCTCGGCCTTGGCGGCCTCGGCCGCCAGCGCGACCAGGTCCAGCAGCGCCGGCTGCCACGGGTCCTGCAACCGGGACACCGCACCCACCTGCCGGTCGGCGGCGAAGGTGTACTGCGCGAGGTCGTTCGTGCCCAGCGAGAGGAACTCCACCTCCTGAAGCACCGAACGCGCCCGCAGCGCGGCCGACGGGATCTCCACCATCGCGCCGAACTTCGCGGCCAGCCCCGCCTCACGGCAGGCGTCCGCGAACGCCTTCGCGTCGCTGCGGTCCGCCACCATCGGCGCCATGACCTCCAGGTACACCGGAAGCCCCTCCGACGCCCGGGCCAGCGCCCGCAACTGGCTCCGCAGCACCTCGGGGTGGTCCAGCAGCGACCGCAACCCGCGGACACCCAGCGCCGGGTTGGGCTCGTCGGCCGGCGTCAGGAAGTCCAGGGGCTTGTCGGCGCCCGCGTCCAGGACCCGCACCACCACGCGGCCCTCGGGGAACGCCTCCAGCACCTGCCGGTACGCCTCGACCTGCTTGTCCTCCGACGGCGCCTTCGCCGAGTCGTCGAGGAAGAGGAACTCGGTACGGAACAGGCCCACGCCCTCGGCACCCGCCGCCACCGCCGCCGGCACGTCCGCAGGACCGCCGATGTTGGCCAGCAGCGGCACCTTGTGCCCGTCCGACGTCGCACCCGGGCCCGAGGACGCCGCCAGCGCGGCCTTCCGCTCGGCCGCGGCCGCGGTCAGCGCGTCCTGCTTCTCCTGGCTCGGCTGCACGAACACCTCACCGGTGCTCCCGTCGACCGCGATGACCGTCCCCTCGGCCAGCTCGCACGCGCCCGGCAGCGCCACGACCGCCGGCACGCCCAGCGCCCGCGCCAGAATCGCGCTGTGGCTCGTCGGCCCGCCCTCTTCCGTCACGAAGCCCAGCACCAGCGCGGGGTCCAGCAACGCCGTGTCGGCCGGCGCCAGGTCCCGGGCGATGAGCACGTACGGCTCGTCGCTGTCCGGCACGCCGGGCATCGGCACGCCCAGCAGCCGCGCCACGATCCGGTTCCGCACGTCGTCCAGGTCCGCGACCCGGCCCGCCAGGTACTCACCCGCGCCGGCGAGCAGCGCGCGGTACGAGGCGAACGCGTCGTAGACGGCGCGCTCCGCCGTGCTGCCCACGGCGACCCGCCGCTCGACGTCCGCCATCAGCTCGGGGTCCTGCGCCATCAGCGCCTGCGCCTCGAGAACGGCCTGCGCCTCACCGCCGGCCAGATGCCCCCGCGCGGTCAGATCCGCGGCCACTGCCTCGACCGCCTGCCTCGCCCGCCCCTGCTCGCGGACCGCCTCGTCCGGCCCGATCTGCTTGGCAGGCGGCTCCAGAACAGCGGTGCCCATGTGCCGAACCTCGCCGACCGCCACACCGTGGCTGACACCGACGCCTCGCAGCGTTGTCTCCATCGCTCCGTTTCACTTCCAGTCGAAGAGGGTGCCGCCGGCCACGACCTCGCCGCTCTCCAGGAGGTTCTTCAGCGCGTCGGCCGTGGCCTCCAGCGCCACCACCGGGCACACCGGAGACTTCCCGGCCTCCTCGACCGCGGCGGGGTTCCACTTCACGATCGCCTGCCCGCGCGTCACGTTGTCACCCTTCGACACGAGCACTTCGAAGCCCTCGCCGTTCAGTTGCACGGTGTCGATGCCCAGGTGGATCAGCACTCCGTGGCCCTCGTTGTCCACGACGACGAACGCGTGCGGGTGCAGCGAGACGATGACACCGTCGACCGGCGACACCGCCTCGCCGGGCTCCCGCACCGGGTCCACCGCGGTGCCCGGGCCGACCATGGCACCGGAGAACACCGGGTCCGGCACAGCCTCGAGCCCGATGACCCGGCCGGCCAAGGGCGATGAAACGGTCGTCATGAGAAGCCTCCTCAAGTGCGGAGATCCAGACGCCGTCACTGACTGTCACGGGACGGCGAGCCGCGAGAGCAGCCTAAGTCATGTCAAGTGCGGATTCCGCCCGGCACCCGTCGCGTCCTGAACCCCACCCCCGATTTGCTCCGGGGGAGGCCGTCCAGTACCTTGGCACGACCGCCTCGACGAGACCGCGGAAACGCGTGTCTCGGAGCCAATATCGGCAAAGGGGTTGGTAATTCCGACCGGAAAGCATCTGCTAAGGTTGGAACACAACGAAGGGAAAGCCCGGAGGGGCC
>Ga0131853_10013405_pt1 | contig 15028 bp, 13 predicted proteins | sample TergutLab28metaG_FD_92764 | JGI IMG/M metagenome (GOLD analysis project Ga0131853, IMG submission 92764) | Labiotermes labralis P1 segment gut microbial communities from Petit-Saut dam, French Guiana - Lab288 P1 (version 2) (version 2) | ecosystem: Host-associated > Arthropoda: Insects >... | reverse complement strand
GGAAGAGAAGCAAGATGTTGACAGTGGTGAAATTCTTGGAAAAGATGTATATGTGTGGTCGCAGAAGCCAAAAGCTGTCAGAAGAACATGAATGCGCAATACTGTCAAAGAGACCGAAAGGGAATGGATGTCAAGCACACACACCCTTGAAATCATTTGAGTTATTTTTCGATGATGCCGTGATAACTGAGATTGTGACATGGACTAACCAGAAGATTGAGAATGTGAAAACCAGTTACACAAGCAAACCTGGATTTCTGTACAATACAAACGTGACAGAAATTCGTGCACTCATAGGCATCCTGCTGTTCTTGGGCGCTACAAAGAGCTCCAAAGAAAGTACTGCAAGCATTTGGGCGAAAGATGGTACTGGCAAGCCAATTTGCATAGCAGCGATGAGTGAGAAGCATTTTTTGTTGCTTGTGTATTGCTTACGCTTTGACGATTCAACCACGAGGGCCCAGTGAAGAGCCAATGACAAGTTGGCACCTATTCGCAACATATACGACAATTTTGTCATAGCTTGTGAAGCAAACTACACTCCAGGAACTGGTTGCACAGTTGATGAATTTCGCCATGGATTCAGAGGAAGGTGTAATTTCAAGCAATACACACCAAATAAACCAAGTAAATACAGCATCAAGGTATATGTTCTGTTGATAGCAAAACCTTCTACTTGGTTTCTTCCAAAATTTACACGGGATCTGGCACTCATTCACCGGGATTGCCAGTCCCAACCCAAGTTCTTCTGGATTTGGTTCCGTCAGTTTCAGGAAAAAGCATAAACATTACCACCAACAATTATTATACATCAATTCCTCTGGCCATGGAGCTAAAATCCCGAAAGCTCACTTTGGTTGGCACGATGAAAAAGAGCAAAGCGTGCATTCCAACCAGCTTTTTGGCGAAGGCAGATGAAGGAACAGTTCAATACGCATTTGACCATGCAGACAATTTCACTCTGTTGTCCGTTGCTCCAAAGAAAAACAAGAGGGTCGTCTTCCTGTCCACTATGCATTCCGAAAGAAAAAGAGAGACGAGGATACAGGAAAAAAAGAAATAAACGTATTTTACAACCAGGAAAAGGGTGGTGTGGACAGTCATGATCAAATGTGCAGCTTGTACACATGGCAAGAAAAACAAACCATTGGCCAATGAGGCTCTTTTATGGAATAACTGACAGCGCTGCCTTGAACGCATGTCATTTTCACTGAAAATGTGCCCAATTTTGGAGAACATAAGAGAAGCGACAAAAATTCCTGAAGGAACTGGCCCTTGCTTTGATCATTCCACATGCATGCAAGAGATTCGAAGTGCAGCAAACACCGCAAGATGTGAAACAGGTCATTCGCAGATGCGGCATTTTACCGGCACCCTCACCAGCTCCAAGCACCACCCAGCGTCATTCAGCACAGCGCAAGAGATGCTAAACAATTTTGTGTGCGAAGAGCACAGCAAATGGTTGTGCAACCAATGCCAGGAGTAAACGTTAGACCTACAGATAATGATACTATATGTAAAATAATCAGAAAATCATACATGAAGTGTTATGGAATATCGTGTGCATTTTGCAATACATTTTCTGTATATTTCTCTATCTGCTTCTATATATTCAAAAGTTCCTAAGACAAAGTCATGCCTATTTGTCGATATTTGAGTACAAACCTGTGTTATGAAATATTATTTTGGGGAAAAGAACATTGTAATAAAATGTGTTTATATTCTGGTTTTTTTACAATGGGGTCATACTGACCCCATGGTACTGTTAACATAACTTTTTTTCATGGTACCGGAGCAGGGTTAAGTACAGTAATGCCACCCTGAACCCTGACAATGGAGAAAGCAAAGCAACAATGATAGACATGTACAAAGCTATACTACGTCACCACACACTTAGCTATATTGCTGGAACATAATATCCCACCAAAGACGAATGCATAATTCAGAAGAAATGGAACTATCATTCAACGGAAACTTTCTTCTGCATGACCATACTATTCAACTTGCTGGCAACAGACTTCTGTGCTCTGCGGGCAGTAAGTATTGGACATGTCAGAAGGTACCTCTGATGCTTCAATATGAAGTGTGTCGTAACTGTTGAAAATTGTGTACATTTCAGATAAAATGTGAAAGCTGTGTACTTTCCTCCAGCCTCACATTCTGGGTCCAAAGATGCAACGTTTGGGTAATCTTTCGTTCCTCCTCCTCATCATTTAAAATCTGACACTTCCATCATCTTATGCGGACACCAGAGAACCATAGTTCTGAGATCTCTTCACCAGCAGGTCTGCACAGAAGGATTTCATACCTAGGTATAAAACAAAATACAGTATTACTTATGGTATATGCTTTCCACGATACCTGCACCTCAATGGTTACATAACATAATGCACCGTTTATATATATATAGTACAACCCCTGCTCAAGGATTCTGTAAAGAACAGTCGATGTGACTACTAACTGTTGAATGATGAAATTAACAGAAAGATTAATAATTTGGGATACGCAAAATTTACATTACATACAGTAAATGTCAAAATGGAGAGCATTAAATGGAGTTATCATTAAAATCATATCACATTTACACTTTACTTTCTAAGCAGTAAGAGAGATACTGAATGATTAAGAAAACTTCAATGGGATCTAAATGTACTTAGCCTTTCAAAGACATGTCTTTACATATGCGAAGGCATGCAGGAAAACGCTCTAGAAATTCATTTCACACACTCAGGTAACAAGGAAATGTAACGCAATTTAAAACATGCTGCGTAAGTTGATTTTCTACAAAATGCAGTTTATTTCATAATGTAATCTTCTTAAGTTCAAATAATGAGTTTTTCATAAACCATGCGCTAAAATGCACATGCCCATCCCAGTATAATAAAGGATACATGAGAAGCAGGATAGATACTTCAGACTTCTTACCACACTTCTTCACTCAATATTTTACAAACAAAAATCACGATGAATCAGAAATTTTCCTGTTAACTTCCTCAGTTTCACAGTCCCTGCACTCTGAAATAAACCTGTCTCAGAATCTCCAAATATTTATTATCCCCACTCTGTTTGATTCATTTTTTATCTTTGACTATATCAAAATACATCACAGGATGAATTTTTAGACCTAGAAATGTCCCACTGAAGCAATATCCTTCCATTACTAGCCCATCCAATGATAATACACTAAGCGTTACTTTCAAAGTCTGAACGTTATTATTTTGTCTTGACTAAAGAGCAAGTAAACACATGGTGAAACAAACATCCAGTCTTATTTTCGTTGTTACACCGTGCATGTTGTCGAGTTACTCAATTATTATACCAACCACTGCACATATATAAAATTTACACACTAAAACATTAAAAACGCTCCGACATGTTTCGGTCCTAGGACCATCATCAGGGAACTACATCGTCCTTGCTAAAGTCACACTATAAAAAAAGTCACATTAATTTCGCTGTACCAGTTGGGTATTGTGTAATGTTATGTTGCGAAGAGTGCCCTGCTACGGATGTGCATTCTGTGCTTCGTTGCGTGATATTGCAGTATCACGCAACGAAGCACAGAATGCACATCCGCAGCAGGGCACTCTTCGCAACATGGCATGCTGCCACAATACCCAACCGGTAGAGCGAAATTAATGTGACTTTTTATAGTGTGACTTTAGCAAGGACGAAACATGTCAGAGCGTTTTAATGTTTTAGTGTGTAAATTTTATAAATTTTATACACGTGCAGTAGTTGGTGTAATAGTTGAGAAACATCGAGACCTAACGGCATTTATTTTTTCACTGCTGCCTGGGATGGGCTTGGTACAGTATTAGTGAGAACATCAGAAATTCAGCCAAATATAAGAGTTGTAGCAATGCATCCACTGTCACTCAGTGCTAATGCCTACTGACATCTACAGCAGTTACCATATGAACTACATGGGCAGCATGCTTTCATTGCACAATCACCACACCACACATCAACTCTGACATCTCATTCCTGCTTGCTGGATGCTGAAACATACCTCCGTTTTGTGCCAATCTTCTCTTTCTGGCCAGTGCAATCACAAGAGAAATGACAACTACCACAAAAATAGACCCAGTTGTAACTGCTACAGCAATCACAGTCATGTTACTAGCACTGCTTGTATGAGATGCTGCATGAGTTTCCAAATTTGTTTTATGCACAGTCACACGTTTGTCCTCTGGAACATATTACATTAAATAATTAGATGAGTACAAATTTTGAGCCTACATGACTAACAGTAAAGCCCATTGAAAGAGACAGTCCTTGTGTAGTTTTTCCATAAAACATTCCTTCACTTTTGTGGTGTTACAAATTCATAACCCTAAATCACCCAACCTGGATGGATCCTATCTTTTCTTTATCTGGCTTAATATATATTACATCTAATTCAAATGTTTATCATTACCTCTTATCATTATTCTTATATGATGATAATATACTTATATGACTGCAATGAAACGTATAATGTTGACATTAACTTCATAATCGCAGCCTTACAACTAAAATTTGACTAGAAGTGATGATATTTGGATGCAAATATCACTCATTCAGTCCTGTACACATATACCCTATACCACTGTCTACATTTATATTTTACCAACAATGGTGATATATTTTAACGGTATATGATCTTTGTGTAACATACTGCGTGATGATGGCCAAAGCATGTAGTTGTACCCTTTATATATATGAAATAACCTAGAAATAAATTCACCTATATTTTCCAACATTTTCCCCAAGCCCTATTAATGTGCCCACTACCACCTAAGTAAACGAGAGCGTGGAATCAACCACAGCTAGCCTAATAAAAGAAATTAAAGTCATCCAACAAATATTGCTTTTAATGATAGACATTCAATACCATAGCTCAATCCAGGAGGTCCAATAGTGAAGCAACCAAGTTCATATTTAGCAATCAGTACTGCCTTCATCCGAGCCTCAAGCCTGAGACAGGCATGCAGGTGATACGTGGTGGCATCAATATCATACATTCGGATACAAGCGTCAACAAGCTCCTTAACATATGGCACGCCAAGGCACACAGGCGGTGGATTCCGAACTACAACACAAAAAGTAACCGGCAGCCTATGTCACTTACTGACTTTTTCTTCCTGCTTGATCAAACTTCCCAGCATTTTAGAAGAGCCATACAGATTTGATCTTTCCTTCTGGGCTGAGGTGGCAGACCAACAACATCCAAGCAATCATACTTCACCCTCCAGGTTTCTGCCACACATTCACTAAACATCTGTTCACACAAATGATGACAGTGATAACCTTCACCAAGTACAGTTCTCTGCTAAGTTTCACCTTGGCCAGAGGGAGAACAAAGAAAATACAACAGTATTCTACATAGTTGTGAGCCAGGATAGCTCAGTCGGTACAGCCACTCGCTACAGGCTGGATGGTCCAGGGATTGAAACCCAGTGGGGGGGTGAGATTTTCCGCACCTGTCCAGCCTGGCCCTGGGGCCCACCCAGCTGTCTATACAATGGGTACCGGGTCTCTTCCCAGGGGGTAAAGCAGCCAGGGCATGGCATTGACCACCTACCCCCACCTAGCGCCAAGGTTAAAGAAAAAGTATAGCTATACCTCTACTCCCCATCTAGGCCTTTGTGGCCTGTTCTAGAGTGAACGTTACCTTTACTCTACACAGTAACTAGAAACAATACCAATCAATGCATCAAAACAGTTACATTATGCGTACATTTCTGAATTTGTAATTTACATTCAGAATAATATTCTTACAGACTCTAACAAAATATGAGATGTGAGATTTGTGGTTCTCACACATGGATGGGTAAAGACAAGTCTTCTGGAACAAGACAATGTGGGGACTGGAAAACAGTTACTGACCGCATGACACAGGATCATACCTCCATGCATGTGCTTAAACCTTTCTTGGGAGCCTGGAGATGGAGACAGTGAGCTCCTTTGAAACAATGGCAACTCTGTACCTAATTATATGAAGTAATATCTCAGAAGACTCGACACTTCAAAATATGTGGCACTCATAATGCAAGTGTCTCAACAGTTCTTTGGGGTTTTAATATCAGGCATCTTATATCCACCGTGTGTTATGACAGTTTTACTGGTCCCAGTTAATCACAAACATCAAGATTACTGTATGATGCACCTTTTTCACGAACATTCTCACATGAACTAGCATGATCCATTTTTCATTGTGCCTAAATATTAAATGACATATGATAATGTTGTCATACACTTTTAAGAAGCATTTTCCTTTTAATTTTACTGATACCTGAAATAAACGGGAATCAGCTGGGGAGTGGAAGGAGTTGATCACTGAACCTATCTATAAGGGTGATAAAACAGAACGCAGTAATTATAGTGGCATATCACTTTTGCCAACTATGCACAAAATTTTATCCAACATCCTGCTGTCAAGGTTAACTCCATATGCAGAGGAAATTACTGGAGATCATCAATGTGGACTTTGACGAAAAGGTCAACTATGACGACATGTTTTGCATTTGTCAGATACTTGATAAACAATGTGAATACAATGAATCAGTGCATGAACCGTTTACAGACTTCAAGAAAGCTTATGATTCATTTAGCGGGTAGGTCTTGTATAATATTCTGATTCAGTTTGGTATCCCCATGAAACTGGTACAGCTAATAAAAATGTGTCTGACTGAACTGTATAGCAGAGTCCGTGCAGGCAAGAATTTGTCTGACGTGTTTCCTAAAAAAAGTTTCAAAACAAGGAGATGCTCTATCGCCATTGATTTTCAACCTTGCTCTAGAGTATGCCATTAGAAGGGTTCAGGTAAACCAGAATAGCTGATGTTAATATACTGGGCAGAAATGTACATACTATAAAGAAAAACACAGAATCTTTAGCAGTTGCTAGTAAGGAGACTGGACTAGAAGTAAATGTACATGGTCATGTCTCAAGATAAGAATGCAGGCTGAAGTCACTGTACAATGCTTACTAACAGTTCCTATGAAAGGGTGGAAGAGTTCAAATATTTGGAACCAACTTTAACAAATCAAAATTCCATTCAGGAAGAAATTAATGTATAATGAAATCAGGGAATGCTTGCTATCATTTGGTGCAGAATCTTTTGTCTTCCAGTTTGCTATCCAAAAATATAAAAATTAAAATATTCTGAACTACAATTTTGCCTGTTGTTTTGTACGGGTGCGAAACTTGGACACTCGCATTGAGGGAGGAACATAGGCTGAGGGTGTTTGAGAACAGCATGCTGAGAAGAATATTTGGGCCTAAGGGGCAGCACGGTAATAGGGGAGTGGAGGAAACTACATAATGAGGAGCTGTACTGCTCACCAAATATCAATCAGGTTATCAAATTGATAAGAATAAAATGGGCAGGGCATACAGCACATATGGGGGAGAGGAGAGGTGTATGCAGGGTTTTGGTGTGGGAAGGTGAGGGAAAGACACCACTTGGAAGACACAGGCATGGATGAGAAGATAATATTAAGATGGATTATTAGGAAGTGGGATGGGGTGGGACAGGGACTGGATTGAACTGGCTAAGGATAGGGACAGGTGGTGTGCACTTGTGAATGCAGTAATGAACCTTTGGGTTCCATAAAATGTGGGGAATTTCTTGACTAGCTGCGAACCAGTCAGCTTCTCAAGAAGGACTTTGCTCCATGGAGTGAGTAAGTAAGTAAGTTAATAAGGAAGATATGCTACTGTGTCTGGGGAAGCATATGGTTACTACTACAAGTTGCAAATTTTCAGAACACACATACACACCAAAATATGTATTTACCTGAGACCGTTTCATTGAAAATTGTATGTTTATTCACTGTAACTGTGAAGGACATTCCATAGTCATGTACCAGGTATGTGATATTCACACAGACTGGAAAAGAAAATGACATGGATATTAACATGACTATTAAAACTCCTATATACTTTACCCAACTGCATACCTGATACTTGTTTTCTGTTGACTGAATAATCATATCACAGCAATGAAAACAAAAAAAATTGAATCTCCTCGATCAACCGGCTGTATCAATTCACAGCAGCAACCTAGTATTTTGAAGACCTGCATCATTATAGAATGATGATGGAGGCAGGGAAGTTTCCAAAATGTTGCACTTCTGCTTCAAGTTGACATGACTCTTCACCCAAGAATAATTTTTATTATGTTCAGCTGACATGTAAGCCTTAATTCTTGTATGGATTTCACGCTACAACATAGCGTGCTTCATATTTGTTGTCTAGACCTACATGTGTGAGACAACACAGTACACTTCACTAATATGACCCATCTCAGTTTACTGATTAAAGAATTAGAGCAAAGAAATTATATTTTCACTTTTGGAATCAGTATTGCTTTTGCAATTTTTACAAGATAGAAAAAGAGTACATGTTCCTTTAACAGCTAATCTGAACACCTGACTTCTAGAACCACACACAACATACTGACATATGGAAGTAGAAGTGAAGCTAGCAGCAGCAACAGCAGAACTAATCACACCACACATCATATAAAACCTTTATGCAAACCAAAAGATGTTCTGTTACCACAACAATCTTACCTGTGCTGTTTAACTCAATTTGTTTCTCTTCGAGATGGGCACAACAGCCACAGTCATATTTGATGCAACTACATGCACTCAGAACTTCTCTTTCTACATCACTCCATGTTCCAACAGCATTGTGTCTTACAGTCTTAAACCATTGTTTAAATGTGTTTCCTGCATCCTCAGGAGTATCTGTAAATAAACAAATCTCAAATGCCAGTGAACATACAAAGTCAGAACAGTTGACACAGCACATTATACTGCCTACTCTCAAACCCTCGTATAAAGCAATATAAATTATATTTAGAGTAAAGGACACGTGTCCACAGAAGAGGTCTATCATTTTACCTATTTATAACGATGATAAAACTAACTGTAGTAATCACTGAAGCCCATCGCCATTTTGAACCACATACAAAATTGTATCCAACTATCTTTTCACAAGGTTGGCTCCAATGGCACACAAAATTATTGGGGGCCATCACTGTGGGTAAGTAAACAATTCCTTGTTATTTTCTACTAGTTTAAGCATACAACTCAGGATACTTCAACACAAATCTCATGGTACATAAAACATAATATATTCTCACAAGGTAACCATATGGTGGAAACTTTGCTCAAGATATCTCACCAGAAACTACACAAGAAAAGCATTCTGTCAGGCATGTTTTTCACTTTATAAATCTGAATTAAATCTATTCTTATAAAGATGATGGTAAAAAAAAGTGCCCTGAAAATCGAACCATAACAACATTTTCGGTAAAGGTAACATACGGCGTGTTTTCTTGCATGACCGATATGCGTTGGATCAACTCTCTTCCTGCGATGCGTCGTACGCTGCGTCTCAGGGAGGTTTAACCCTTTAAACGCCGAGTTAAATCCCATCTGCTGGCATAATTAGCTCACAATATTCTCCACGTTAGCAGGATAAGGATTATGAGTCGACGACGGGGGCTGGGCAAACGATCGCAGTGACAGTAACCTTTCGAAGTCTAATAAAAACTAACTACAGCGTCTGGAGGGCGCTTGACAACTTCACCACTGTTCATATTCACACTTGCATTTCGTTTTCCCTCAAGGGATGTTTAACACATGCATGTCTGTGAAGTACTACTGCTCCTCGAAATACACATGAACATCATATTCTGTACTTAAAAATCAACACTTCGTCACTTTGCTGTATCGCTGCCACAGCACGAGCAACAGGAAGGATACTTACGACTTCATACATACCTAACGAACTTGATGCCGATGAATAACATACGCAGCCAACACAAAGACATGTTAATATAATGAACGAATTCATCGTGTTTCAGTATATACGTTCTTGAAATCAAAGTACAAACACCTAAAAAACAAACACCTATCCTTCACACATCCACAACTCCAAATCCCCTACCAGACCAGCGGGACTTCCCCTTCTTTCCGATAACAATTACGGGCGTTGGACCACGGATGGCTAACTCAGGTCTTCTGAGCCAAAGTCAGTAGCACAGGGCGGACACCGGCACTATACGGGCCAAAGCTCATAATGCGACCGACATGGAAGTTGCACCGCTTCGGTGTACTTTCGTCCACACATGGATTACGCATTGATGGCATTCACTGAACGCATGTCACAGACGAGAAAAGGCCACATGCTGACCACGGAATATCTACATAGAACGTAACTCCAGAAGTTCTTTCGAATAATGGTAGTTACTTCCTACTTTTGCGGCTTGTGGTGCGCATACCACAAGGAACGTACATAACAGTTCATCCGTGGTAATGCAAAAGCCACAAGAGGCGATATGAGGGGCGACGTAGAGATAGGTTAATGACGTCGATTAAGAGGTGTGGCGTTTGTGGGGATAGACGAAATACTTTAACATGCCGGGAGGTGCCGCCGACGCAACGTATGTAACTTAATGAAACGTAACATAACAAAGCCGAACGAAACCAAACCTAACCTAACCTATCCAAACATTACGCAACTTGAATACTACGCAAGGGATTGGTCACTATGTAAAGAGTGATGTAACAGATCTTACCTTTTGTGGGCGGCGCTTGTACACCACTGGTGGAGCGACTGCGAGTCATTTAGCGACATTACCTGGATCGGGGGTAGGTGTGACGCTCCAGTCCAGGCTTGCAACGATGCCGATGAAGTTTGTGAAATGGTCCACGTTCTAGGATCGGCACCCCGCCGCAACCATGTGGTGGGCCAGGTGACAGATGTAGTCCACCACCCGGTTGTACGGATTAAGAAATTCCTTAAAATGCTGCCACGTGCTCTTGATCGTGTTCGATTGAGCGCCAGTACGCACATCAACGAATCATCGTGTGATTCACAGTTTGTGTACGAGTAGCCGTGCATTTCTATGTTCCTGCATGTCGGCCAGCAGTCACTGATGACTGTAGTGCCGGGTTAGATTCAGTCACTAATACATAACAGCCATCAATGTGTTGGCGGTTGTGTCCGTAACGGAAACTAGAAATGTTTTTCCGGACTCGAGTTCAACACTACCGAACACCCACTGCCCTTTCACTTTGTGTCTCTTATTGTACATGCGCCGATCGAACGTGTTCTCGTCGATTTCGACGGTCTAATTACGACCGCCGATTTTCTGAGAGCTGCCACAGCACACAGTCCAACATGACCTCACTACAGAGTTTAGTCCAATCAGTGATTATTGCAGAACCGAAATGATGCTCTTGCTGGATAGTGTGAGCAGTGACGCGGCGATCGATGTCGTACGTGAGGAGCAGAACCTGCATAAATTGCAGGTAACACTGCTGCAACCAAGTACCGTGCGTAAATGAGACTGAAGCACGGCATGTGGAAGCAGATATGGCCCTCAGACATTGCCATCGGTAACCGACCTTAACACTAGTGTCGACGCACGAGGACATTTGCGATCCGCACTTACGTGGAATCAGCCCCACATCCTTTGTACGTCGTCGTCGTCGGGGTCGCTAAACAGGAATGCGATGAATAACTTATTACCTACAACTTCGGCGCCCAGCGTCGCGCGCCTGAACTTCGTAGCAGGAACATACGACTTTGAATTAAGGCGCTATTGATGTGTTTGTATTACAGAAGTAACGCGATTATCCATATTCGCCATTTGCGTTGTAATTGTAGAAAAATGCGTAAAGGAATTCCACTCGAATTTGCAGCACAGCACTCCCGATAATGGCGTTTGGCGCGAATACGACTGAATGTAACGCGATGCACGGAGAGGAAGGAGGATACGTGCAGAGAGGAGAACATCAGCACCACACGCGGCAGTGTTAATACCCTCGTGGGATCCGTGCGCAACATACGGCAAATGGGTGGAACTTGGTGTACCAAACCCGAAAGGAGACCCGGAATACAAAATATTAGTAATCCGTGGTTCTTGGTCAGGCTTTCGTGGCTGTACCTCTGTTGCGTTAGTGTCTTGTATTACGTAGGATGTTAGATGCAAGGTTATTGTGTTAGTGATACCCACTTCCACGTTGCGTGACAGGGCACCGACATCGTACTAGTCAGTATTTCCGAAAGAGCGTGGTATGTGCTTGTGGTGCTGGGATGTGAATTATGACCATATACAAGGGAAAGTAATTAAATAACAGGAATGCTATTCTAAAGTGCATGAAAAATTATGCACAAGCAAAATTTTATTTCGGGACACAAAATGGCTCCATAGCAATATGTCATATAGGGGTCGTGACGATCAAGCAGTTTGAGCCTGCGAAGTAGGCCGTACAACATGGCCGTTCCACTGTCTATTATTACCGTAGTAGAGCAACGAAGCGTTATTCGTTTTTTGTGGTCAGAGGGTGTGAAACCCTCTGAAATCTACAGAAGTATGATGGTTCAGTATGGAGACAGTTGTTTGAGTCAGGGGAGAGTGTATGAATGGGCGGAAAGATTTCGAAACGGACGACAAAATATTAATGATAAACACAGGAGTGGGAGACCAGTTAGCGTGGCAAGTGAGACAGTGAAACAGCAAGTCGAGCAGCGAATCCGTGACTACAGGCGAGTCACTGTTGATGAAATTGCCGCAGCATTCAACATGGCTCTGCGTGCAATATTGTCCATAATGACCTCGGGTATAGGAAAGTGTGTAGCAGATGGGTCCCAAGGCAGTTGTCCGATTATCATAAGCGTGCACAGCAGACGATTTGTCAGTAACGTTTGGACCGTCATGCTCGTGAAGGAAATGCTTTTCTCCATCAAATTGTGACAGAAGACGAGTCCTGGGTGTACCATTATGAACCGGAGAGTAAGATACAATCGATGCAGTGGAAGCACCCGTCGTCTCCGGCCAACAAAAAATTCAAGAGACAGGCTTCCGCTGGGAAAGTCATGCTGACCATATTTTGAGATGTCAATGGCCCAATATTGGTGCATTTTCAGGAAAAGGGTCAAATGGTGACTAGTGCTCGATACAGTGACATGTTAGTGAAGGAGCTGAAGCCCGCGATACGATTGAAACGCCGGGGACTTCTCTCAAAAAGAGTCCTGTTGCTTCACGACAACGCCCGTCCCCATACGGCTGCGCATACAGTGGATACATTACGTGATCTGAAATTTGAGGTGTTGAAACATCCACCATACAGTCTGGACTTGGCACAATCGGACTTTAACTTGTTTGGACCTATGAAAGAACATTTGCAGGGGCTCAAGTTTGCAGATGACGAGGTAATGGAGGCGGTGCAAAATTGGTTAAAGGCCACACCAAAAAGCTTTTTCCTAGAGGGCATCTGCAGGTGGACCAAGTGTGTCGCAAAGCAGGGGGGACTATGTCGAAAAATAAGACACAAACAATCTCTGTTAAGTACTCTTGTAAAAAAGTTATTATAGAATTCCTGTTATTTAATGACTTACCTTTGTATATCCACCTAGTGCTGGGATTATGTACAGGTGTAATTGTACCCCTGCATACCCCAGTACCCCAGGTATGCTGTTGTGGCATATACAGGATTATTTTGTATGCATTTTAGTGCCACATCAGTCAGTAAAAATTCAACTGCCAAGACCCACACGTTGAGAAACATATGCTGCAGAAATTGACCCCCACTTGTACTATATACACTTACGTAGTGAACCAACAAACGCACACCAGTAAAATACTATGCCAACTTGAGCTGTTTAACAATGAAGCTTTATTTTGTTTCAGTGGATAAAGTAAGACATGTTTGCAGAAAACACCATGTTAATCCACAAAATGGGATTACATACATGATGTTCAGGTTGTGTTTTGGGTGTGCTATTTTGAACTGGGGGCATGTTGGGAGGTACCATGGGGCAATAATCCTGGCAGGAAGATCAACATTAAGTGATCAGAATGCAGCCTTATAAATTTCCACAACAAAAACTGAGACATGTAATGTCCACCATGTCTTCGATGTGAAGTGACGTGTGTGAGCAAAAAGAAACCACTTGCAAGAACTTTTTTAAATAGAATGAGTACAAAACCTAACACTGACTCCAAAGCACTGAACTGAAACTCATCAACACACTAATGGCAAACTGGAATAGTGTGTTCACTGCCATGCCTGCTTGCAAGTGAAGTGGCCAAAGTGTATTAAAATGGTGTGCATGATCAGATATGTCAAGCCTCTCTCACACATCAAACCCTCAACCAAAGATGTCACACAAGTACATGAGAATATTACATTATACTACACAGCACAAATTCCTACATTCAAGGTCCTTTGTAATTCAACGTGAGAGAATGTCCCTGAATAGTTAGTGATATGCCCATTAAATTCACTTCAGTCCCTTACTCACTTGGTCTTCTCTTACATATCTGTGTTGTGTAATGGGTAAATGTTCTTTAGTTTTACAGGAACATACTGCATCCACCTTCAGGGTGACTAATTCTGGATCATGTGGATGCTAATCTGGTTGGGAAGAAACTAATGTGTTGACCATATGGGAAAGCTGGACAAAATTAGCCAGTCAGAGCACTGGGAGGGGAGATGTATAGGGCTAGAACAAGTTCCAAGAATGGCCCTTTTTCAGGTCAAAAGAGGGAATGTGCAGGTTGTGAACAGCCTTTTCCAGGGCCCATGGTGGCAGATGTCAGTACCAATGTTTCTGAAACCAGGAATGTTTATTTTCACTAACACTGACAAAATTAACATTTACAATATCCTTACTTTAAGGAATTTCACAGTTTCACACAGATGATGATGATGGTGATGATAACGAAAATCAGTTTATTTATTCCAACCATTGATTGCCTGGCCAGTATAAATGCTGTATTATTTCAATACACTGTCACCTATGATGACTGAATAAAGATATCCACTGCAGAAATAACCAGAAGTAAAAGTGACAGACTTTGTGTAATTACTGGAACTGTAGAATAAATAACATCTTGGCATGCAAATGCATTCCTGAACCATACAAACTGCAGTGTGGTTAAACCACAGACCAAATGCATGATTTTAGACTTATGTTGTTGTGTAAACAAGATCTTTGCTCTTCTGGGATGTTACTCAG
>Ga0131853_10013404_pt1 | contig 15028 bp, 9 predicted proteins | sample TergutLab28metaG_FD_92764 | JGI IMG/M metagenome (GOLD analysis project Ga0131853, IMG submission 92764) | Labiotermes labralis P1 segment gut microbial communities from Petit-Saut dam, French Guiana - Lab288 P1 (version 2) (version 2) | ecosystem: Host-associated > Arthropoda: Insects >... | reverse complement strand
TTATCCAACTAATGCACAATATATAATATGTAGATACAATTAAAATTATAAAATATTTAAAAGTGCTCCAACATGTTTCGGATCACAGAGGATCCATCATCAGGGAGCCTTGTACAGTGCTTGTCTAAAAATTACAGGAATGATTCTATCGTGTCCGTTGACATGGACAAGGTCTGTGTTATGGGAGCATATTGTGACTCGTTGGGCTTGTGTGTAGTTCACTGTATAGGAAGGCACTGTGATCCGAAACATGTTGGAGAACTTTTAAATATTTTATAATTTTAATTGTATGTACATATTATATATTGTGCATTAGTTAGAAAATAAAGTGTTTAAATACAAGAGTAAATACTCGTACAATTCAGCAAAATACAGACATTCCGAAACGACTATTTTAAATTGAGTAAAATCGGTTGGGAGACATTCAAAACTATAATTAAAGCAGAAAATTGTAAATTCGAAATCTTCGCCTTAAAATATATTATTTTCTCGTTCAGTGTGCTTATACACATGGGATTTTGTGTTGCCGTATTCCATTTGTCGTTTCAAGTGAAACCAAAAGTGAGACGTGCCGATGATAAAAATCCTCTGAAAGTTTTAGGAACATTGAACGATTATCAATAATTCTTGACCGTTTAGAAAATCTTAATGTTTGTCAAATAATTACCAAATCTATGCTGCGAAAAGGCAAAAATGTGTCAAGATATTCAGTGATGGTAAAGGCTGTCCTTAATTAAGTTCCAGATAATGGAGATGCATGTCTGGGGTGGAGTTGTAGCTCCAGGTATTTTAGTCATAAAGTCACAACACCGACCGAGCTAGTTTGCACTCTCTGCAGACTACAGCCACTAAAAAGAGAAACATAGAACACTGAACTACACGTACGTCAATGCTTACACTGTCATAAGAGGCTCTGATATGGTACGAATAGTAATAGCTAATAAGTGACGTCAGTTCCTTTCAGTTTCATTCTTGCCTATTTACGTGCTAGCGTAACAGCACAAAGGCCAGTTATAAAAACAAAACAAAGACCCAAATACAAACACGTAAATAAACAAAAAACAATGAAAAGATGGCAGCATAATTCAAGTCATGTTTTTGTCTATTTACTGTCAGTTTAAAAAAGACCTATAATAGTGATGATGATGATGATGATGATGATGATTATAATGATCGTGGTAATGATATTAACCTAATTTTATTTACAAGCTGACTCAGAAGCCTACGACCAAATAATTTATATTAATAGCATCAAATTATAATAACTATAAGAAAACTACTGCACGTGTTCAATATTAATAAAAATCCAACTAAATGCAACAGTACGCAGATATTTATTTACTGAAAAGTCAGTCTACATGTTTCGGGTGTCACAGCACCCATCATTAGGAGTACTAAAAACTGTAACCGCAGCCTCCGATACAGGTCATAATATCGGTACAGCTACTTCCTTCCAACGTGGCCAGATCGGGATTTCATGTAGAGTGACTTTGCAGTAAATAAATATCTGCGTATTGTTGCATCTAGTTGGATTTTTATTAATATTGAATTATGATGCACGGAACCATGAGCTTAAACAAATTACTGCACGTGTTGTAGAGGAAATGGAAGGAAATGTCTGCGAATAACAGTCTATAATGTGACATACCAGAAGAATATCGTATGAAAATTACAAAGAAATAGTAGGTATAACATACATATTTTGGCGCACTCATTCACTTTAATTAAATTATATCGAGAAGTGCAAGGAAGACTTTCGAAATGAGTGAGCTAAATCTAAAGTGTTTGTGTCTACAAATTTTCTGCTAATCGTGTTTTGATTTGCAAAATATTTATTAGACGTTTTCGCGATGCGGGAAGAAATGTGTGTAGATTTTCATTTAAAATCTGCTTTATTGTTTTCTGATATTAATTATAGTTGAACTGTGTAAAGTTTATTAAAATCCTCAATTATATATTATGAAAAGCCTATCAGCTGGTTACGAATTATTGCTAGTGAACAGACAGACAGTCAGACTGGCACACGTAGCCAGAGTAATAAATACATCTCAACTTCAGTTACAAATTCACCAGAATGGATTCTCTGAAAAAAAAATCACAACACTGACTATATCACGATGACATAAGAAAAATATGGTCGGTAAGAATGTAACAGACAACCAAAGATGTTAACAGGGTAACAAAAATGGTGCTGAAAGAAAGTGTTATTAGCAGACTTTGCCAAATATTGTTAAATTCACACAGCCGTGTGTGTGTATTTTTGAGTAATTTTTTTCACCGATATTTGTAGAATTCTAATAAAATGGCCCGATGATGCTCCAAATATGAATCGATACACACACACACACACACACACACACACACACACACACACACACACACACATATATATATATATATATATATATATATAATCCATATTACTTATACAGTTGTGTTGGACTGAAAATTCGAATTCGTGTTTGTTGGTATCGCAAACTGAATGGAGTGACAAATGCCTTATTAAATTAAGAATCATTTAAGCTCGGACCGCGGCATCGTACAATGTCCAGCGAATCGGTAGTTAAGAAAGCTTTTTGTCTGGTAGTCTTGTATAATTAATATAGATGCATGGGCTCTTCATATAAGTTACTTAATGAGCAGAATTCAAAAGCTATTGCTTTATTTAATCAGCTTGAGCAGCAGGATAAGATTTGGCGACACTGCGTATTTCTGATCGCTCATTTGCTCTTTATTCATACACCAAAGAAAGGAATCTTGTATTTCTTACTTCACATTTCTGAGTAAACGAATCCCTCTTAGCTGAATCTGAAGTAGAGACTACATGCATTGTCATATGTTTCACAAGTACTTTTATTGTCTATTTAACTTACCTTCTTGGCTACGATATTCATTTATACAGGTTGGGCCAAAAGTGGGTATACAGTAGGATTTAGTATATTATTGATGGTCTTTATACCTACTTTTGGCCCAACCTATATAAAATATAGACCGAATGATGCATAGACATTCGAAATAGACATATCGCTGAATGGAGCCATAAAATATTACTTGTTTTGTTACATATTTACCTTTATTGTTCACCTTTTTGAAACTTGTATGAACCAAACCTTGTAGGTAATTACAGGTACCACAATTTATATCGAGTATCATTCATCTTTGCCATAAAGTATTCTTGAGAAAATCCATGTAAACTGGGGGTTATGTCAATGGTTAAATTGACCGAAGCCCAAATTAGACCCTTCGCAAGAACTGTCAGTGCTTCCTACTGAAATATATCGAATTTTCTTTGGCAGTTATGGTGATGTAATATTCCGGAAAATGAAAGTGGCCTTCCGATAAAGCTTAAGTCTCGGCATTTTCTTGTAAATGGCCGATAAGTGCCGTGAAGCACAATATCCAAATTCGGTGTATCCCGGTTAATCTTAAGCGAAGCTTTCAAAAAGAACTGCATAAGATCCCTAAGAAGCGGACAGCGCATTTGTATTGACGCACTGAACACTGAACAAAGGGACATTGTCATAATGATACATACTTTTGTTTTGTAAATAAAGGTTATTACTACTGTGCACTCGAGTCTAATACGAGGGAATGTCAAATGAAAACAAAAGTGCGATAAAAATTCGAAACAACTCGAATGTCTGTAGGTTGACGGCAGTGATACTCATGGTTTCAAGAGTGGCCGACAGGTGGCATTACGATGCATGAGTGCAACACGACGGCGCAGTAGTAGCGTAAAGATGATGGCCCTCCTTGCAACATGTAATTTAAGGTTTTCATGTGACTCACCCTCGTTTATTATGTAACTACAGTACTAGGAGCATCATCATCCTCTTCTGTGTAATCCCATCAATTTTTTAACCAACTTTGTTTAATACTAATATTGGTAATCGAGATTAAAATTCTTGGGAAAGTTTAATTTTGATCGACTAATTTGCCGCAAGCATCACTGTATATGTGTTTCAATAACGTAATCTTAATTACGCAACTTTAAAATTCTGCACCGTCGTGTAAAACTAAATCTGTGGAGACGAAAGTGAATTTAACCACTGAACATTTTCCCGATTTTACATGTCCTTAACGGCACATTTAGTGCTGTCCGAAGTCTGTTCAATTTGGTTCACATTCTACATCACATTTCTTTAATTCCCACTTTAACTTCTTCCTTGCATCCATATCTATTTCTATCAGACTGACCATTCACTAGACATTCGTTAACTAATACCATTAATTACATGTCCCCCCCCCCTATGTATACTCCATTGTATCTTTCTTGAATTTTATCGGTCCAATACCCATTTATTAATTGGAGAGTGCAAGATTTAGAGCTCTTCTTTATTTACGTATATTCTCTTTCATCTCCTAGGTCCACATTTCATTAATAAAATTAATACGTGGAAAGAATATAAATTGAAAAGAGGATTATATGTGTCGGTCTTAGAGAAAGAACATGCAACTAAGCGAACTGAATTGTAGTTCTTCGGATGGGATCAAATTAGTATATCGTGGGATAACGGTGACGAGTATAGCAGTATTTATTAACAGATTAAAAACTATTCAAATAATATTTTAATTTTTTTTTTCATCTTTCCAACTGCATCGTAAAGCTTGGTATGTTTAATTATGCTCAAGGAAAAGACGCTGTTTATTCTGAGAGCCAAACGGAATCTGTTAGTGAAATATGGAGAAAATACTTTGTGACTCGATGTAACAGAAGCTGCTATGTATAGTTACCGCTGTGCCATAATGAGTTAATTTCTCTGAAGGTCTTGAAACACAAAGATCAGGATCTGGCGTATAACCCCGTTACAGCCAGCTTTGTGTGTTCGAAGTGCAAACCCGAGGGGTGGAGCTGATTCGTCGCTCCGTGGCGGGGCCAGCGAATTTAATAAGTACCTCCCGGAGAGAAGTCCCATTGATCGGATCGCAGTTGGATAGCTCAAGGGTTCCGAGAATTGGACACGGAGTGTAACATTGGCGCGAGTGCAGAGTGTATGTGCTGTCACTGATGATGACATGCTTTGTGTGTTTTAACTTCTGAAGTTTTTTTTTCATAATTTAATCTTTCATAGTTCCACAATTATTTCCAAAAAATATAATGTTTTAACTTCATATTTCCAAACAAAATAACAACAAGTATGGCTAGCTACGAAAAGATAGCTGCAAGAAATCACGAGAATGTAGGCCTGTGTTTTCTTTTATTACTTCGAACATCGGGGTCCCACGCCAAGTGTAGGAAGTCTTCTCACATATATTCTATTATTTTTGTGTAGCGCTTCGAATGATTTAATAAGTACAAATACCTGCAGCAGCAGCGGGCATCGTGGTGTAGTAAATAACGAGAACAGAAGACATTATTTCGTAATAACATGTTATTTGACTTTTGGTGTGGATCTGGCACCATTTATTGTAAAGTTTATCCGACCTTATAGTGGGCCAATTGCGATTGAAACCTAAAAAAGAAGACGTATTAGAAGAGTGGAGAAATTTGCATCAAGAAAATTTTTATGTCTGAATTCGTTGTCTTTATCTAACAATCTGTCAGTGGGGCAATTAAATCAAAGGGGTGAGATCGTTGAATAATGCATTATGGATATAGAAGTTGGGTGGGCGCACACAAGCTTTGAACTGACAATTCTAAAGAGACGTCACCGCTTTGGTTATTTAAGCCTAACTTGGACAGTAATGATCAAAATTCAACACTTTAAGTTTTCACAACCTTGTCTCCGAAGTTCCAGTTCTTCTGCGATATGACTCTGTATTTGGATGAGTGTCTTCCCAACGTTTCGAAGGATAGTACGAATCAGCCACCCAACGACACAGCGTCGTATCGCATGATAGTTTAATAATCAGAATGTTTCTTGGTGAAATAGGGTGTGGAATTGCAAACTAAAATTCCCTCTATCAACTGTATTGCACACAACTCAAAATTTAATCGGAATTGATTTAGTGGTTTCATAGATGGAATGCACGAACAAGCAGAATGACAGACCTCTCCCTTACATATAAAGATGTCCTGTCCGTAAATAAGAACCACACCATGAAACATATGGTAGAACTAGGGCCCTTAAAGGCAGTGTCTGGCCAGCTTCCCTCTTCCTGGCATCTTTCTCACGAGGAAAGGGTCGCTGGTAATAGAGGTGGGTTCTAGGGCCGTCTGCAGATGGTGGCAAGGACAAATCTCTGTGTTCACCGAGGATCAAGCTCCATTTTTTTTTGCTAGCCACCCCTTTACCTAATCAGAACATTTATTGGAGTTGCCGGCTCCTTAAACTTCCTAACTACGTGTTATTTTTATGTGTTTTTTCAAAGAATGTACCGAATTGTGAAATAGGTTCTGAATGGAGAAATACCAAAGGAGCATCGTCTTTCTGTTTGTGTGTTTGTTGTCTTCTCTTACGACAGTGTAACTTCTGCTGAGTTTATGACCGTAAACGAAACAGGAGTGATGTAGTAGGAAACATTCTGGCCCACTGTGTTGTAGTACTCTCCCTATGGTTAAGAGAGATTATGTCGCTCGTCATGTATGCAGGAAGCACACATAGGATTACGGGTACCTTCGATACAGGTAGTATGCTCCACTATATCGACACACACCCAAGGCTAATCAAGCTTCGCGCTGGACGTGAAACTTTGAGAGGGCGCTCTGTGGTTCACAGACTATTCAGTCTGTTTGGATGTTGAGAGGGTGCATTGTGTGCGGGAGTTGGACGAGAGTTTAATTTATGCCGCGAACGGTTGTAGCATTATTATTGACAGATAGACGACAAGCATCGACGAAATGTGGTATAAATCAGATCAGTGTTCATGACCTCTCCTATGTTATTTGGGTAACACGTAACCTACCAGAGACTAAGCCCTTGTGTCTTCCATTGATGGTCATTGTATGTCCATAGTTACCACAACTATTATCTGCTACTCTGTAGACCAATGACATGTAGCCTGTGGTCCACTTACTAGGAGACGCCAGAGGGATAATTTCATAGCAAACAAGAGAGGCATTGTGAGTATAACCCCGAGGCACCCTCGCATAACCATTGTTGCCATGGAAAAACAATAAGAATTAAGTATTCTTGGTGTGTATCTGTAGCCTTAGTTATCTATCATGCAATGCGCATGCGCCGTATTGTATTGTCATCTGTGGCCTCTCAGGCTGTACCATATTTTTCAACATTATCTCACGATTTTCTGAAAAAGTTTTGTTTTCTTGGTGCAACAGCCCTAGTGGGCCATGGCCGCCTCGGTGTCGGAACTTCGTGATCACACTCAGACGCACCATACTCGGTGGGACTCCTCTGGACGAGTGATCAGCCTGACGCAAATACCTCTACCTGACAACACACATCACTCACAACAGACACAAATTCCTCCAGCAAGATTCAAACCCACAGTCCCAACAAGAAAGCGGCCGTAGACCCACTCCTTAGACCGCACGTCTTTAGGTGTGTCTGGGAAAAAAAATTATGGAACCAAAAAGTGTTTCAATTTCTCTGCTTCTTTTGTCCAAAACAATTCTCATTCAAAGACGAACTGAGCGAGGCAGCATACGTATACGTCAATGTCTGTAGCTCTTCATGTAAAGTAGTCGTTACTGTTGTCAGATTTTAATGAAAATAGAATTTTCGCGACAGATTTTATAAAAATACTGACGTAATAAATATTATGAAAATCCCTCTAGTGGGAGCGAGTGTTCCATGCGGACGGACACACTGACACATATGACGAAGTTAATTGTCGCTTTTTGCAATTTTACGAACACGCCTAAAAAACGTAAGTCTTAATTCATACGTCCTAATATATAAATAAAATTGCCCGAATATTTAGGATTTACTCGCCAAGAGACAGTGACAAGTTTCTCCTTGACATTTTAACACGCTCAGTTTTTATATAAGGTTATTATACATATATGAATACAGATCAACATGTACGTAATATATGTTACGAGTAAAACATGACGTTTCCATGGAAACATGTAGCTTTCATGTACTTACACAAATGTCAGTTGTATTTTCGAAAAGGTATATTCTGAAGGATGAAATTGTTACATAAATCACTGCTTTAACTAAATACAGATCGAAGTTAGGAGAGGGAAAGAAATAGGAAGGGATTGGAATGGCGATTGGAATGACAGATGAAGTGCCAAATTATTTTCAATTGTCTTTCAACTGGCCGCTTTCAATAACAATATTCAGTGTTTTATTACAGGTTTTGTCGTCATCTCGCCAACTGTAGAACCCACACGTTATATATATGCATACAAAGTACTAGTAAAGTGTGCTATATGTAATACATAGGTATGTATGTAACAAACTTGCTGTGTTAAAACATTCGAGATGTCAGTAGAGGAGGTTCCTAATGGATTTATAAGAAGTTCGACCACCTAGCTGAAGAATATCGTCATATTTGACTATGATAAAATGTGTAACATAAAAACACAGCTCGCCGTTGCGACTATGTCTGAATAGAGCAATATGGAGCCTAAACCTGTTACACAGTATTAGAAGCTGCTGGTAAGTGTGTTTCACTGACTGCGTAAATATTAATTTGTATTATTTTAATGCACTTCGGCACGAAACAATATGAAATTTCAGATCAACATTCCTTTACGCCGAATATCCCTTCAGAGACTTAAATTCACCTGCATTATACAATAAAATTCGGTTCCTACTCATAAAATACGTATTTCGTCTCCATTACAAAAGTGCATCAGTTTATGCTGCATAGGGAAATAATCGATGTTTATTATAAGAATCTTGTAAAACACAATTAAATTGCGTGGTAAAATACATAAATTCTTAATATTAGGGATAATTAAGAGTGTAGTTGCCACTGGACTTTGTGTGGTTAAAGGGATTGTGCAATATAATCAATTGACAATATTTATTATGTTACCTCCCTCTTGTATGATTTGAATTCTTCACAGCGTTTATTACAAAAATTACTCTCTTCAGCGAAGTGATATCGTGTAGTCTGATAGAAGTTCTTCGGCATCCAGAGAATAATGCTGCGTCCATAATTAGGTTATATGACCGTCGTGATAAGGTGGATTCTCTGCAATCTCAAACTGACTTTCTGGCGTGAGTCCCCTAATAAAGGCGATCTTCACACTTGCCTTCTAACGTTTATATCTTTATGATACTGGTGTTCTTTCATTGCAAATATATAAGCCAGTACATACATAATATGCTATACATGTAAGTTTCTAGTTTTTTCTTTTTTTTTAGTTTTACTAAACATTTGTGTTGTAGATCCGAACAAATCGTAACTTTGCATAAATTAGACAAGTATGTTGCTCACAGAGCAATCTGTAGTACACAGGGTGATTCAAAAAGATGGACTCAATTTTGTACGTCCATATTTCCTGAAATATACATGGTATGTGAATGACCTACATAACATTTGAAAGAGGAATTACCAAGTTTTCAAATGCCACCACTAGAGCGCTCACCTACCGCACAGCCATGCAGCAGCGTCAGTTGAGAGCAAAATGGCTACTATGCAGCACAATAAATTTTGCGTGTATCAGAGGGAAACGTGAGACGAATTGAAGAGAGTTCTCAGCGTAGCCCACGCAAGTTAACCCGTAGAGCGAGCAGAGGACTTGGAATACCGCAACCAACTGTCTGGCGTGTGTTGAGGCGTCGTTTACTCTTCAGTTGAGTCCATCTTTTTGAATCACTCTGTATAGTGAATTATTTCAGACACGGAATTTCACGAGTGGGTAAATGTTTTGCTAACAGTCGCATATCTGGCCAATACATTTATCGCCAAGTCATTTATACATCGTTTACTCGGTTTTGCGACAGGTCCAGTGCCTTTTTGTAAAGCGAATTATCCTGATTGTGCGATCTAGTGCTTCCTCTTTCAAATTCAAATTCCAGTTTATTCTCTTGCACTTAGGGTCATCCAGTAGCTGCTTACGTCTTCCTCCTCGACATCGTTTCTTCTGTCTTTCCTTCAATGACGTGTTCTAGAAGGCAGTTCCTACGAAACATGTGACCAATAAAGCTAGCCTTACTTAGTTTTATTGTATGTAGAATGTTATTTTCTTCTTTGACTCCATATAATACTTATTCATTTTTCACATGATTACCACGTATGAAGGTCAGATTTCTTTATATACACTAAAAATTGCTACTCAGCCCTTTTGAGCAAGTGGAATCTATTATTCCTGCCTATTTAAGATACTCTTTAACATTATCCGTACCTGCCCTTATGTATCTAACATGTTCTTTTTTCTTTAAATTCTTCGACTAAAATTCTTTTTGCGTTTCTCTTTTCCCTGTGCGTGCTTCATGCACTCCCACCGTCCTATCTGCGGTGATTTTATCGCCCTAATTATAGTCTGTAAAAATTAATATTTATAAGGCCTTTATTTTGTAGTTGCACTCAGCCTCATGTTCCTTTCTGTGCCTTAGCCCGAAGTAGTTTCGTTAGCAACTTGTTTTCTTCGTCCTTAGTGTATGTTCTTCCCACAGGATAAGACCAAATTTCAGACCTATAGAGAAAAGATATATTTCTCTATGTCTACTCTGTGCTTCAGATTTCTTTTACAGGCGACGAGAAGGTAGAATTCTTCAACTTTTGTAATAATACCCTCCGCTCTGTTCTCATTTTCTTTATTACTATCGTCTGAACTATTTAACTTTGCAATATTTCCGAATAATTTAATTTCTGTCTGCCTGTTACAATATTTTTCCCTCAATTCCGATGTAAAGACACTCACATACAGCTTGTATCTTCATCTATGCTTACGTCTGAGCCAAAAACCTTTCAAGCGACATGTAGACAAATGTTTTGGGGATGTTCATACTTATCAGTAATTCTCAAAGTGTACAGCAGTCTCACCTTAATCAAACTCGAACGTACCCAACTGACTTACGTTCCGCGTCTCCTGTCTTGAGCAAACTAACTGCGTAGCCTGACTGCTAGCTCTGATATGCAACTGATTCTTGATTACAAAGCTCAGGCAGCCTCTGGACATTTGGCTTGTCAAATAGTAATTGCTTCGTCCTGAACAAAGCTCCAGTAGTGAGTGCAGGAATCAAAGATCAGTATATTTGCAGTACATACGCCGTGCTTTACAAACATATAAATTAGTTTCTACAGGCCCTCATTAACTTGTGGGGGGGGGAGATAAACAAACCGACTAATGTGATGATGCTTGTAGGAAATTATCTTGCGTTACCAGACCGCTACTGCAACTTGGAGCATAAGTGGCTCACATCACAACCAGTCATTGAAACACAGAATAACAGCGCGAGGAGAAAGAGAGGTAGTAATGACGAAAGAAAGATAGAAAGAGAGAAAAAAGAAAGAATGTAAGTTGGGAACACAGAAATATTATGCTTAGACAAAGAAGAAAGAAGGCAACGATAAAATAAGGATATAAATAAAGCCAGAAAGAAAATATGAACACAGAACGAAAGAAGGAAGCACATAAAAGGAAACGCATAAATACTACGTAGCAGTTGTTATAACTTTTTTTTCAAATACAACACATTTGGTTAATTACTTCACACCCCAACTGAGTCATTGTTTTTAAAGCCACGTGGGTTGTTCCCATGGGTTCCCAAAGATTTAAATTTCCAGCGTAGTAAATGTATTAATCTAGGTATAATCTTGGTTTTTTTCATTTTCATAATGTCACCGTATACCATCAATGTGCTCTTAATAGCTTTACAAATTCAAGGAACCCTTAAGAAGGAGCCAACTAGTTGGAAATGTGTCGTCACGGTGATGTATTTGAGAATTCAGGTCTTGCAGGATATGACGCTGTGTCCTTGTGTTAGTGGTTCCCGATGTTTCAAAGGCAAGTAGTCCATTGAACCTTGACAACGAAGAAACATCCGGAACTAGTATTCCAACGAGAAAGTCTTGCATCCCAGAAAATCTGAAACCTAAGTTGCGAAAATATCTCGAAATTAAGAGGAATATAAGAGAACAACAGTATGAAAGAAGGAAAAAGGACATAAACGCCTAAATAGAAAGGAAAGCGAAAGAAAGAAGAGAAAGGAAGTAATACAGGAAGAAAGGAAGAAAGAATGAGTAAGGTGAAAGGAAACGTAAAGAAAGGAGGCGATATCAAAGAAGAAGAGTGGAAAGGAAGAACTATAAAAGAAAGAAACAAAAAAAACGGAAGGAGGGAAGAGCAGAAGTAAGAACAAAGTATAAAAGAAAAACAAACAAACCAACGAAGACAAATACCGTTATTTCGTTTCTATTTTTTGCAACGTGAGTTTCCACTCTTAGCCAATCGACATTGTGTGAGAGTTTGTCTTGACATGAGAACACGGTCAGTACAGAGCTGATCACCACACTCTCCGAGCTCAGTGTTTGCAGAGCCAAGTGTGGATCTGTCACCGGCACTGACAGGCCATATGCTATATCTCCCACAAGATCTACTGGCTAGCTTAAACAGTTACACATATTTGGTAAAATTAGAGTATGATACTTTCTGTACGAGTAGTAAAATCTGTAGCAGCTTCCTGCGCTGGACCCGATCGATACGAATGTGGCTGTCTCCCTCCCGCCCCCGAGGGTGGGGGGTGGGGAGGGGTGTTGCACCCTAGCCGCCGCAGTAACAACCCACTCTTGTGCCAGCAAGATACTGCACTCACCACAGCGGTTCGCACATCACACGGTATCTTTAAATCTCCGATGTTTACATCATAATACACCACATTAATTTGCACAAAATATTAATAACATTCAATGTAAGCTACATGTTGACACGCCCGTAACACATTTCTTTCACATGCTCTAGAACCGTGTGGAAAGCCGGTCAGAGAAAGGGCATAATGTGTAAATATTTTATCGGCTTTCCTCAGAGGAGTCTGCAGGTACAGTCCGAGACACTACGCATGCCACTTGTTTTAACATCCGTTTAGATTCCTTATGAGTTTTCGTCGTACCATTCAACGGCACTATAGCAACCATGCATTCGGTAAATCCTTTCGCATTAAACCCTGAGTTCCAATACGGATTTAAAACAAGCCTGAGTCATTTACTCAAACTCCAGTTCCTTAAACTCAGTCTCAAACTATAATTCCATCTCCTTTTTGGTCTTCCTAGTGGCTGTTTGAAAAAACAAGAAAATTCCACCAATATGGTGAATTAATTTTTTATTTTCCCTATTGTAATATGGACACTGCTTATCCTAACAAGGGCAGAAGGCGTGTATAAATCACTCAGTTATTGTTATGCCCTGTATTAACCTCGCTTCCATTCAGATATTTTTCTGAAACGTTTCTTATTAAACATCTGCCCTTATGGTTTATTTTAAGAGAGTTTCCATGGTTTAGAAACATGCGAAATAATAACTTATACAGGGCGTTTCATAATGCTGTCCGTGATTACAAACATTTATAACAAGAAAACCAAAGGACCTATCTTAATTGAATTGTTTACAGCCACAGGAAAACTGAAAGTTTTTTTTAATTTTTTTTTTTTTGACAATTAGAGATGTTCGATGTGTGCACCACGGGTGACACGGCGCACATCGATACGATATTCAAGTTCCTTCAGCGGTTAATGGGCGACCACTTGATTTCTTCTTGCACAGACACCCAGTTTCAGTAAATCGTTTACACTACGCTCGAATGGTCTTGTCTGTAGGCGGTTCCTTTGCGTACTTTGCACGAAATGCACGTTTCACAGTAACAACAGACTTACTTGTGTGATATTCCAACACACAAAAAGACTTCTCCCACGGAGCGGCCATTTTCTCACTACATTCACTCGCATCGCCTAGCGGCAGAAATGTGAACTACGATTAAAAACAAAATGCTGGAAAAAAAAAAAAGAGTTTTCCCTTCTGTCTGTACAGGTTCCGTAAATACGTGTCCTACGGTTTCCCTATAATATTTTTTTGTAATCCCGGAGTACATTATGAAACGCCCTATATAGGTATGTATGCGTATGCCCTTTGGCCGCGCGGTCTAAGGCGTGGGTATGTGGCCACTCGCTTGCTGGTACTCAGGGTTTGAATCCTGCAGGTGACATGGAAGTCTGTCTCTTGTGGGTGTTGTGTGTTGTCAGGTATGTTTCCGCGCCGGGCCTATCACTCGATTAGAGGAGTCCTACCGAGTGTTATGTGAGTGTGATCATGAAGCCGCCATAATGAGGAGGCTCTAGCACACAAGGGCTGTTGCGCTATGGGGTAAAAAATCTATGCAGAGCCTACGAGTATATAAAGTGAAGTTATCCCAATGCTTAACTAAACAACACCATCCTAATATATGGGGTAGAATAGAGCTTCGCTTGTAATTAACCGCCTTACTTCAGAAATCAGCGATCACTCTCACGTCTTTGCTACCTTTTTTTCCCAGGGAAGAGCCGAAGACACACATTGCATGTAGGCTGAATTGGCCCTACAGTAGGTCTGGAGGCTTTACCTTCTGTCTGTGCCGAGAGTCCAACTCCGATTTTCCGGTCTTCCCTTACGCGGGCGAGTGATTGTACCTATCCAAATTAGCTTCAAAAGTTCCCCGGAATTCACTGATATGATTTACAGTAATTGGTACTGTAAGTAAAGAAATGTAAATTGACACCCTTCGTCGCCTTAGCGATGCGGTCAGAAGGAAACGCCCCGAAAAATGGAGAATCAACAGATGATTTCTCCTTCACGACAATGCTCCAGCACACCGGTCGGTTTTGGTCACGGATTTCTTAGCAAACAACAATGTGACAACACTAGAGCATCTTTTATAATCTAACCTGACCCCAGCTGATTTTCATCTGTACCCTCGACTAAAGTCAGCATTGAAGGGGCGGTGATTTTATGGTGCTACTGACATCATTAAGAATGCAACGGAAGAGCTGAAAATGCTGCCATAAAGTGGCTTCAAGGAATGTTTCCAACATCTATACAGTCGCTGGCAGAAGTGCAAAGATGCGCAAAGGAATGTTTTGAAGGGAATGTAGCTTAAATAATTGTACTCTTTTGTATTTCTCAGGAAAAAAAATGATTCCGGGAACATTTTGAAGCCACTACGTTTATAGTGTGTGTGTGTGTGTGTGTGTGTGT
>Ga0131853_10013403_pt1 | contig 15029 bp, 15 predicted proteins | sample TergutLab28metaG_FD_92764 | JGI IMG/M metagenome (GOLD analysis project Ga0131853, IMG submission 92764) | Labiotermes labralis P1 segment gut microbial communities from Petit-Saut dam, French Guiana - Lab288 P1 (version 2) (version 2) | ecosystem: Host-associated > Arthropoda: Insects >... | reverse complement strand
TCCCCATAACAAAAAAAAGATTAGGGCGTCCCTCTCATGGAAAAAAAAAATTATTTACTATTTAACTCCGATAAAAAGAGAAAATCTTTTTTATGGGGGGGGGGGGGGGGGGGGGGGGAGCAACTTTTCTATCTTAGAAGTTCACACTATCACAAACTTTGCAAGCAAATTTTATACTCAATACATGCTACTACAGGTGCTGCATAACAAAAATATCATACTTAAACAGAACATCTGTTACACTTATCACCCCACAACTGCCTAAAGCTCCAGTTATTTACTTATCTCAACATCCCCCTCTTCTGACAATCACAGCCTATCATGTCTCCATCTAAAGCAAACACACTGCACCCTGCACAGTACTGTATGGCTATTTCTGGACAGGAGGCAAGGTCACACTAGTCCCACCAAAAATGGCCTCCTTCTTCTAGTGTCTAAGTCAACAACTAACATAAAACTCTCTAAGAAACTACCTTCAACTTGCTATGGGGGAGCAGCTGTTGATATAGTGACAGCATATAACACACAGATATACGTGTCAGCGTTGAAGTTACCGCAACCTAAGATATGACACTGTCCAGAAACAATTCTGTGTACTTTCTTTCCAAAACAAAGGAGCATGAGCAGACTTTGTGCAGGCAACATTATGTGCACAAATGCGGAGCATGGTATCAACAATACGCTACAGTGAAAGAAAACAGAACAGTGGATGTAAATGCCAATGAATTGGAGGTCCAGTCCTGCGTTGGAACCAGGAGGAACTCACTTTCTGTACACTGTGCACCGATCCATCCTGGCGGACAGCGGCACAGACCATCGTTGCGACGACACTTGCCACCATTCATACACTTGCAATGCTGACTGCAGTTCATGCCGTATGTACCAACAGGGCAGGCAATGGAGCAGTTTTTGCCTGTCCAACCAGGCAAACACTGACAGGCACCTGAACAACCACATGAGCACAATTAAACAACACCTTACAATCAGAGCATAAAACCAGTGCAAAATACCTGAGATGACTGGTGCAGTTACGCTTATAAGTCAGTAATAGTTTTGTTTTAGCTGCCTAGGGCAAAACTTTGTTCACAGAATGCATTCAACTGATTGTCTCCCTGACTCCTGTCTTATAGTGTCAATGGTAATAGCCCATATGGGCCACACGTAATACAGTGTGTCCCACTTGCTACTGAACCCAGCATTTCTTTAATAATTTTACCACTAATGAGGATATTGCAACGAAATTTGAAGCAGACTTACCTCATTGTGTAAGAAATGTGACGACATCATAACATGTGCTGGAAGTGGCCACCATTTGCTTCCAGACAGGATTGAACCTGGCGCACCATATTTTGGAAAGTCCTTGCCAGTACGTCTGCTGTCACTGCCTGAATTTCTTCGGTGACATTTGCTTTCAAGGCGTCTATGGTTCGTGGTTTGTTTTGGTAAACTCTCCCTTTCAGATATCCCCATAAGAAATAATCAGGCGGCATCAGATCAGGTGCGCATGGTAGCCAAAGTCCTTTCGAAATGACGCGGTCACCGAAAAAGGACTGAATTTCAACCATGCTGGCATGTTAAGTGTGGGATGTCGCTCCATCCCGCTGGAAATATCCAATTGAGAGTTCCTCATTGTCCAATCCCACATTTCACATGCCAGCATGGCCGAAATTCAGTCCTTTTCCGGCGACCGGGTCATTTCGAAGGGACTTTGGCCACCATGCTCACCCGATCCGATGCCGCCTGATTATTTCTTATGGGGATATCTGAAAGGGAGAGTTTACCAAAGCAAACCACGAACCATAGACGCCTTGAAAGCAAATGTCACCGAAGAAATTCAGGCAGTGACAGTGGACGTACTGGCAAGGACTTTCCAAAATATGGTGCGCCAGGTTCAATCCTGTCTGGAAGCAAATGGTGGCCACTTCCAGCACATGTTATGATGTCATCACATTTCTTACACAATGAGGTAAGTCTGCTTCAAATTTCGTTGGAATATCCTCATTAGTGGTAAAATTATTAAAGAAATGCCAGGTTTGGTAGCAAGTGGGACACACTGTACAAGATTTATTACAGGAAAGCTGGGGTTTCTCCCTAAAGACAGTGTATTTTTTTTTTTTGTGATTTAATGAATCCTACTTCTTACTGTATTGGTTTCAATTCTTGCATATCTGTTGTTGTTGTTGTTGTTATTGCTATTATTAAGGCTGTTATAATATTGTTGTTATTATCATCACCATCTTGCCACTGTATTTTGTTGTTGTAAAGAATTACTTAAATACAGATATTCTTATAATAAAAGCCAACTAGATGCACTGAGAGTGGCAAAAATGTTCTTCAGGACTCATCTGTGGCTTCATCCGTTATGTTTACAGAAAATACGCACGTGCTGTTCAGTGGCATAATGCACGTATCATATTATGTGAGGTGTCAACTGGTACAAACACCAGAGACAAGGAGTACGCACGCACTGCAGGATGATGATTCCATACACATTAGTCAGTTATGTTTAAGGACTGAAACAGGCTAAAATAAAAATTTTAATATCAACACGTAACACGATATTTTGGAAGAAAGTTCTCCAAAATATCTTCCCCCCAAAAGTAATATCTACAGATGGCAACACAGACTTCACTCCACATGGATGATGACTGACCCATGTAATAAATGAGGAATGCAGAAAATTACATAATAATGGGCTTTTAAATTTGTACACTTCACCTCGTATTGTCAGAAGTGTACCTACATCAGTCAATGTGTGATTATTACATTACAAATGAGGGAACAAGAGGGATCAATACAGAGAAATGGACATGAGCCAGCATATATCATGAATTTGTTGTAGCAATGTGATTTGTGTATGACGGCTAAATGTAAGAAGTTTGTTGTAAGGCATCTGCGCCTATCTGACAGCCTTCATGTAGTAGGACAACCCAAAGTTTGTGCAACAATGGTGGTCCTTGTGGGAACAGAAAATTACAACAGTCCATTAATGGAAACTGCAGACTTTGGTCAGTAAACAAAACCATGGTAAGATAACATTACGATCACATGGACTGTACAACTACAGCCACTAACCCCAAACTGACCTGTAACATGGTGGCAGTCAGCACCATTTTTGCATGTGCACTTCTCAAGACAGTTCAGTCCGTATGTTCCAACAGGACAAGGATGTTCACACGTGAGCCCAATGTAGCCTGCCCGACACACATATTCACCGGTAACATGGTCACACGTCCGGTTTCCTGCAGCATCAAACAGTTTACACTTTAAAAAACCCACAAAAGAGTGATGCAGGCAAAATGCATGGTTTGGTTTTGGCCACTGTACCTATATGAAAAACAGGCTGAAGTAGGAATACATGTCCAGGGTATATTCAATACTGCATCTCAACCTTCTTATGCAGTGTAAATCAGATCTTTGCTAATGTTGTGCAACACAGATTGGTAGTTGGTTACTGACATTTTGGGGCATCCTATCCCTCAATTTTCCTTTTTCTTTTTCTCTTCCTCTCTTTTATATATTTTAGTTTTTATTTTTCTTTCTTTTATTTTATTTTTTCCTCTCAACACCTCCCCTTCCTGCACTTGGTGGTGTCCTTGCATTTCTGGAGCAGCTTTCCCTCACAGCACCCACTAGGCAACTCTATCTCCTTCACCCCCCCCCTCCCCTTTCAAGTCCTCCACGCTCCTCTAACCCTGTTGTGTACCAATCACAACCCACACATTCCCTACACTACTGTACACCTATGTATTCCCAGCATTCTTCTAGCAATCCTTGACTCTTGATTGGACTAACTGGCTGTCCTGAAACGTCAGTTACTAACTACCAATCTGTTCTGCATAACATCCAAGAAGAGCAAAAATCTCAATAGTCAGTACTATTTACACGTATGTACAATAAGTACACAGCCACAGTCTCATCATCTACTTTATACAACACTCTTGTGACTGATACATGTTTCTATTTTGTGGGTGACATTACAGCCTGGGGTTTACATGGTTATGAGATGTGTTTGTGTTTGTGTGTGTGTGTGTGTACCTGCCTCTTACATGGTTAAACCCTCGGTCAGATGATGCCATTGCAAATGAGATACGCATTTACTTTATTTCTTGTAGATACTGGCACGAGTACAGAGTAAATTTTGTAATAGCCTCAGAAGTTATGTACTTGGTCCTCCCAGGAGACAGAGAGCACAGCACTTACATTTTACATATTCGAATTGCTACACTGATTTTCACTGTAAGGAAACTGGATGTCACATTCCCCGTTCCTAAGACAACACCTGCGAGAGAAAACTGAGGAGTCATTTTCAATTTGTGTGTTGACCCGGTTGCGGTACAGTTACATTCCAACCGGGTGTTCAGATGCCAACTTATGTACTTGCAGTTTTTGCAGCAATTTCTCTGCCCATCTTACATCCTTATGACGTGAAATAACTTGTGTAGTTGACAAAACATCGCCCCGCAACTTCAGTCGTGCTGTATCTCCACTCCAACATACACCTTCATGGCATGAAGAAGGATGACCACCTTTTACATTATCTTACACAGCAAACACTGGTAGACATGTGTACTAACAGCCCATGATAAATGCATTTAAACACTTAAAATAACACTACACGAAGTTGTGGTGCTACTTATGTTTCCTTACCATATATCATGTCAGGACACTTCTCCTTGCAGCCAAGCCCATAGTAACCCTTTTTACATGGGGTGTTGCAGTCTTCACCCTCCCAGCCACGTGCACAGGCACACATTCCTGTCACTGGGTCACATGAACTGTTGTTCTGACACTCACAGACACTGCTGCAGTCCTTCCCATAGTGTCCCGGTGGACAGCGTGTCTCACACTGCACCCCACCCCAATCTGGCTTACACAGACATGCCCCAGTCACAGGGTCACAGACAATGCTGTTGTCATCATGGCAGTTACACACGAGGCTGCACTCCAGTCCAAACCATCCTGACTCGCACTTCCGTTCACACAGCTCACCCATGTAGCCTGGTGGACAGGTGCATGTCCCTTCAAACAAAGCACAGCCATCAGTATACCAGCAAGTCAACATCATGAAGAAAATGATTCTCACACAACAACAATGGATAGAATCAGTGCAACTTCATTCGGCAAGGAATAGAGAATTGTCCGTACTACTTCAGTATGAAATAAACTTCCTACATGACATGAGGTTCTAGTAGAAGTGTCATTGAAGATTCACATCTTCTGGGATGTGATGCTGTGTTGTCTGTTGCATATCTCTTCTTGGGCTGCCCGACACCTAAAGGTGAGGGCATTACAATGCTTTGAAATGTCATGAAATATTGAATGACACAATATCCTCCATATTTCGACTGTCTCGGTTTCAGATCTCAGCCTACAGGGCCAGTATCCTGAGTGGTAATCCTCAGTCACTACATGCAGATGGCAAGATAGTTCAAGTGAGACGGACTGAAAGCTAGTCTTTAATGGACAAGCTGCCATGTTGATGGGTAGTCCCTAACAAATATTTCAAAGCAGTCTGCTGCCTCCTTCGACAGTGCAGTCAAAGAACAAGAAGTTGCTGGCAGAACTGGCTGCATTATATGGGGAAACAGCAGGTTAGGTAACAGTTGTAGTGAGCCACAAGGAAGGAAGGTGAAAGGGATGGCCCAGCTGTTCTACTATACAAGGTAACCAATTCTCCCACCAACTTATTCATATTTGACTACCCTGAAGCCTGAGGAAGCATGCTCCTCCATTATGTCAGTAATAAATTGACAATCAACATGGTGTCATGTCCTGGAAGACTGTATTCCTTATTGTTTTACAATTAATCATTTACACATAATCCTTACATCTGATCTTATACAACTCAGACAACTGAAATAGCATAATTAAATGAACAGAGACTTATGCCTTCATAACATGACAGTATGTGCCAACAGCAATCCCAAAAGAGGGATATGTTTGATCAATAGACTAAAACACTCGTACTTTGCGATGAAATTATTCTGTTACTGTCACTTTAATTCATTTTGGCAATGCAACCGATAATTTATTTCTTCACTCGAGGAATTCATAAAAGTTCTATATTTACCTGACTATATGGTGACCCATTTCATGATCTTAAATTTGCATAGAAATATATGTACAGATTGTGTTTAAGTTTGTGCATGATTACAAGGTTACCCTCCAATTTTCATACGATAAATAATGAAAGAAGTTACCACCTTACATGCAGGTACATACAACTGTGTTTAATAGGTAGAGATGACTTTGTGTTTCTTGTCTTCCACATGATATGTTCCACATACAACAGAACTGTTTCCTAGTGAATTTAATTCTGTCCTGTTACAACAAATTATTGCAATGAAATGAAATTCTGAAGTACCTAACGTTGGTAACACACTGAATATTTTATGACATGGTAAGTGAAGCGTGTATAAAAACAGTAGTACAAAAGCACTGAAACATCTTCTAAAGATCTTTAAAAATACACAATTTTCACAACTTAATGTCTTACACCTGCCAAATTTACCATCAAAAATATAGTGTGTAAATTGGACTTGGTATAGCTCAGTCAGCATAGTGACTAGGCTATGGGCTTGTTGACTAGGGATCATGGTTCAATTCTTAGAAGGGACACTTTTTTCCCCTCTTTCCAAAGTCTGTATTGGCTCTGGGGCCCACAAAGCCCCCATTTCCATAAGTACCACTGGTTCTTGAATGCAGCATGAAGCTGACTGCTCACCTCTATCTCATGCCGAGATAAAGACTGTGTGCAGCTGTACCCCCACCACCCAACATGCTTCATGTCACAGACCATAGAGGGACACCTTTACCTATATTGTACTGTTCTGGTTAAAAGCTGTAGAAATTACCATATTTACTCCAACAATTTATGCGTGAAATTTTGAGACTAAAATACTCAGACATTTTTCTAGACTTTTTTATTTCTAAACACGGGGCAGAGTAAATAAAAACAGATCACAAGCCTTTGCTACAATGACAGCAATATTATGTACTGGTAGCTAAGTCAGTTAGCTATAGAAATTAAATGGTTTGTGAGAAACACTATGTATGTCAAGGTACACAATGACTTTTGTACCCCTGACTTCAATTATGTGTAAACATCCAAACCCAATTCATGCTATTTAGACCCTCAAACATTTGGAAGCAATAGTTCTGGGAAGGAAATGTTTAAATTTTGCACAAAGAGTACTTCAGCCATAGATAACACATGGGCTCAGCTGGTTAAAGAAGGCAGAGACAAAGAATTAGTTATGAAGCTAAGAAAGTACCAAAGCTGGGTATGGTGGTGTGTGAACAGAGAGCACCAAATTGCCACCACCTGAACAAAACAGAAAGAAAACATTAAAAAAATAAAAACACACCATTCTGGGGGTTGCACGCTGCGTTGTTGAGGCACCTGCACGGTGAGCCACAATCCCGGCCGTAGAATTTCTCATTGCAAGGTCGGTCGCACTGCTGCCCTTCCCAACCTGCGAGACAACATTCCCCCATGTGCTCCTCACAAACATCAACAAACAAAGCCAAAAACAAAAGGGTGGGGGGGAGAATAACAACCAAGATGGGCTGAATACAAACAGTTAGTCTGAAAACCAAAACAAAATATATAGCAAAAATCACACATGTGCTACCAGTCTAAGACTATGTTGTGCAAAGGTAGAAGTCTGCATGGGACAAGCAATTCATGCAAAACCAGATTCTGGCCTGACTGTGGTAACAAATGTCAACCAACTTCTAACTTCTGTGTCCAACTGCTTTGCATGTTTAATGCAATACCAAACTCTCTGTTTTATATGATTCTAACAAACTATCTCTTCTTAAACACAAGGACAAATATGTGAATACAATGAAGAAGTACTTTCCTTATTTAAACCATCAAAATGCACTAATAGAAATGCAACAGAACAGATCATAAAACACACTTCACATCAGATATCAACTCCTATAATTTTCAGCATAAAGGTGCCATCAACAGGGAGTTTATTATAAACAACAGATAGTAAATCGAACAAGTACTTCAGGTGATAGTCGCCCTCACCTTGGTGCTGAAACATGCAGGAGATGGTACCTAATATGAAGTTTGTTTTAATATGTTTTATTGTATTACAATTAGTGAAATATGGAATGTAAGAAAATGCATGGTATGAGTAACAAAATATGAAGATGTACTTTTCTGGACCCAAGAAGCAAGTGGACAAAGATGGATGATACAATGAAGGTTATGATATGCTGGACACACAGATAGAGCAAGAGGGTTATTTAATGATTTTCCATATGTCAGAAGGTCTGAGAACACCAAGAAAAAGTGTGTCTTAATGGTTGGTCTGTAGACTGAGATTTGAATGTGGGACCTACTAAATATGAACCATGAACACTTGAATGGAATGTTCGGTGTGATGATGTAGATTTTAATGCCAGACAGACAGTTAATGTGTTAAGCAGTTTGTTAGAAAGCTGTGACTATCAGAATATGTTTTTCACTTAACTGAGTTTACTGTCCAAAAAGATTTTTGTGAGTGAGCAGGAAAACATGGCAAGACAGAAATTACAATATATTTTCTTAGCCACATAATTTTAAAAAAAACCACAGGGGTCAGTTCAAGCTGACATCATTAGAGGATAAATTTCTTATTTCAGACTCGTGTGATGTGCATTCTGAGTGGCATTACATCATGTGGATTCATGTACAGGAAAAACAGTACAAGTCAATGAAAGACTTGCCCTTTATGTGCCCTACAATCTTCATGATTTATCAGCTTGGCTATCAATTAAACCTGAAGCATGTAACAGTACAGTTCAATGTTACAACACATTCTAGACAAAAAACACTTATTGTTTACATCATCAATGAGCACTGTAAGCTCCTTCATGTAAAGCCAAAAAAATTATGCCCAAAGAATGACACACAAAAACTGACTTTGGTAGTATTTCCAAAACAAAGTCATAAGCTTCAAATGACAGGGCATATACATTCCCACTTCTGAGTCTGATTTGTATTTGCAAGGGAAGATCATCACAGATCAGATAATATACCAGTACTTAAAGCTGTGCCAGTGATCCACTGGGAGAAACTAACCAGCCCATGCAAACTCCTATGTGGGAAATCAAAACACAACACATCATTTGCCATGCATTACATTAGAATTTCATTCAAGAAAAATCCATTAGTATATGTTAATGAACTAATGCAGTAACAAGAGTGATGACACACTGGCTGTGCAGAGGTGTGTTGGGGCACTGGTTGTGTAGCAGTGTAATAAAGTGGGCATTTAGAGACACTAATGGTTCAAGTACCAGTTATGGTGAGTGACCAGAACTGTTGACAATTTCAATACTGCACTTCACAATTAACGAAACCAAAGTTCATTACAAGAAAATGCTTGAAGAAGTGCGACAAAACTCTATGCTGAGCAAAAATATGTAGAGCTATGACACACGCCTTAAGTTTTGTACCTAAATTCACATTTAATTTTCAACCATCAATGTGACTGTTCAGTACAATTCCGGGCAACAGCTTTCTCATCTGGCTGGGGGGCCATACAAAAAGTGTGCAACCATGGAAAATGTAAAATGCATGAATATAACATTTGGGGTTTACTGCACTAACAAACCAGACAAGAAATTCCTGCTTTATGAAGCACAATAACACACCGTCACGATTACAGTAACTTGGACACAATGGCCAAGCAGTGTGATACAAACTGCATCATGTCATGTGTCACTTAGGGTCCACACAGCAACATTTTAGAAGATTTGTGTCTTCTAGGATATAGTGCTGTGGCAATTGGTAAACAGTCACCAACCTTTCATACAGGCAGCATGCCTCCACCTTCAGACTTCATCAATCTAAGAACAATTCAATGTCCACAACTATTTACCAGATGATGGAGTGCCATATCCCAGAATACTCCAAAGATGCCAAATTCCAGACAGTCATAACCTTCAAGAAGTTTCAATGTTTAATCACAGTGTGACTTGTTGAATAATATGAATGTTTCTGAAAATTCTACAATTTATTGTGCACATGCAAGATTTCAAATTGGAATGAACACTGGTTCAACTACAAAATCAGAGTAACAGTTACATAACTGGAGAAGAATTTGAGTCTTCAAAGGAATGGAAGATTTAAAATGTCTTGCAAGAATTAATGTAATGAATGACAAATGGGTTAAATGTAAGCCTTTTCATTTCATACAAACAACTTTACTGAGTAATTTTTGAGGAACATTTCCTCTTCTATGTAGGAGCACACACACTTAAAAAAAAACTGGAAAACTTTTAATCGCCAGCAAATGCACTTGGCTGTATATTGCAATGGGTAGGAATATGAATCAGTCACATCATTATTCTTGTTTCCCTGTTTCAAGCAGCAAAATGTGTTGTTTGATCAACACTGTACAACAAAGCTGTATAGTGCATACCACTGCATAACCGTGATGCAATGAGCCCCACCAATGGGTATCCCCATAATTTTGCTATAGCCTTGTTATTTATTACTTATAAAGCAACAACATAGCCCAACTAATATGCAAATCTGTGTCACCACAACTAAAGCACTGAGTGTTCATCTTTTTGTGTATGTGTAGCTGCACAAAATGAGTGTAAACCAGAATGCCGCACAAGTTCAAACATCCTTTACTCAAGCAAACAGTATGAGGCGGGGCATGCGGCATGCTTGTTGCAGTTGGAAGCCTGCCATGCAGTACGACCTGCTGCTAATTCACCTGAATACTACAATCTTAAACAAATTAGTTACCTAATTTCTCATATATTTTATACATAATTCTTGTGTCAGAAAATAAAAATGTCCTATCTCTTACTCATTTGGAAAATAAAAAGATGTCATGAATAAAAACATGATTTCACATCTGCAGTAAAGACAGTTGCTTCACTGACCAGACTTCTGTCCATTTCCACGGCCCTTTTCACACACCCATTCAATAAGAACAATGCACCATGTATATGAATTCCTTAGGTGCTACTCCTGATGTCATCAGGATGACAAAATGGGTGGCTCAAGAATGCAGCCAACCATTCAACCAATTTCTATATTTCCATACTTGCAATGACTCAAAGGTTACTTCATACTCATTCTGCAGTATAGTGTATCAGCAATATACTGCAATGTGATAGGGGTAGTATAGGACAAAAAACAAAAGACCACCCCCACCACACTGGTGAGTAATTCAGTGACAACTTTTTTCCTGTACTACAATTTTAAAATATCTGTTATCATAATAATTACAGTACTGAACTGTGAACTGTTCTGTCAAACTGCTACATACCTCTTGCTGGAAGGTAAAACATGCTGTGGACTGAATGGTATGAATTTGTGAACAAAGAAATTGTTACAGTATAGACTAGCCTCTCTTCTGCCAGCAATGAACTGTACCATTAGCTCTGCTCTGACTGAAGCACACAAAGATGGGCACAAGCTCACCTGCCGTGCAATTGCAACGACCATTCTCACTGGAGCACTTGGCACCATTCTTGCAGTTACATTTCTGAGCACAGTCCTCACCAAATGTGCCCTCTGGACACAACTCACTGCAGTCTGTGCCCCGATATCCTATCATCACAGAAACATACATCAAAATATATTAAGTGACCACTCACAACTTCCAAAAAAATTACACATCTGAACAATCCATTACCACCACAGCCTATCATTGGTCTTAGTCCAACTCAACCATTGTCTCCCACATGCCAAAGTCATTAGCAGTCTTTACAAACCGAAGTTTTACACACACTCCCCCTTCCTGTATCAGTACTGCATATCACACCCATCTTCCCAGTCTTGACTTAAATCATCTGCCTAAAATTCAATAAACAGTAAAAATTATGAAGCACAAAATTCTCCAACCATGTCGCTTTGCTCCAAATATCCTTATGAGAACAATGGTTCAGCACAGCCAATCTTTCTACTTTCCTTTCAGTATCAAACACCAGTCAGTTACATAATTTAGCCATGTACATACAAACTGACCAATGTAATAAATCTATAAATCAGGACGTTCCTCATTGTGCAATATTTTCCAATCAACTGTCACATCCTCCATCTTAGACCCACAAGCGTTCTCCATCATCATCCTATCGTTCCACATCCTCAGCCACTCATATAAAACAGCATGCAAAATTATTGTTCAGTATGCTTTAACATTCATGTTTTTAGATAGAAGGTATGAAGACATAGTTTCTGAACCAAATGGTAACAGACAAGTCCCACATGCAATTTGCTCTTCATCTCCCAGTGTATACAATTCTGATTTGTTGGCAGTCCAATATATTTGAACAGTGCCACATTTTCAAGGCAATAATCAACCATCTTTATAGAATGATCCTGCCTTAAAGTCTGTTGAGAAGACACGAACGCATGAGATTTCAGATATATGAGATTCATCATAAATAAACGTAAAGCTTCAGCATGTAAGCCGAGATGCACACCTGCTGCACAGATGCACGTTCCGTTGACAGGGGAACATTGTGCATCATTCTTACAATTGCAGTTGTTGCGGCATCCCTTTCCATACGTGTAAAAGGGGCAGGGTCGTAAGCACATAGTCCCATCCCAGCCAGGCTTGCATTCACATTCTCCTGTCCAGGGGTGACACCTGCAACAAGCAAAGGCAACATAAATGCATGCTCCACACACTTCAGCACTGCCTCAACTACAAGCTCCTTTCCCAGGGTAAAGCAGCCACAGCATCAAACTAGCCATTCTTGTCCATCCAGTGCTGGTGTTGAGGAAACGTGCCTCTATACTTCCATGCCCACTATGCCCCCATGGCATGCACATGAATGACATTACTTCATCTATTAACCAATAAGAAAAGACTGTTTGCTTCTCTCTTTTTTTAGTGTTTTGTGTAATGACGTCAAGGGCCAAGATTATGTACTGTCAATGGCAAATAGGTATAGAGCATGGGAGAATAATACTGATGGCAGAAAACTGAAGTACTTAGAGAAAAACCTGTTCATTGCCACTTTGTCTCCCTGGCTGTCCATGACAACAGGCCAGCAACTACCCCCAGGGCTGTGGTATGGTCAGTTTCTTGTTCTAGAAAGGCCTTACCCCATTCACATACCACTTCCCTGCTTCCCACAACTGCTGCGAAATACCATTTAATATAGCAAATTAGGATAACCCGCCTATACGGTATCCAAAAGCATTTGAAGTGGACAAGCTAAAATGTGAACAAGGCCTTAAAGTGAAATACCTTTTGATTCTTTGAATCTGAAGGAAGGAATGTCAAGCCACCTAGTCACCACATGCCACAATGTTGATAACAGAGCTCTCCATGGACATGTCCAGGAGATGGTAAGGTACTGGCTGTGCATATGTGATGACACCATCTCAGGGACAGTTGGGTATTCCAGTGCGTTAAGGTATTTGCATTTCCACACTACCTTGTTAACCTTTATCCGACGAACGAACCCGATCCTTTTAATTTGGTATCCCACGAACACACCAAATGGGTGCGCTGCGGCCATTTAAATGCCCTACACAGTCATGTACAGGCTTAGAATTATAGCCCCACACGTTATCTCCACATTATATAATGTTTTGTGGTCAGATTTGCGCTCTGTCCACTTTACCCAATTATGTACATATGCACATCATGAATAGCAGTTTATAGACACCTGTAATCTATGGAAGCCTCCTCTGTTTGTTTTCTTGCTAACCCACTGACTCATTTCCTTATGGAGAAATGTTTTGCACTGGATCTTATTTCGTTCGCCCAGCACTTGAGGAGACCCCACACATATCACTGTGAAGCTTCGTTCACTCTGCCAAGAGTTGCTGTAACAGGAAGTCTCTTCCTAAAGGCGTGCTTCGTATAAGAATTTTCTTTCTGTGTATCCCGCTCTATGTCACTTGGCGACATAATTTACTGGCAGTGATACTGTACTCAAAACACAGACACTCTTTAGTTCGACGTTTGCAGGATATATTACTGCTAAAATGGACTAAGTAGCAACTGTCTGTATATGATAAAATGCCAATGCAAAACTTTATGTAATGCCTGCGTTACATTTCAGTCCAGTTTCTGTCCTATTCGTGGATGGTTTCAAATCTAATATAAACAGGACGCATAAATTCGCCCATACAAATAAATTTAGGTAATTATTGGCAGTTCAATGGGATAATAATTTAGCCTTACTTACAGATGAAATGCTTCGTTCACAAATTCCATTAGCTTACAATTCCAACTGCAGCTTGATATATAGAAATAAACAGACTGATCTGTAAATATTAGAGTGGTAAACCAGCTGAAATAATATGGCATTTCATTATGTTACCACTTGTTCTAACTTTATAATAATAAGCTGGACTGAATATTAATTTCTGAGTCAGCACTCTGCAATGTCTGTGCGTAAGAGAACCGGGTTCCTGTCCCCAAACCGGATATCTGAAATGGTCTGGGACAGCGAAATTGAAGAAGCAGGGGCATCGAACGACTGCGTCATTTATTTAGGTAATGGAATTTTATGCACTTTTAGACAACCGCTAAAATATCTCTGTTTTAGTTCCTCTTTCCTTGACGAAATAAGAAAATATTATGTAGAAACTCTCGAATCCTCCTCGTGAAAGATATACTGGAAATGATGGCGCAAGTCAGTAGACTCAACAGCACTCAACAAAATTTGGTCGGTCTCGGTTCGTGACAGCGACGCAGCCAAAATGTCGCGTGTGAACTGTGATTGGTGTGAAGAAAAAAGCTTTCAGTGAAGTTTTGAGAAAGAATGGTGTGCGTGTGATGTAAGATGGTGTTTCTGACATTACCAGGCAAAGGCATAACTCCACAAATCTTCACGCTGAAATTTCCTGTGCATACATCAAGCCCGAAACAGAAACATAAGTGAAATAAATTGAGAATTATAAAACTTTTAACTTAATATCCTGCGTGTAGGCACTAAACATTTCTACTGAATCAGTGGCATACCCAGGAATTTTGTTCGGGGGAGGGGGTTCAACAAATTCAGTTGAGGACAGAGAGAACGGGGATCTGTTGGCGGTAGCC
>Ga0131853_10013401_pt1 | contig 15029 bp, 8 predicted proteins | sample TergutLab28metaG_FD_92764 | JGI IMG/M metagenome (GOLD analysis project Ga0131853, IMG submission 92764) | Labiotermes labralis P1 segment gut microbial communities from Petit-Saut dam, French Guiana - Lab288 P1 (version 2) (version 2) | ecosystem: Host-associated > Arthropoda: Insects >... | reverse complement strand
TTTTGCATGTTATTTTGTATGGGTGTGAAACTTGGTCGCTGACATTGCGGGAGGAAAGGAAGCTCAGGGTGTTTGAGAACATGGTGTTGAGGAGCATATTTGGACCTAGGAGGGAAGAGGTAACGCGGGAATGGAGGAGATTGCATAAGGAGGAGCTAAATGATTTGTATTCCTCACCCAATATTGTGCGGGTGATAAAATCGAGAAGAATGAGATGGGCTGGGCATGTGGCGCGTATGAGTGAGGAGATGGGGGTGTATAGGGTCTTGGTGGGGAAACCGGAGGGAAAGAGACCACTGGGGAGACCTAGGCGTAGAGGGGTGGATAATATTAGGATGGATCTCCAGGAGGTGGGATGTGGGTATATGGACTGGATTGAGCTGGCCCAGGATAGGGACAGGTGGCGGACGCTTGTGAGTGCGGTAATGAACCTTCGTGTTCCGTGAAATGCGGGGAATTTCTTGAGTAGCTGCAAACCAGTTAGCTTCTCAAGAAGGACTCTGCACCATGGAGCAAGTAAGTAAGTAAAATACATAATTTTAGCATAACAAATAACGCAGCCTAATACAAACACTTTATCATAAAATAATGTTTCTATAAAATAGCTGTTTCGACCTAAGCAGAAAAAAAAATCAAGTTATAAAATTTATCAAAGGGGCTTGTTTTGTAATTACAATTACTTTTCTATGGATAGAGGCCTCAACCTCACAAATTTACTAAAATGACACTAATTGTAAGACATACGGTAGTGCATTTGGTTGAGGCAGTGCGCTACAAGCCGGAAGGTCGCAGGTTCTTTTCCCAATGGTGTCGTGGAATTTTCCATTTGACACAATCCTTCCGGCCGCACTATGCCCCTGAAGTCGACTTTGCCTCAAACAAAAATTAATATAAGGAATAATTTCTGGGAGGTAAAGCCGGCCTGTGCGTAGGGCTGAAAATCTTACCATCTTCACGTACCCCTTTTCATGAACTGTGGGAGGTTCAACCTCCTGGAAGTTTCAGGGCCTGTTCAGGCCTGTAATGGGATTGCTTTACCTTCGCATAAATTTAATAAAAATTATTTTGTTGTACCTTAAAAAGCTAAGAAAATTGTACCCATAATTGTGGTTATTACATTATAAAGACTGCTGTTTTGTTGACTGCAAAATATATTTAGATCAACATTACTATTGTGTGAGCGTTAGCATAACTAGCGAAAAGCGGCTATTAGCTTCGTCACATCTGTTCTTCTGTCTCTTTGTTCATTGGCATGTATCAGAGCGCTTTCCCCGCTGGACTCTTTTTAATGAAATTTAGTATTGAGGACTTCCACAAAAATCTTTCACGAAAGGCCATATTTGGTCAAACTCGGCCAAACATATCGGGCACTTCACATGAAGACATAAGTATGTTTATTCTGTTTTGTATAGAATATGACAGGCGCATTGGCATAAATCGCGAAAAGCGCCCATTAACTTCGTCATGTCCTTCCGTCTGTTTGTCTGTCTCTCAGGGCGGCTCGTACCGGAAAGATTTTAGTGAAATTTGGTATTGGGGGGCCTTTACGAAAATCTTTCGAGAAACTCCAAGTTTGGTTAAAATCGGACAAAAATATCGGGCATCTTACATGAAGGTATAAGTGCGTTTCTTATTGTTGGCAGCGACACACCTAATTAACAAATAAAAAAAAAACCAATACACTTTTACGTGTCCGTTACCACAATGGTGAGACCCAGAAAAACGCGCCACAATTTTAAGTTACACGTACACTGTAGACTTTGTTTTAACTTTGAGAGTGTGTTAATAACCGTAAAGAATTTCTGCACTCCGGGTATTATTGGTCAAAATCGAATTACTCTATTTTCTCTATAATTTATAATGATGACAGCCCCATTCATTGATCGGTAAACGTAATAATACAACTCGCCTCCTGTTGTACATTTTACAAGCCTGAAGATGATCGGATCGGGTAGAAACATGCAGCTATTTTATAGCAGCCAAATATATTGTTTTAATTGTAAAAGAGTTTTGTTAGACTGCATTATTTATGATATTACTAATTTATGAAACACAATATGCCGTCGTCTATTAAGACACACCATTCTTACATAAAGTTTAAACCATGTCTGTGTACAGCTGAAAGCGTTAACCGTATAACAACCTGAAAGCGTTCGTTGCAAGTTAATTTGAATATATTAGACTGATATTTTGTTCCTCGCGGTCTTATTGCAGGTCCCCTGTAGAAAGTCGTGGATCCTTCTGGATTAAGAGTATTACTGTCTTCGGAGATGTGAAATCCTGTAGGCTTTCCAGAAATGTTGTTACATTTTTACCAGGCAACACGTCGTCACAGGCGGGACAACAGCAACCTTCACAATCACCGCTGTAAGAGCCTTGAATATTACATTTTAGGTCCAAAGTAAGATCTGCCTCAAAAAATAAGCATATTTTTTTCGTCGTCATCATCATACCCTGAAGTTGAGATTTCCATTATATTTAATAATTTTCATGATGATGATGATGATGATAATGATCATCATCATACCCTAAAGTTGAGATTTCCATTATATTTAATCATTTTAATGATGATGATAATGATAATGATCATCATCGTATCCTGAAGTAGAGATTTCCATTATATTTAATAATTTTTATGATGATGATGATGATAATGATCATCATCATATCCTGAAGTTGAGATTTCCATTATATTTAATCATTTTCATGATGATGATGATAATGATCATCATACCCTGAAGTTGAGATTTCCATTATATTTAATCATTTTCATGATGATAATGATAATGATCATCATCATATCCTGAAGTAGAGATTTCCATTATATTTAATAATTTTTATGATGATGATGATGATAATGATCATCATCATATCCTGAAGTTGAGATTTCCATTATATTTAATCATTTTCATGATCATGATGATGATGATAATGATCATCATACCCTGAAGTTGAGATTTCCATTATATTTAATCATTTTCATGATGATGATGATAATGATCATTATCATATCCTGAAGTTGAGATTTCCATTATATTTAATCATTTTCATGATGATGATGATAATGTACCCTAAAGTTGAGATTTCCATTATATTTAATCATCATCATCATCATCATCCAGCAGTCAGGGAGTTAGGCAACTTGTTGGCCCGTTCCGGCCTCACTGATCCAGGTGTCTACTCAAAGGTCTTGTGCGGTTCATTAAACCACGTAGCGTGTAAATTTTTTTTAATAGTGTCAGTCCGTTTATTCGTATTCAGTCAACTTTCTGAATCCAGCCTGTTTTATATGTCGACATTACGTCTGCTATGACATATGTTTTTATGTATCTTATTACACCTTCATTTCTTGTACGGTCCATTGCCCTCTGCTTTACAAATTTGTCTTCAGCAGCCGCAATTCTGGTTTTGCGGCTTTTCATGCGGTCCCGCATTTAGTCCATTTCCTTACTTTCCTTTTTCTACAGTTGTTTAATGAATATTTTTTCTTAGAATTTTACAATATATTTGATAGACGTTTCCTTGCTCTTACACTGCGCTCCTGATATGTAAATAAATCGGTAAAAATTAATATGAACAAACAAACAAACAAAAAACTAAGAACTAAAATAATTAGAAATTACCATCAACATAAGTAATTTGTTACGTTATGTAGATGTGGGGCTACACTATGTTACGTTATGTAGATGTGGGGCTACACTATGTTACGTTATGTAGATGTGCGGCTACACTATGTTTCGATATGTAGGTGTGCGGCTACACTATGTTACGTTATGTAGATGTGCGGCTACACTATGTTACGTTAGGTAGATGTGCGGCTACACTATGTTACGTTATGTAGGTGTGCGGCTACATTATGTCGTCATCCTCAGGCCATCAAAATACATAAAAACCGATACTTCAATTGCATCATCGGTGATGGGATGTCAGAGGTCTCAATTTTCAGTGTTACAAAATGCATGACAATAAGATTTAAAAAATAAAATGTGTATGGCATTTAGGACTAAATATTGTCGGCGTTGAAAGCGGTAAGGTCTATTGGATTCATTCTGGAAGCTACACATTTGTGCTTCTTGCGTGTTGCCTTCATAAAATGCGGTGTGTTTTCGACGCGGTGTGCAATTATAAGTCGAAGATAACCGTTCATAATTAAGTTTGGTTGGCGCGAAACGTATTATTTATTTCGATATGCCGATATAGGCCTGTACCATGTCTTCCGGTTCTAAACCTGGATTTATCGGTGTGTGTGTGTGTGTGCGTGTGTGTATGTGTGCGCGCGCGTGTGTGGGGGAGTGGGTATTGTGTGTGTGTGTGTGTGTGCGCGCGCGCGCGCGAGTGTGTGGATGGGTGGGAATTTGTGTGTGTGTGTGTGTGTGCGCGCGCGCGCGCGCGTGTGTGTGGGTGGCTGGGTATTGTGTGTGTGTGTGTGTGTGTACTCGCGTGCGCGAGTGCCTGTTGTTGGGAGGAGATGTCGAAGATAAAACTTAATCAACCAACCAAACAAATAACTAACCAAAACTAACCAACTAGTAACTAACTAACTTCATCATACAGTTCCATTCTTGAGCAGCTATTAATTCCTCACGTACTGTGAACCTCTCATGAATTTTGTGAAACCTGAACGATAATTGTCCTTTTATGTGCACAAAATATTTTGCTCTCCCATTCCAGATTAATCCAGTTTACTCCATCCCATCCTTATTTATTTATTACATATTTCAATACTAATTGCCCATCTATGCCTCGGTCCTTCAGGTTGCTCTTTTCTCCAGGTTTCCTCATTAACAGCGTACGACACACATACAAACACACGACGTGCTGCCACATCACCAAAGTTAATATAAGGAAGTGAATCACTGATTGTTTTAACATATAACTTTAGCAAGGAACAATATGTGCTCCCTGAGGATGATCGTAGGATCGAAACACGTAGGAGGAGGGTTTTAAGTGTTTTAATGTAAATTTTAAACTTCTTAAATAATATATATATATATATATAAGTGCATTAGTTGGTGTGTGATAATTAAACAGACTTCAGAATGCACGGTGCAATGATAAAGATGCATTATCTCATCTATGACACCCTGTACACATTTCAAACTTCAAACTCAGAAGTGATCTGTGTAACATTTACCGAATATAATCTTCACGTACGTGCCTAACAATATAAAATCTTTTCCTGAGATTTGAACTAAAATTTCATTAATTCTCTCTTTCTCACATGTGTTGTACTGAAAACACGTCTCCCTACTCGGCTCGTCGTTTCAGAATAATTAACCTAGAAAACAATTATTAGATTTTAAAATACACGTTTTGTAATTTTCTCTACTCATCTCTTGCTTCAACTATATTACACCCACCGTGAACCTATTTCTTCACTTAAACATGAATTTCAATTGCTTTCAGCTTCAGCAATATCACCACTGCGAATGAAGTGGCGTATTCTGAAAGCTCTAAAGTTCAATGATGCAATTTTACGTACTTCTTTATTTTTCAATTAACGATGTACTTAGTAGGCCAGGTTTTATTGAGTAGAATTATCCGATAATAGTAAATAAATGCTTAGGAAAAAACGGAGGGAATTAATCATGGTCTAAATTTAGAGTACTATCCCATCAGTTGTCGGTAGCGACTAAGCAATCCCACAGACATTCAGCCAGGAAACTCTGTATCTTTCCCGACATTCGACACGGATATCACACGAATAAAAGTCCGCAGTGTTATGGCTTGGGTAAATTTACCAGGTGTCATTGTATTGTATTTCTACACTGACGTTCCTAGCATTTTGTTTATAGAGGGAAAGAAAATATTACGTTTCACATTTATACTTGAATGTAGTTCAAAACACGTGGTATTGAATATTAAAGTAAGTGTATACACCACTCTTGCAGGGACGTGTTACCTGAATAAAATATGAAGACGACACGACAAGTGTCTGACAGCAAGTTGACTCTCCCAGTCATTGTTATCATTATTGATCGGAAAACATTTTAGCTGCGACAAGCTGAAATGCATGTTCATCTGCGTGAAGTTAGGGGCTCCAGGGTGTTCAATTCCACCGCAGCTGTGATGAGAATGGATGGAGCAGACAGATCAACAAGTGAGAACAGCCGATCACAGAGGGACGTTGTAAAGCGTCATGTCTGTCCGTTACACAAAATCCCAGGCTGCTCTGTGCATGCCAATATAAGCTCTTGTTGACAGAGAGTTTCTTGGTAATGAATGATGATCCGGTGAAAATATTATGATGGCGATGGTTGATTAATCATCATGTTAGGCTTATTTAATAATGTTACTTCAGATACGAAGATCAACTATCGTCTAATGAGATGGGCAGATTATTACGAACGGAAAGTAAGGATTTGGAAGGTAATACCGAAGTAACATAACGTCTTTCGTCTGAAGAGTACCTCTTTTTTTTACCTCACACAGTCCTTCAGGCCGTACTACGAGTATCTAACGTAATTTCTATCTGAAACGATGTCTTACTGCTCTGCTCGTTCAGCGACTACGAATATCACAGATACTGACAATATAATCCTGACAATGTGAAAAGCCAAACCAGCAGGCTTCTCATGGCCATGTCTGCCTTCAGTGCTCCGTGTCACGCCGCTAACACTCGCTGCTGAATACCATGAGGCAGACAAGTTTGTTAAAATATCTCGATATAAATGTTGAGCAACAATTCGTCGATTTTGTTTTGATGCTTAGCTGTAACTATGAGTCGTTTTATTAGGGAATTAATGCAAAAATTAAATATTCTAGAAGAAGGAGGGAATTTTAAAATCAAGGTACATGGTACAGAGTACTTCTTGAGACAGCAATGAGGCAGCTACGTTTCTATTCTTTAGGTTTATTACATATTTAAAAAACAAGATTTACATATTTGTTTATATTAAACCCCATTATTCACGCCCCATGGTCCTAATAATGAAAAAGTTGGCACTTGTGTAATTTGCACTTCTAAAATCTTATTTCAGACAAATAAGTTTTGCAAAGTGTAAAAAAAAAAAAAAAACAATTAAATTTGCAGAATACTTTCTGTACGTCTTGTCTTGCGCAAAATAGATGGAGAATTTAAAGTTTTGCACCTTCGGGTTATATGCCTGCTTAACAGACTCTTAACTTTCAGTCTACCTGCAGGTCTTTCTGAAATTAGTTGAAGCCAGGGAAGGTAGAACTGTTTTTAAATTTTATTCATTAACTTTGCACGGTCAAATAATTCCAGCCATTTAGGTTACGGGTCATATACAGTGTCACAGTGTCTCAAGTTCGCACTGAATATCCAGCCCGTCGTTCAGACAATGACAAAAAATCACGTAAAGTGAAATGAGTGTTTTGGGAAACCTGCAGGTACGTGCTAACAGCTGATGGGATCACACAAAGAACCAGGAGAAATCGAACCAAAGAACAATGGACCAAGGAAATGACCTTGTCATATTGAAGTTGTATGTCAGTCTGAATTTAATTACTGCCTTTAGCCGAAAAGAAATGGCGTTTTTCTTGCAAAACGTTGTGTCATTATTCAACTGAAATTAAAGGTTCAATATCAAACATTCTACAACTTTCAGATCCTTAACACACAAGTTAGTGGAGCTTTACCTAATTTAAAAATAATTTGAAGCAAAATAAAAAAAGAAAGAAAGAGAGTATAAATACAACTGAGAAGTAAAAACAAGAAATACGACGAAATTAGTGTTACGTCATTCGAACATTTTTTGCCCTTCAGAAAAATATTACCAGCACCTAAAATGCATTCATTCCTTCACGTCTTCCTGATCAACATGTCTGAAAGTGCTATTGTTACCCAGCCACATGGAAATGGTCACTGGGAAGGCAACAAGCGAAATGATTTAAGCCTAGCACGACGATGAATTGGTTGTTGTGATGTTGTTGTTAATGATGATGATGATGATGATGATGATGCATGTAAAATTATGAAAAAGAAGGAAGGATTTCTATTGAAAGGAAGAAGAATTCCGGAAGGTTGTTATCTGTAAAGTAAGATATATGCACCTGCTGCTACCATCCGAACTTTGGACTATTCCCTCTTAATGAACCCCAGAAACAGAGGCACACTGACGGCGTTTATACACAAACCAATTCAATACAATTCGCTTATGTATTAATTCCCCGTATAATTCAATCGCCCGGACTTCCTAATCACTGTCCAATTAACTCCTATAATTGTTCAAATGCAAGCTGCCAACTGCTCTAAATTGCTTCCTCCAGTTGTGCTACAATTCAATCAGACTCTCATCTAAGGAGAGTTCCAATTACGTTCTCTAGAGTGACACTGTCTATTCCTGCTGTTCATATACAAGGCAACCTTATATTTAAAAACTCGTTTTCACTGACATGTTTCACATGCGTTGTCTCTTAACGTACACTAACCGTCAATCCGCTGCATAGGCCGCAGAAACCTCGCCACGGTCGAAAAATTTGCGATTTCAGAAGTCTCGTGTGAAGACCATGTTGGTGAATTTCTTCGACTGGTAAGACACAATCCACAAAGAATTTGTTCCGGAGGATGAGACTATCAATGCAGTGTACTACAGAGGTGTAATGCAAAGGCTCCTAAACAGAATTCGACGTGTTAGACCGGGCATGTGTGATCTGGTGACTGGTTCCTTTTGCACAACGCCGTGTCCCACAACGCGACAATCGTCAAGCAGTTTTTGGCCCAACGAAAAGTGACTGTGCTCGACCACTCTCCCTATTCGCCAGATTTAGCACCTGCTGATTACTTTTTGTTCCCAAAAGTGAAATCCCACTTGAAGGGGCGCCTCTTTGACTCGATTTCGGACATCCAAAAAACCGTGGCAAGTACAATAAATACCACTGCAAAGGACGACTTCTACAAAGATATCCAGAAGTTGTATGAACGTGCAATTCTGTGTGTACAGTTACAAGGGATCTATGTCGAAAACTAAACAATAAAAGTGTCATTTCTTCCATGCAAATACTTTTTATAATGCCAGTCCTAAAACTTAGTAGACGCACTGTGTATTTCTTGTCAGAGTGTCAATGCCTCCTTCACATGATTGTTTGTTTGTCTGTGTCGTAGGAAATGCTACTAATTCCAGAAGGCTGAATCATAGCGGTATACGAACTATATCTGCAGCGGACAATTTCCAGAATATCACTTTAATATAGGACGGCCGCTACTCTTAGACAGAAGGAAAGTCTGGGATTTCGCTGTCAACATGATTCGGTAAAAAGTTACATATTTAACGTGGCAGGCAGCTTGACGTGCCGCCATGCTGTGACACTGTCTGACGAACCACTTAAGCACATTACTGCTGTACTAAAAGGGCTAATCCTAAGAGAATTATAATGAAAGGTTAGCCGTTTAAAGTACGTCGGTAACTTCATATACAACTCACGGTTTACATCGTAAAAATGCCCACAGAGGGAATTTCTGCGATTCGTACGGACCTCAGAATACACAATGGTTATTTCCCTACACAGCACTGAATGACTGTTTCTTATAATCGAGAAGGAATGTGCTTGCTTTGCCGTACTAACTTTAATTCAAATAGAATTTAATTTAATTTCTATCTTCAGAGGGCTAACAGGGTTTAACATCAAAAGCAGCTGGAAACCGTCTGGGTGTATTTAACGAGGTCGAAAGACAAAGACGCGCCCAGAAGCTTATGTTTGGTGATTCGTTTAGGAAATATGAGTTATACAAAAGTGTGTTTCGTTCATACTGAGTCAGCTGGTAACGTGTTATCAGGCAGCAATGTAGGGACGTTGAGAGCATCGAACTGTTTATGATATTAAGAGATGCGATTAGAATAAAAGAGGCTCCGTTCTGTAGCAAGAAATTCTAAATGGATCACGGCCATTTCCTCACAAATAAAAACAACAAAATGGCAATTCATTTTGCGCTTACCTCAGCTCCTAGTCCTATTTACAGCTGCCCTTGTAGCAACATGTTACTGAATATAACACACGAAATGAGAAAGTGTAAATAATGGAATATTAATTTAATACAGTCACCTGCACTGTACTTTGAAACCTGAAAGCACTGTTTGACAATTATAAGAGGTTTAATTCGTGGCTTAATAGTTTTAGAGGGTCATGTCGCCAAACATTACAGACGAAACGTAAACACTCATTTCTCATTTGACGTTTGTGTGACCGTGCATCATTAGAACAACGATGTAAGCAACCAACAAGATGCAACAAATTCCGTTTATTGATCTTTTGGTACAATGCACCGATATTGCTGCCTGCCGGCCGGCAGCAATATCGGTGCATTGTACCAAAAGCTGTACATACAGTCAAAAAGTGCTACTGAGGATGGGCGAGTTTGTCGCCCGAAATATATAGAGCTGATTTAAAAAGATCAATAAAAAGAACAATAAAGGGAATTTGTTGCATTTTGTTGATTGCTTACCTCGTTACTCATTTCTCATATTCGGCAGATCGCAGGTTCAAATGTCGGCTCGAGGACTTTATTTCCCGAAGAAGGTATCTTGTGACTTGCCTCAGACCCTTCATAAACAATTCTGAGACAGTTCCTCAGATTATTTCAGGAAAGAGTACGCCTACATGAAGTAAGTCGGATGGGAGGGTGTATGGTCCCTAGAACCGACCTGGAGGCCGCAGTGAATTAATGCCTCTTCCCTGTCCCAAATCGCATGTTGGTCATCCAAACCACAGGCAGTCACTACACTGCAGTCCATACAGAAGATATAAATGCACTGCCTGAGGAGAGAGTAGAATTTTTGTAACGCTAAATCTGTTGGTACATATGGCAACCAGTAGGTTTTGAAGATTTATTCAACACTCCAACATATTGGATTCAGTCCAAAATGAACTGAACTGTAGGTCTCAATCACGTCTACAAGCTGAAAAATTATAATTTTCTAAGGATAATTACTGCATTCGTTTGGCTCAGAAGTGCCCAGTGGCCGCTTTCTGTGAACAGGGTAACGAAACTTTAAAGTTCCATAAATGATCGCGAATTCCTTGTCCACTGCAAGTCACTTCGCAAGAAGGAGTTATCTCGTAGGGGTCAGTTGGTTGTTTTTAGACTGAGGTTCGCAAGGCCACTTTGCCGGCAACAAATATTTATGTGGTGAATATTCTCGTGTCATATTAGGATGACGTCACGTGGACCAGGCTTGTCCTGTGGCAAAAAGTGAATTAATTCTCACTGCAGAAATTTCTTCTCTATATTAATGTAGAAAACGGAAACTAAAAATTCCCTGTCGACAGATTAATATTTTAAGAGGTAACTGAAAACAGTAAAGATAATCTAAATAAACAGAACCTCAAAAGCAATAAGCTAATATCGTCCTTATGCCTGTGTCCTGAACCGTGCTATAACTGGCAGGATATATCTTTTCATTGTAACAATTTTAAAACAACAGACTCTACCACTAACCTTACATCTAAGAACTCCACACAAAATGGGCTGAGATGCCTGTAATGTGTGATCAGTTACTAACAGAACAATCTGTGTTATTAACACACATGGCGATATTTCGCTATCAACAGCCTTCAAGAAGTGACCGTGAACTACGGGTCTAAATGAAAGTAAAGCAGCACACAAGAAGCGAACAAGTATAGAGTAGCAGTTACGCGTAATTATTACCCACCAAAGCTAGCTTGATATTGCAAGACCAGAACTGTTAATGGTCACATGTCGCACAAATAACAGGAACGGAACCAAAATTAATTCACCTGAAGTCCGCGGCGCATTGAACGAGTTACTCTTTACGCAAGACAATTTTAGAATTGGAACAGGGTGAAGGCAAGCGTTAGTTCTTCTGTATAGGTGACCCCAATAATGCTGGACTGGAACGCAGATATGTGGGAGGTCCAGGCATTGAATGAAAGGAAAATACGTCATATCTAGTGGGCGAAGCATATTTTTACTGCGGACTTACACTCTGCACAAAACATCGCATGACTTGTCTGTCAACCTACTTCCCAAGTCGTGAAGTCAGGACAGTATCTGCTTGCTAATAGTGTAACATACACAGTGAAAAGTATATACTAGTCGATGAACTGATCCTTTGTGATATTTCTGTCAATAAGCAGTTAAATCAATCTAACACACATTCTGAATGAAGGCATCACGATGTGTTTGTAATTCAATTAACGTTACACAGTGTAAGTCAGCACAATCTTTTTTTTCTTAAGCAAAGCTACATGTTTCGACTAAAAGTTAGTCATCTTCAGGCTCTTACAACATTTTCGTTACCAGATGCTTTGCCCAATTTGGGATCCCGTAGTGTTTACAATTGTGGAATACCTCTAGTTAAAACAACTAGATGTATTCCACAATTGTAAACAATATGGGATCCCAAACTGGGCAAAGCATCTGGTAACGGAAAATGTTGTAAGGGCCTGAAGATGACTAACGTTTAGTCGAAACATGTAGCCTTGCTTAAGAATAAAAAAGACTGTGCTGACGTATCCTGTGTAACGTTAATTTAATCAACCTAACACAAATTTAAAAACTTATAAATGGGAAAGATGATTCTTCAACAAAGTTTACGATTTTCGGACAAGCAGTCAGTATCTGTCAAACAAAACAGACTGTATATTTGTTATAGACAACCAACGGCTGTATGTTTCGGCTTATAACTGAGTCATCATCCGGTAGCACAATATATACTGCATGGTGTAATGTACAAAAAGCAAGTAATATTATTCAAGATTAAGATCTCAGAATCGTTATATTAAGCACAAATAAATATGAATAATGCAGCTCGTCGCAGAGACCTATACTTTGACAAAGCTTAACACTCACAACAGAAAAATATCCATCCCCGGAGCGATCCGAACCCACATTCTCAGCAGGCGAGCGGCCGTAGATCGACGCCTTACATCGCACCGCCTTTGGGACCGGCCATTTGAAGTACATAGGCACAGGAAGTAAATGGATTTCCTTTAAGAAAACTTTCTTTGTTAAACTTAATGATCTCCATTTTCATGACTCAGCTTTCTTTGAAGTTACACTACACAGACAACTAAAACTATACTAGTAATAAGTTGCTCTTAGGTTTGTAGTAACAAATTTCAACCGCCCAAAATCGGCGGTGTCTGCTACACAGGGCGGTTAGCGTAGTCGTGCCAAGGGGCTGAGACAGACGTAAGGAAGTTCCAAGAATGGGACGATGATTGTTCATTTCTGGGCGAAGCGTACCAAACTTTAGGCCGGGCTCCATACGGTGGGAATATATAGCTAATACAGTTTATGTAACGACGACCGACTGCGACAGTGTTTTGTTAACCCAGCGAAGGATACGGAGAGGCAAAGCTGCAGTGAGCAGAATTTGCAGAGAACATACGCTCGTCAGAATTCCTCTCTGTAGTGAGAGAATAGACGTATTTGTCTCACTGGCTGCAACACATCTCGCAGGACTACAAAGGCAGTCCCGCATTTTCAAAATCAATTAAACTCCCATACAAACATTCACAAATACAAAAGTAGTCGTTACAAAAGGTTACGAAATTATTTATTATGTTTTCAATTACGCGACGCTGCCAATTCGTCGGCGCTATGTTGCGGGTGACGTAGGAATATGTGACGAATTAATTTCGGTCGCTTTTATCTTCGTGCCACATTTTTTGTATGTGTTTAGTGCAATTACAGCGGGCACGGCGCAGTCGGAACAGAGACTAAGCAACGAGCTGGATGACATGGGTTTCGAATCCCGGCACGCAGGGAGACCTTTTTCTTCTCCAAATCGTCCAGAAAGATCCCGGGGTCCAGCCAGCCTCCTATTCAATGGGTACTGAGGTTTCTTCAAGTGTGGTGGGGACGGTCAACTGGCCGGAGGGTGATGTTGATCACTCTTCTTCATTTACTGCCAAGGTTAAGAGCGAGTGGAACTACAGGTATGCGCCGCATAACGACGTTTCGGTGAACGACGGACCGTATATACGACGGTGGTCTCATAATATTATAATATAATTGTGTTAAATTGCCTACAGTATTCCGTACAGTAACAAGTACAGGTTTGTAGCCCACGAGAAATAGGCTATACCATATAGACTAGGTGTGTAGTAGGCTATACTGTACTATCTAAATTTGTGTAAGTACACGTTCGCACAACGACGAAATCGCCTAACGACGCATTTCTCAGAACTTATCCCCGTCGTTAAGAGATGCATATCTGTATAACGGCACTCCTCCCTCAAATTAAGGCCGAGCAAAAGAACACGTAAAGGATACCAAGCAGGAAATACAGTGCATGTGATCCGGACGTCCGCCATACACTTCATGAGAAACATACGCATATTACATTTGGATACCAATAACTGACGATCTAACCTAACACTTGTTTACTAAATCCATGCTACATGTTTAGGCTATGTCACGCCGTCTTCAAGCTCTGTACAAACGTATGAAAATGTACAACTGTAAACGTAATATCGCTAAAGGCTGAAATTTTAATTTTGTCACGTATTATATATATATATATCATAAAACAACATTAAAAAATGCAGATTTCAGTCTTAATAATGTTACATTTGCATGTGTACATTCTCCTTTTAAATAGTTATGCAAAGCGGAGGAAGGCTTAACTTAGACGTAACATATAGCTGATGGTAGATTTTAATAAACAAGTGTTGCGTTGGACGAATAATTATTGGTGTCTATATACATATATATCCCACTTTTTAATGTATACTCCAAAAAATGGGATGAACAGCATCAAATTAGTGTACATGCTGTATCGAGAGGACACGCAGCCTTGCGTATGTAAATTATGTTTACGAGAATGCAATCATTTTACCTGCTAAGTTTAATACCAAGTCTACTGAGAACTTTAGCTCAACTGTCCGATTCGAATATCTGCCAAGACACTGGTTACTCTCACGAATGTTATCACGATTTTTATCATACCTCTCATTAGCCCCCCCCCCCCCCCCCCCCCCCCCCCCCCCCTTCCCGGGGGGGGGGCCCAAAAAACCGGGGCGCGCAGGGGCACACCCCCCCCCCCCCACCCTACTTGCGCGGAGCAACATCGGCCCCCCCCCCGCGCCCGCCCCCCCCCCCC
>Ga0131853_10013395_pt1 | contig 15033 bp, 8 predicted proteins | sample TergutLab28metaG_FD_92764 | JGI IMG/M metagenome (GOLD analysis project Ga0131853, IMG submission 92764) | Labiotermes labralis P1 segment gut microbial communities from Petit-Saut dam, French Guiana - Lab288 P1 (version 2) (version 2) | ecosystem: Host-associated > Arthropoda: Insects >... | reverse complement strand
TGTTAATAAAAATCCAACCAGATGCAACAGTATGCAGATATTTATTTACTGCAAAGTCACTCTACATGTTTCGGGTGTCACAGCACCCATCATCAGGAGTACTAAAAACTGTAACCGCAGCTTGTTAACAAGCCAACACACACTGTTAGTTCATTCCAGTTAATCCTTGTGTTTTACAATATGACCTGTACCGGATGCTACGGTTACAGTTTTTAGTACTCCTGATGATGGGTGCTGTGACATCCGAAACATGTACAGTGACTTTACAGTAAATAAATATCTGTATACTGTTGCATCTGGTTGGATTTTTATTGACAGTACATAACTGTCTTTAATTTTGTGGAGATACATTAAAGGTAGTTGGTTAGTGCCAACAACAATGTACAGAATTGTTTCCAAGTTTTTTTTATTGATATTCTTGAATGATTCGTTTGTTGTAGATCTACCTGTCTCAGTTCGGCTACCTGAATCCTCAAGCTCGAAATCCAAGCTCTGGTACACTCATAGCAGCAGATGCCTTGAGGAAAGCGATTGTGGAATTCCAATCTTTTGCCGGCCTTAATATCACAGGTAATCATTGCTGTGTTTTTTCTATTATGCAAGAACTGAAATATTAACCTCTTAAATCCTACTGGTTATGTGATGCACCAACAGGTTTAACATTCAACAATTGTACGCTCTGCCCACACTGTATTTATGTGTTTTGTGTGTGTGTGTGTATATATATATATATATATCAGAACAAATAGCGACTTGTGTCACTTACACCATAAACTGAAATGTTTTATAACCGAGATTAAAAGTGTTTACTGCGCGGTATGAACTGGGTCTTTGAATAAAGCAGTCTGCATTTAGTCTTTAAAGAGTTAAAGACGGAGGCCTGCTTGGATGAATTTCAAGCTTCAGAGAGGTTTCCTTATCATAAAACTGTGGTTAATGTTTTCATATTACAACAGCACATTTACAAATTCATAAAAAAATTCAGGCTTCGTCGAGTGAAGAACGTATGCAGTCCCTTATTACACCCTACCGAAACTGGTCTTGAAAAGGTCTATCTATTCGTCGACATAAATAACCCGTACTTGAAAAAGATGGTAAAACTTGCTTCTTAAACGCAGACTATGGTGTACATATTTAAACTTCGACTGCTGATCCACGAGTGAATGAAATTCAGGACAACCTGGCATTGAACTTCATTTCACGTGTCCTATTCCTAATTTGTGTACTTATTCTCTCACTAAACTCCACCGTTTTTGGCAAAGTGGTATTTCTAGGGGCTGCAATTTTCCTAGAGACAGCTTTCTTATGGGAGGGACAAGGATACAAGACACGTAAGCTTACGTTATTAATAAAATTATTATTGTTGCATCCAGTAGGCTGTTTATATTATTACTCAACACCTTGCATTCACGCCCATTGTGCCTTTGGGTCGCACTCGAGACATGGGTCACCTATTGGTGACGCACGGTATTTGGTCTTCGACTTCAGCCAGCACTGCAAAATAGGCTGCAATCACTTCCTTCAAGGAAACTGCAGAATCGTAACTGTGGCTCCATGTCTTAAGGGACGATATGGAGTTGTTAACTACGCGAAGAAAGCTGGATCAGAGAAAAATGAACATGAATTTTCCTCCACTAGTCTGTCCCACAGCTACCTCAGCTCTGCGTTTCCACTCCAAACCCCATTAACTGTTACACGTTTTCTCGCGTGCTTTGCTATGAATTTCCACTAACATATAGCGCCATTTCATTTCAATACACTGATTATGATATTCATAAAATTATACGAAAGTCAGTGAAAATTGTAACTGCAATAATTGACAACAAAGTAAACAAATCTTTTCTACTAAGACAGGGAGATAAGCCTGAACGCCTAACAGAGAGGAGACATAGGATTACATTGTAGGTAGAGTTACGAGGATGGTAGTGGCCTTGAACCACAACTACCCAAGTTCATGCCTTTCTCAACGCCGAGGTGGCAGAAAGGGTGCTGCCTAATGATAAGCGTCTATGTTCTTGTGTCATGGAGCAATAGATTTCTTACAGAAGGTTGGGGACCTCATCGAAAGTTCTGGGTTTGAAACGAAACAAGGCCTGCACACACTCAGGTACACATCTTTTGGACACACTACAGGACAAAGCACTGGTCTGGCCAATGACAATGTGCAGTAAATAAACAAACGTGGGAGTGGCTCATCATTTCAGACGTGATGTAACTGCCAATCCAACACTAACAGTGGTGCCAACATAGTTTCATGTCGGTGACAACTTATACCTGTGCATGGATGGTCGCAATAATTTGCATGGTCTGAAAATCCAGATAATTAGGGAAAGCAAACTGACAAATGCCATAACATAGAGTAATCAATTTTTGCTCTTTTGACCACATGTCAAATGCATTTTTCACATTTCTAATTTATGTTTGGTGCAAAAGGAAAAAAAATATATTTCCTAAACCTACTCATTCCAGGCCTTCGTTTCTTGAAAATGTCTTGATGTGACTTCATCTGGCTGACGTGAAGTAAAGTAAGCTAGTGAGGGGGATCTGAAATGGACAAAGGTGGCTAATAACTGACGAAACTCTACGATTAATGACAACAGGGGATCTCTTGATACTGCTGCCAAAATAAGCCGCTTCGTAGACTCAGTCGCAGATGAAACTAAGACAGTAAGATCCGTGGACGTGAACTGGATTGAACTGCCCAGGAAACGGTGATAATGGCGATGAACCTTCAGCTTCCTTAGTAACAAAGTATTTCTTGAATATTCCAAGACACCTGTGGTTCTTCAGAATCGCACCCTTCTCTTCTTTGTTCCGTAGCAAGTTCTGACAACATGAATCCCGTTGCGTACTATAAATAGCACTTGCAGCATGTTGTTAAACGGACAGTAATGAGCGTAATGGCATTCTGTGGAGGCCTACGACCCGCTTTAACATGAACATTGCATTTTGCCACCTTAATCTAAGCCCGTATTCCTTAAGATTCTGAGACAAGACAGGAAATATTTCTATAAAAATCAAAATCTCTGCAGACACAACTAAATTCTATTTGTTATATAGAGCTAACTGTCTCGACCTATCTCAGGTCATCCTCAGGTTCACATTTAGTCCTTAAAACTTACTAAGGTAGAAATATGCATTATGCAAGTCCGTAAAAACTCAAAGTTATTAAAAATTATTAAAAACTAAGGTCGTAAACAGGAGCAATATGTGTGGATAGAAGTTCTACCACGGCTGTTACAAATATCGTTTACATATTTTACTTTCTTTGTCATTGGGAATTATTTCCCTAAACACATTAACCACTCAGTCTCGATAATGCATGCGCAATGTGTTCTCGTAGAAACGATAAATAAATCCATTAATATTATTTAAATAAGCCTATGGCTTTCTTATTATGCAGCCTGCGTGACTTAAATTCATCAAATTAAAGCCCTGGCTCCGGATGTCACGAAGTTTTTCCAAATTATGCATTTCACCATTAACAAAACATTAAAAAATCTGCGGCCCTTTCCTGAAGATAGTATTTGTTACTACTCGTAGGTCTTCATTTTCTGCTACTCATATGAGAAGCACGAACGGGGAAATCTTGAATCCTACTGACAAGGCGACACAAATTCTGCTCCTCATCCCAGAAAACTCAAGCTTCAAACAGCAAAATACACCAACGTGTCACAATTTTTGTGGCAAGCAAATCATACCACAGATGCCGAATTCAAGAATTCCACCGATTGCTTGGCTTGATAAATCAAGCTTAGGTTACTGCACAAGGCAGCTTTTGATTGGCTGTCTGGAATATAACTAGCTCACCCGCGTGTGCGGTGAAGGTGCATTATACTTTGCACGATTCCTGAATACACGACTGCATTGCTTGTTCGTGTAAGGCAGGCATCTCTTCGTTACTGAATATATGCAGCTACACATTCCCTCTTGATGTACGAGAAGGCCAGCAATTCACTGGGGCGTTTCAAGGATCTTCCTTTTGCTATTTCACCTCCTAAAGCCCTAAGGGCTTGTGTTCAAGGGTTGCTGCACCATGGAAAACCCAAAGTAATCATGAAAGTGCCATTTTTTTCCCTCAGAGTACAACCAAAAAGATGCGACTTTTCTCATTTTATTTATTTCTGTAAGACGCTCTACATGTTTCAGGCGGGTTTTCCGTCCATCATCAGGAGCTCATAACTGCACATACAGCGTCAGGTATTTGTCAGACCATTACTGCTATCTGCTGCTAGCCTGGCCAGGCTAGCGGCAGGTAGCAGTAATGGTCTGACAAATACCTGACGCTGTATGTGCAGTTTTGAGCTCCTGATAACGGACGGAAAACCCGTCTAAAACACGTAGAGCGTCTTAGAGTAATAAATAAATTGAGAACCGTTGCATCTTGTTGGTTATACTCTGAGAATATATTAGCGATGCACTGACCTATGAATGATAAATGCTATTTTTTTATTCTCATTTTCTTTAAATGCGTCAGAATACAGTTTTTGTACCTGTATCGTACAACTGTGTAACGAGGTCTGTTACTGCTAAGAGAACATATATTACAAATGTTTGAATACCGAGCCACCAATAGCCTATTTTGGCCTAAGAAGGATGAAGTAAGTAATTATGGAGGTTGCTATGAGCTCGGCATGAGGCTAGGATGTGAGTGATCAGGATTCCATGCATAATTTTAGTAAGGAAAATTTTGGAGAATGCTCACTTGTAAGGCCGAGAGGTAGAAGGAAGAAATTCATGAAGATGGATCTTGGGGAGATAAGTGGTAAGAAATGGAAGTGGGTGGAACTGGCTGAGGATCTTATCGTATAGAAGACCTCTGTTTTGGCGGTGCTGAACATTCGGGTCCTGTTTCCACAGTATATATCACACAATGTTGTGTCAGTGTATAGATTATGCACTGTCGATTGATAAACTGTTGATCGGTTATGAACAGAGAGCTGAAGCAGACACAGCTTATTTTAAGGTGCCAACCCTCAACCTCGACCAACTGGTGAGAGTAAGATTAGGTTAGGCATTCTCCAGGTCACGATTCAAACTGTAGGCCCCTAATTAGCAAATGATTTTGGACATGATGATGTTCATCAGCTTTACTCGCGAGAGAACGCAATTTATTTCTACGTAACAACAATAGAGTGCCTAGTCGTTTTTAGGCTGGTAAGACTGTTATCTTGCTGTTACTACTGTGATAGAATAGTATAATTAGACGTGATATTTTAAAAACATCTCCGATGAAGTTTCAACTTATTCATTCATTCATTTATTTAGTATTCCGTCTTACGACAGGTCCAAAGCCTCTTCCAAAGCGAGCTGTCCACATAATGCGATCTAGAGCTTCCTCCTTCAAATGAGAGTATCCTCTCCTTTCCTTAAGGTCATCCAGTAGCTTCCTACGTCTTCTTCCTCGCCTTCCTGTCACTTCTATCTCCCCTTTTATCTTTCCTTCAATAACCCGTTGTAGAAGGCAGTTTCTACGCAAAATGTGACCAATCCAGTTAGACTTCCGTTTACTTATTTCATGTAGGATATTCCTCTGCTCCTTGACTCTAAGTAATACGAGGCACGTTTTTAAAGTAAGGTCCAGTTTGAAATTGCCGCCAATCGGCTGTACGGTGCGGGAGCGCGCATGCGCAGGATCCTACGTATGTTCATTAGCTAATGTCTGCCATTTTGTCACAGGTCGATCCTTGTTTTATGTCAAGAGAGACTGAATCACAATATGCGCTGCGATAAATAATCCCGCCAGCTGCGAAGTTCGCGCTGTGATTCGGTTTTTGTTAGCAAGAAACAATAATGCTGCCTAAATTCTTCATTTCTCACATAACCGGTCCAACTGATCTTTTCCATCCCTTTCCAGCACCACATTTCAAAACTTATAACCTGTCAAGTAAGAAAATACTCATAAAATAAAAGTTAAATAATACAGGGTGTGGTGATTCTGTTGCAGGTGAACTGGACCGAGAGACAGCTGAGACCATGAGTCTGCCTCGCTGTGGAGTTCGAGACAAAGTGGGGTATGCCAGCGACTCACGTAGCAAGAGATACGCATTACAAGGTATAGAAGTTGGACGAATTCAATGAGACAGTCTTTCCACCTTTTTGACAATTCGTGTCATTTCGCCTAGCCCGGATCCATGATCTCATAGAAATGACTGATGTGGATAACGACTGACCGGGGCGGATGTTCATGAAATGCCCCACTTCATAGTGCGTCACCCTAAAATGGCTTTGTGTTCCACAATTAATTTTAGCAGTGTTCCGTAGAGAGTTCCGTAATGGAATTTACAGCGCCGTGCCAGGCTATAAGATGCGTGCAGTAGCACTCGCCTCCTTTCAAACTGTCCGCCACAAGCCTCACACGAACTATTCGCCTACCTACCACATACACATTCATATTCTCTTTGGGGGTTGACATAGACCCAAGTGTGAAACTGACCATTCGCCTCCATCTAGTATCGAAATTATGGAGATGTGGAGCTTTATCACCACGTCTTCTCCAAGCCATGAAAACTTGTTGTATAATGCAGGATAAATGCCATATTAAATAAGGTACATTCTAAAAAACCTTCATACTGTATGCTGTTTCAGGTGTTTAATGTTACCAGCATGCCGTTTAGTTTTCTTGCAGTCAGTGCATGGAATTAAAGCGAACTAGAAAGTTTGGCACATACTATATACAAACGTTCATGTATATAGGTAGCATAAAATATATTGGCGCTTCTTTGGCGCCTAATCGTGTTTTTTTTGGGGGGGGGGGGAGGGGGTTACGAAACCGCACAGTCTGTGAAGCAGGTAACAACGTTTCGGAGGAAGCTACTTCTTCCCTGTGCGCGATAGACCTGTACTTTAACTTCATTCTCTATGGATGATCTGGTACAGTCTGTACTTTTCACGAACTTTATGGAATATCTCAAAACGGCTAACCGAATGTGGTTCTATAGTTAAGATTTATAGTTTATATTTAACAGTTTTTTTGTGGCTCGACAGCCTTAGTGGGCCTAGGTTTCCTCAGTTTTGAGGTTTCGAGATCACACTCAGACACATCTCACTCGCTAGGACTCCTCTGGACGAAGGATCGGCCCGTCGCGGAGATCTCTACCTGACAAACAACACTCACAACAGGCAGACATCCGTGCACCCGGCGGGATTCGAAACCACAAATCCAACACGCGAGAAGCCACAGACCTACGCCTTAGATCGCACGGCCACCTGGATCTGCGTATTTTAAATTAGCGTCCGGAATATGTTCACGTTACTTATGATCACAGCAGACAGCGGCTATTATTATTGTAAAGCAGAAATAACACACAAGTCAAAGGATTAAATTTGAAAGTATTCGTTATATATCGTGCACAAATTCTACGACAATATTCAACAATCTACTATCAAACTATTTAAAATTACATGTCAATCCGTCATTGATTTGCAAAAACTGTTTCCTGGAGATGGTATTCGAAGACTGACACAGTCCGAAATGTGTCTGTCAATGAATATTGGCCTGACCCGTAATTGTGTTCACGGTGATAGCATATTACCGAATTCTGTTAAGCAGTCAAGTTTGCTTGTATTACAGAATGAAAGACTGGGAATAGGGATTTGAGTTGCGTCCAGAAAATTCCCCGCTAATTTCACATCGCTTTACCAGCCGTGGCCACTCTAAATGCAGTACAAATTAAATTTTGTAATGCTGTTGGGTGTTCTCTGTTAGGTACATGATAGGAAACATGAAATTGAACGGATATTTACATTTTTAAAACTAGATAAATGTGCATTACAACTTCACTATCCAGCGAATCTTTTCACTTCTGCCTAATAACAGATTCGTCTGATGTTCTTTATACAACTGCTTTGAGCACGGAATGGCCATTGTTTTACGAACTGAAATATCACGTGACCGACTATATCCTATGTGGCCTTGTGACGTCCATTGTCAATACTGCTCTTGAAGTCTGGTAACAATCAGCCGTTGACTTCCGCTCGATCCTGACCAAGCTTCCGGAAGAGACGTGCTCTCCTGCTATGATTGGCAATGGACCACACTTCCTATAGATCAGTTCCTATTTGTTTGCATGTTTGTCTCGTCAGCCAGTCACGTTACGAAGGGCACAAAACGAAACTGCTCTATCGTCATGATCAACTACGGTGGCGGTGATGATAATCAAGGGATGTATTTATCGGCGGTGATGTGATTGATGATGACCTCGCAACCATGACGTCCTGTGGGAACAATAGACAAGATCTAACTGAATAATGGGTGCGTCAAAATTAAGGTGGCACACTATACGTCGCTCACCCTTAGGAAGACAACATATTTTTACGGAACTTTTCATAATTTACCACACAATGTTAAATCAGATATAAGAATTTGAAATCTTTAATTCGAACTTTGAAATTATTCACTCTTTGGGATTTGTCCGTCGTCTTATGATAACAATACAAGCAAAAGTTAAAACGCAACGGTTCGGGTACAGGATTTTCCCCTCATCAGGAAACGTCTGCGGTTGAGAATACCTTATCCTATCTGGTCCAGCTGAGTGGGTGTTCCCTTTACTCTTGTGTCTGAGGACGGGTATAGATTATTTCCCAGAAATGGGGTGTTTTTGTTTGTCTTGTTTTCTTTTGTACTTTAAGCACGACACGATAGACAAAGTCCAAACATTGAGCAATACCAAATACGATAGTCCATTGTCAGAATCCTACAGAATTCAACTAAAATGTGCGGTACGCAAGTCATGAGAGATTATTCTACCTGTAAAGTGTTTGCCTTGCAGTCAGATAAGCCTGTTTCAGTGTTCTCTGGGACAGGGTGGATGTTGATTTTTGTATAGTTTCTTCGGCTTTCAAGAGAATGATGGGTGTCACTGGAGTTGGTTGCAGTTGTTCCTCACGCGCATGCGCCACGTGCACAAGGGGGCACAAATTGCTCGTCAGTCCGTTACAGCTGTTGAAATGAGTTTACCTAATACTTTAACCATGACTAACGGGCGTAATGCGACTGTAATTGTCTTTGAATAGGTAAATGAGATCTTTAATTTACATTGTTAAATACAAGAAAACTGAAGGCATAAAAAATTTCTGTAAGTGAACCGTATTATAGTCAATCCCAAAATACCTTAGTTGCAGTAAATATCCAGGCTAGTTAGCATTCAGCCCAGTGCTACTTGCAAAACCCATGAAACATTCTGAAATAAAGGCAAGTTACCCTAACAACATCGTTGAGTTCTTTTGAAGGTTGATTGGAATTGGCGTTATTGACTTGCGGTTCGTTGAAAGATGTCCTTTAAAGCTCAGTCTGTGGTTTGATGATTATTGATGTTGAATGGGACTGAATGTGACATGGAGTAGTCGTGGTTCAATATGAATTAATATCCTGGAATTTTACTGGATGTACTGAGGAAAATCACAAACTCCCAATGCAGGTAGTGGATCTTCGGGCCGAAATCGGAAAAGGAACGTCCGGCACCCGTAGCATTAATGATAAGCATTCAACCGCGACTTGCGATGGAACTGAAACACTCGGGGTTTAAACGAGTAAAGGGTAAAATGGCAAATAAAACATTCGGTACTGGCACACCAAGAATCATAGGAACCGAGAAAAATCATGGAGTGAGCGGATGTCTAAAAGACGAGCACAACCACACTACTACTTGCTAGACACGAGGCCATTTCTCCATCACTGTGAGGATGCAAATCATCGTGGTCCCATCGTTCAAAACAGTTACCCCGTTGTAGCTGGCGTTGTTGATGTTCAGGTACATTGTATGGTATTTATTATCCAACAATATAAGGCGATCAAAGTATAAATGTATATAAATAATTAGGCTACTGATGGGGATAAAGTGCAATAACGAAACACATCAGTACTTACAAGTATCAGTGTGTGTCTTTTTGATATGCTGGATGTTCTAAAGAAATCGACTTGCTGGTTCTGGTGAAGTATGGCGAAAACAAACATAAAAATTACAGACCCGTTTCTTTTAGCAGGAAAACTCTAATAGTGCATTCTGTAAAGCTGAAATATAATACTCTCCGCAGCTCAAAGGCACGTCTTAACAGCAAGTTCACTTATCCGGACATTTCTATAAGGTTGTGCGGAAATCACCGAATTCCCGTTTTTCATACAATTTGGATGGAAAAAGGAAGACTAATTTCATGGCCGCCCCATTCACCCAAAACCATTATATTAATTTCATTTTGGGAATTATCATGTATAGTAAGAAGGGCGTCTCTAAAAACAGTTAAAGGAGGTACAGTGTGAGCACATTTGACGTGAAGGACGTTTTGTTGAAGGCCTCGTGTAATTACACACTGATTTCCCATCGGTATAAATACGAAGTAGGGGGCATGTGTTCTCAAAGTACGTAACTGTACAACAGTTGTATTATTTCCCCCAGAGACCATATCAAATAATTTGTGTTGAGCTTAAATAGCAGCTGTATCACTGGATGTATTTCCTACGTGCGATTAATAGTGAATGTCAATACAATTGCTGAATGTTTTCGGACAGATTGGAACATTCTGGGAGATAAAATAAAAAAAAGTTGTATTGTATATTTACTTTTAAACATACTTTCAACACAAATATTAATAAATGAACACAAAAATTAATTGCATGATCCGAATTATTTAAAAATTTTAGTACAAATGGTTAGTATTTTGATGTTTTGCTGACCGTGCATCTCAGTATAATCTTAATAATTAACCAACTTAATGCACAAACACTTGTTCTATAATAATTTTATTGTATGCCTCTACATGTTACGAGCAGTGTTGTGCTTCTTATCAGGGGGTCAAAATTGTATTATGCAGCATCTGGTGTCATCACACCTGTAGGTGGCCGTCCGGTACACAGGTTGCGAGAGGAGTCCTCTCGCAACCTGTGTACCGGACGGTCACCTACAGGTGTGATGATACCAGATGCTGTATAATACAATTTTGCCCCCCCCCCCCACCGATGATGATGAGCACAGCAGTGCTCGAAACATGTAGAGGCATAAAATAAACTTGTTATAAAACAAGAATCTGTGCATTAAGTTGGTTAATTACTAAAAAATGAATAGTATGTTACTATTTTATATAGCGCTATTCAAAATTCGCATAAAATGAGACAGCGCTGTGTATCTGAAGTCACAGCTACAGTCCCTGAACACGTGTTGGCAGCCGCCAGGCTGCAGCTTGATTGTTAACCGAACTACTAACCTAGCTCATGTAAAACGTAAACTGATTGCTTGAAATTGAGCTGTTGAGAAATGAAAATTGACTCATTTGGTTGAGAAATGATCAATTTTTATCGAACCCGAAATTACACTGTTGTTTACTGCAGCCATAGAAGCCCGTCGCTGGACCCATTCGGAGCCAAATTATTCCAGCCCACAACCTCCCACCTTGTTTATGTAAGATAAGGTTTAATATAAACTTTCTTTTTACATCTGGGTCTTCCGAGTGATTTCTGCCCCTCGGGTTTTCCGGCGAAAACTTAGCTAGTATTCCTCATTTCTCTCTTTCGTGCCACATGGTCCAACTAATTGATTCTTCTTTACTTCATCACCCTAATAATATTTTCATCGGGTTACAAATTATGAATTATTTACAATTATCTCTATGAAACTTCAAATATAATACACCAGGAATTAAATACGAGCACTGTTTGTGATCTGAAGTAGGCCTGTTCACTTCTATGTGTGAGATTTAATTTACTTCGCTGTTTTTTCCATCTCAGTCACTAAATATTTCAATCTGAAACACCGACATTATTACATCCACATTTTGTGATACTGCTGACTGCTTGCTAGCGGGTACCCGCTAGCAAGCAGTCAGCAGTATCTGTTTGATGTATGCCTGTTGCTGTATGTACAGTCTTGAACTCCTGATGATGGACGGAAAGACCGTCCGAAACATGTAGTGTCATTCCAAAATAAAATAATTTGAAACATTGGTGCGTCTAGTTGATTTTACTATAGCAAGAAATTCAATGGATTTCGTATACACATCCCCCACCCCGTACTATTAAAAACAGGCCTACCTGTGTAGCTTGATAACGCATCTGTCACATGATGGCGGACTCTACAAGGTCAATCAGTGTTTATGTAAGCGCCAACCCTTGAAAATTTGTTTCATTTCCGGATTCGAGCAGTTTCCATGGACACAAGTCGTCACTCTAGTCCGACAAAACCTTAAGTGTACCCTGCTGCACGCCAAGACGCGGCAGTAATAGAACAACACCTTGAATGCTGCGGAAGTAATAAATATCCGCAGCTGTGACTGTACCAGTGATAACTTCAGAGTTGGCTCATTCGTGACTAAAAGGTGAAAAACGAGCCTATAAATAACGCTATACGCGACTGTCGGTGTATAAACCACTGAGCTGATTTCTTTTAAAGCAGGACGATAATAACGAGCAATTTGCAAAAGACACAAAGACTCTTCTTTGGGCATCTCGCGTGATAACGCTTTGAATGTTTAACGGAGCGAAAAACTTGAATAAAATTTGTAGTTAGATAAACTCGAAAGTTTTCGGTTAAGCCTTGGGGTTTCTGAGGTAATTAAATAAAGGGAGCTAATGATCCGTCATCATTATTACTTACTGATAGCGATCAAAGCACACAGTGACACGAAACAGTAAAATTATGTGACCTTGCACTTATATGTCAACGCCTTACGTACGAATGAACGACATTTTAACCCGAAATATCACTTTTCTTTTAATGGACCGACTAAACGTCTCAGTCGGGTAGTTAGCACTACTATCTTGCATTCGGAAAGTCTGGGTTCACACACGGTAGCTGTCTATTTGACTGAGGGTTTTCTTAGATCCTCCAAGAAAATTTTGGCATAGTACCTAGAACAAGGCCACGACCGCTTCATTTCACTTCCTTTCACATTTATTACTCAATAATCACCCTACCGTTGGAGGCTACACAACCCAAGCTATTGACAGCGTCTTTAAATAAAAAAAATCAAATTTTAATGTATCTAGCTGGATAGGTTTTTCCTGATAGATGTGGATAGTACTGGCCAGCTGTATAGACCAACAATTAATTCGTCGATATTTTAGAATCAATATACCCTAAGATGTGGAGCCTCTGAGCAGAGCTGGAGTAAAAAGGTATTAATTTTTTGATCCGTCGTGAAAAACATCCCACATTTCTTATGTTTCCGTTTCCGATATTAAGAAAAACTGGAAAGGAAGCACTGCGTCATTTGTGCGTCACATGACACCTATTGTAACACAAACTGTATGTCTGACACTCAGCTTATCTGGGCGTTCCATCCGAGTATCGTAATGAGAAGAGATTATTTCCACAGCTTTATTAAGGCTGCTGAATCTTTGTAACAAAGATGCATGTTTTCTGTGCTGTATAAATTGAGTTTTCAAATAGTCATTACATGAACATGGGGCTACACAGTCGATTAAATGTTTGCATGACCGAAAGTTTGTAATGTAAAAAGTTAATAATGACATTTTTATTTATTAACTATTTATTAAATTATACCTTCGTTACACAACATATAAAACCGTTTCACTATTACAACTGGTTACATTCGGCAACATGTTTCGGCCGTTACCCGCCCATCATCAGGCCAACAAGGAAAATTGCTATTTAAGGTACATTCACTAGCTTTTCCAATGGGGTAATTTAATAAATATGTGTACGTACACAACGGGTTGGCTTCCTTCAAATCCAGTAATGAAATGTTTAAGTATTTCCTTATTACGCGTACAGAACAAATATCACATCACTGTTTGTAACTCTTATAAACACCAATACAATTTCCCTATGAGGCGAAAATAACGTATATCTGTTTTGTAAATTTTCTCGTAAGTTTTTAATCGATTGTTTTAACTTTAATTTATTTTCTTCATTTTGCATCTGGATAAGGCTACATAAGGCTACATAAAGCTACATAAGATGCCTGACTCCGGAGAAAGCAGAAAAACTGCATGGAAACTGTCAATTGACTTGCAGTAATGACTGCAAAACGGAAATGCTTGGCAATTGGCATCTACTTAGTGGGGTGGCGGCTTACAGTCGCTCATGGCGTCTTTATACGGATATGTTCATCTTAATTTATTCTTTTTAAAAATATCCACGTCGATGGAATTCCACATAAATAACGTTAGGGTAAAACTAACATATTAATACCAGCAACGGGCCCTAATTGAGAGATATAAGATTACTCTCATTTTTAATTTTCCAGGCATCCTAGCAATGGAACTACAGTCAAGAGTAGTAAGATTATTTACGACCTTATTGTGAGTTTTCTCAATGCACTGTTTCGTTAGACAACATTAATCTACGAATAACATTGTTTGTGGAAATAATCGTAGTTTAATCTGATGATAAGAAGAAACGTGCACGCCAAGTAAACGGCATGGGCAAACCGCACATTTGGTTATTATTCGTGTGGGCGGCACGTATAGGAAACAGGATCAAGACTGGGAAAAAGAACGGAAAAAATTATAAGCTGTGTGACATTCACGTTAGAAAGTGAAGGTTATTACTCATGAAGCAAAGTCACGCTTCGCACACATCTGTTTACTAAGAAGTACACACTGAGTTAAAATTTCCGCATGGCGCTTTGTTGTATGTAATTCTGAACCCACGACAAATTTGGGAATTTCATTTATTTTACAAGTAAAGGTAAATTAGTCCCGTTACAGGCCTGGACAGGTCCAGAGGGTTCCAGGAAGTTAAGGTTCCCAGATTTCTTGACAACGGCACAGGATGGTGGTAGGTTGTCAGCCTTACGCACCGGCCGCCTTTACCCCCAGGAAATACTCCTGGTACTTATTTCTGTTAAGAGGCTGAGTCGACCCCAGGGCCATAGTGCGATCGGATGGATTTTATGTCAATGAAATTATTTTACAAGTAGCGTTCATTATTTGCAATGTGCAGATTCATGTAAAGAATATATATATATATATATATATATATATATACAGGGTGTCCCAGGAGGAATGTGCCAGACTTCGGGAGAGTGTTCCTTATGTTAAAGTATACCGATATAACCCAAAACACCTATATCCAAAGT
>Ga0131853_10013393_pt1 | contig 15035 bp, 14 predicted proteins | sample TergutLab28metaG_FD_92764 | JGI IMG/M metagenome (GOLD analysis project Ga0131853, IMG submission 92764) | Labiotermes labralis P1 segment gut microbial communities from Petit-Saut dam, French Guiana - Lab288 P1 (version 2) (version 2) | ecosystem: Host-associated > Arthropoda: Insects >... | reverse complement strand
TTTTTTGGTGATGCCCATGACTTGTTTCGCGATTCTGGGGTCGAGGGCTGCTGTGTGTTCATCTAGAAGGAGGAGCCTTGGTCTTTGGAGGGTTGCCATGAGGAGGGTGAGGACTTGACGCTGCCCGCCTGATAAGAGGGAGGCTTTCTTGCGGAGCATGTTTTCGAGACCTAGGTCGAACTCGGCCAATTTCTCTTTGAAAAAAGCGGTATCTTTTTTCCGGATGGCCCATTGGAGTCCGCGCCATTTGCCGCGAGAATAGGCGAGGGCCATGTTTTCCGCGATGGTGAGTTCTGGACAGACACCGGAATTGGGGTCTTGGAACACACAGGCGACAACCGCCGCCCGGGCGCTGCGGCTTTTTCGGAGCACATCTTTTCCATCGATGAATATTTCCCCTGAGGTGGGACGCAAATTGCCGTTGATCACGTTGAAGAGGGTACTTTTGCCGGCTCCATTGCTCCCGATGACAGTGACAAATTGCCCCTCGGGAATGGCGAGGCTTAGGGATTTTAAGACGTGATTTTGTTCGATGCCGTTGTCAAACACTTGTGATACCTTGCTCAGTGCTATCATTTCGCCACCTCGATCCGCTTCTTGAACCAGATTTGGCGTAGTTTGGGGATACACAGGGCGCCCAAGGCAAACAAGGCGGTGAGCAAACGTGTCCAGTCGGGGCTGAGGAGCCCGGAAACGATGACCAGGGATATGCAGGTGAAGTAGATAAAAGACCCGAGGGAGATAAAGACTAAGCGCGTCAACATGCTCCCACTCTTGGGGGTTATGATCTCGCCTATCACAAGGGAAGCAAGGCCAATCACGAGGACGCCTGTGCCTGTGTTGACATTGGCACCGCTTTGTTGCTGTGCCACCAGGGCCCCCGCGAGGCCGGTGATGGCGTTGGAGATGACAAGAGAGGAAATTTTGCGGCTGTCGGTGTTGATGCCATTGGAACGAGCCATGTATTCGTTATCGCCTGTGGCGCGGATAGACAGACCGAAGGCAGTGCTGTAGAGGAAAAACAAAACAGCGATAACCGTGATCAGGGTTATCGCCCCTACGATGATGTAAGACCATAGCAGCGCATCAAAAGGCTGCATGCCAAAGGTCATGATTCGCTCTCTGATGGGGGCGAAGATAAAACTATCCAGGGGTGCGGAAATAATACTGCCCCCCATGACGAATAAATTGATGGAAAATAAAGCCATGGTGACCAGGAGACCTGAGATAATGCCGTCTATTTTCAGCTTCGTGTGGATCAGTGAGGTGGCGAGGCCGGCAAGGGCGCCGCCCAGGGGCGCGATCAGGAGCGCTGTCATGAAGTGGGCGCCGCCATGGAGCAGGGTCATGGCAATTACGGCACCAAACGCAAATGTGCCTTCGACGGTGAGGTCTGGCCTTTTCATGATGCGCAGGGACATGAAAACGCCTATGGCCACAGGGGCGTATAATAAGCCCTGACCCAAACTCCCGTAGATACTGGTCAGAAATATGTCAAAAGTCACTCTGATTCTCTCTTTTCAATGGTTTCACTGGAAACCGTCCCGGCTACTGCCGGGACGGTTCTGTTTTAAACTGAAAATGGTCGATGAAACGGATCTTAGAATTTCTTGGTGGCACGCTCTACGAGGGTGTCGGGGATGACAAATCCGATGGCCTCAGCCTCTGTCTCGTTGATGTACAAGGAGAGGGAGGCGGCGGTGGGGGAGTAGAAGGTGGCGGGCCAGGTGCCATTTACCAGAATATCAAAGGCGAGGTCAGCGGCGGCGGCACCGTTGGCCGCAAAGTCTACAGATAAAGAGGCAAGAGCTCCTTCTTCTACGATGGGCAAGTCAGCCACTACGATGGGCAGACGACGATCTGGGTTTTGGCTGCGATTTAAGTTTTGCACCATTTGCATTTGGCCTGTGATCTGATTATCTTGAGGGATGTAGATTCCGCGGATGCTTGAGTCTGCGGCGATGTTAATAAAATGCTGTGTCAGATGCTCTAAGCCATTTGCCGGGATCCCGAAAGGGACGATGGTATCGTCAGGGGAAACCGCTTGTAAGCGCTCGAGAGAGGCGACGGAATTGGGCTCATCGGTGGTATATAGGAAGGCCACACGATTCTCGGCGTCTAGTTCGTTTCCCAGCAATTCTTCTAGCAAATCGACCTGGGTTTCCATGGGCAGGGCGCTGGAGGAGCCTGTGGACATCTCTGTGACGAGGCCCGCGCCAACGGGGTCGGTGATGATGCCGAATACCAAGGGGATGTCCGCGCTCATTGCCACCGGCAAGGCCTGTTGTGAGGCGCTTGTGCCAAGGGAGAAAATGAGGTCTACCCGCTGAGCGGCGAAGGTATTCGCGATGGTCGTAGACATGGCGGGGTCGCCGCCTGCGTTTTGATAGATGAAGCGCACCTCATGTCCTTCGGCTTCCATCAGTTCTGTCAAACGGGCTTCAAAGCCTGGCGCACCCAATTCGAAGGCGGGGATTTGCGCGCCTGACAGTATCCCAACGGTGAACTCTTGCGCCTCGTCATTGGCATCTTGCGTGGTGCCGTTGGCGGGCGGTGTTGTCGGTGTTGGTGTGGCGACCGACTGCGTTCCACCCCCGCCTCCGCCGCAGGCGGTCAGCGACAGCAGCAATGCTACGGCCAAAAACAAAGCGATTACTGTTCTTTTCATAACAAAATTCCTCTTTTCCGCACAGCACTTTATCATATTACCGTGCTACCATGCTACCGTACTACTATAACACAATGTCGCATGAAAAGCAATGGTCTCTGTAAATTGATTGACAGAACCCAAGGGAGACCCAGGGAGGAATATTTGAAAAAGCTATTGACTTTGACGCGACGTAATAGTTTATACTGGTCTTGTGAGGTGATCATGGATGGAATATTCCAGCAACAAGCTCTCTGTGATGTCCGGTGTGAGCGCGCGGACCCTGCGGCATTATGACGCGATTGGACTTTTGAAGCCGGGGCGTGTTGTGGAGTCGGGATACCGGATGTATGGGCAAGGAGAGGTAGATCGTTTGCAGCAGATATTGCTGTATAAGGAACTGGGCTTTTCCCTGGAGGACATTGGGCAATTGCTGGCTTCTCCTGAGTTTGACAGAGAGGGGACATTTTTGAGCCATCTTGCCGCGCTTCACAAAAAACGAGAGCGGCTGGACTTCTTGATTCAAAACGTGACAAAGTCCATCGCCGCCATGAGAGGAGATATCACCATGGCAGACAAGGAAAAATTTGAGGGTTTCAAAGAATCTCTCATCGACGAGAACGAGCAGAAGCATGGCGCGGAAATCCGGACCAAATATGGCGCGGAGGCTGTGGAGGAATCCAAGGCCCACTGGAGAGGTTTGACCCAAGAACAGTATGAGGCAGGGGAACGCTTGGGCCTGGCCGTAGAAGAAGCTCTAAAAGCCGCGCTGGAGACGTGAGACCCCAGAGGTGCCCTGGCCCAGGAAGCCTGTGATCTCCATCGGCAGTGGCTGAGCGTGTTTTATCCGAGCTATAGCAAGGAATACCACAAAGGGCTTGCGGAGATGTATGTTGCCGACGAACGTTTTCGGGCGCATTATGACCAGATTGCCCCAGGCGCGACGGAGTTTTTGCGGGATGCGATTTTTGCCTATTGTGAGTAGAAGCGTTTTCTACAGACAAAGGCGGAGCCAGGAGTGGCTCCGCCTTTGTTGGTTTTAAGGGTGGCGTTTTTTAGATGATCTCCTGGGCAATCAAGTGGCCGATTTCTTTAGTGCCCTTTGGGGTGCATGCGGGGTCGCCTCGGCAGAGGTCTGGGGTGCGGTGGCCTTTTTGGAGGACCTTTTGCACAGCCTCTTCTACGGCATCCGCTTCGGCGCTGAGGCCGAAGGTGTAGCGGAGCATCATGGCGACAGAGAGGATCATGGCCATGGGGTTTGCTTTGTCTTGCCCGGCGATGTCTGGGGCGGAGCCGTGGACAGGTTCGTAGAGGCCGAAGTTGCCCTCTGTGAGGCTGGCTGAGGGCAGCATGCCGATGGAACCTGTGATCATACTGGCCTCGTCGGAGAGGATATCGCCGAAGATGTTGTTGGTGACAATCACGTCAAACTGGCGAGGAGCCGACACGAGCTGCATGGCGGCGTTGTCTACATAGAGGTGGTTTAGGATGACTTCTGGGTAGCTTTGCGCCACCTCTGTGACCACGCGCCGCCAGAGACGGGAGCTCTCTAGGACATTGGCCTTATCCACGCTTGTGACCTGTTTGTTCCGCTTCATGGCCATGTCAAAGGCCACCTCAGCGATCCGCCGGACCTCCAGTTCGGAATATTGCTCCACGTCGTAGGCGGCTTGGCCGTATTCTGTGTCCTTGTAGCCCCGTTCGCCGAAATAGATGCCGCCGGTGAGCTCACGGACGACCACGATGTCGAGCCCGCCGACGATGATTTCCGGCCGGAGGGGACAGGCATCGATGAGTTCTTCAAAGAGGAGGGCCGGACGGAGGTTTGCGAAGAGTTTGAGTTCTTTGCGGAGCCCTAGCAGCGCCTGTTCTGGCCGCTCGGCGCCGGGGAGGGTGTCCCACTTCCAGCCGCCGACGGCGCCGAGGAGCACGGCGTCTGAGGCTTTGCAGGCCGCCACTGTCTCTGAGGGGAGACAATGGCCTTTTTGGTCGATGGCGCAGCCGCCGGCGAGGAGAGTCTCATAGGTGAAGCTGTGTCCGAAGCGCTCGCCCACTCGGTCGAGGACCAGGAGGGCCTCTCTCATGACCTCTGGGCCGATTCCATCTCCGGGGATGACCGCGATTTTGTATTGCATGACTTAGCCTCCTTGGGGTAGGCGATAGTTTTTGATCCAGGGCAGAAGGCCGCCGGCTTTTACGATCTCTTGGATGAAGGCCGGGAAGGGCTCCGCGGTGTAGGTCTCGCCCTTGGTGAGGTTTGTGATGAGACCTGAGTCAAAGTCTACGGCGATTTCGTCCCCGGCCTCTATTTTCTTGCTGGCCTCGGAACATTCCAAGATGGGGAGGCCGATATTGATGGCGTTGCGGTAAAAAATCCGGGCGAAGCTCCCGGCGATGACACAGGAGACACCGCACTCTAACAGCACCATGGGGGCGTGTTCCCGGGAGGAGCCGCAGCCGAAGTTTTGTCCGCCCACCACGATGTCACCGGGGCGCACGACTTTGGGGAAGTTCGGGTCAATGTCCTCCATGCAGTGGGTGGCCAGTTCTTTTTTGTCCGCGATGTGCAGATAGCGGGCTGGGATGATGACATCTGTGTCTAGATTGTCGCCGTATTTGTGCACGTATCCTTTTGCGTTCATGGTTATATCCTCCTTGTAGGGCGCGACGCCCTCGGCGCGCCGTGTCCCCTTTTTTATAACATCCAACGGTGCGCCGGGGGCGTTGCGCCCTACAGCACTCTGGGGTCGCTGATTTTGCCTGTGATGGCGGACATGGCCGCCACTTGGGCGCTGGCTAGATAGACTTCGGAGTCCACGTGGCCCATGCGGCCGACGAAGTTGCGGTTGGTGGTGGAGACACAGCGTTCCCCAGCAGCTAAGACACCCATGTGTCCGCCTAGGCAGGGGCCGCAGGTGGGGGTGGAGACGGCGCAGCCCGCCTCGACAAAGGTTTTCATGTAGCCCCGCTCAATGCAGTCTAGATAAATCTGTTGGGTGCCGGGGATGATGATGCAGCGCACGTCGGGGTGGACCTGTTTGCCCGCCAAAATTTCCGCCGCCGCCGCCATATCGGAGAGCCAGCCGTTGGTGCAGGAGCCGATCACCACTTGGTGGATGGGCACATCGCCCACGTCCCCGATTTTCCGGGTGTTTTCCGGTAGGTGGGGGAAGGCCACGGTGGGTTCTACTTTGGAGAGGTCAATCTCCACCACCCGGACGTAGATCGCGTCGGGGTCCGCCTCGTAGACGGTGTAGGGTCGGTTCACCCGGCCTTGCATGTAGGTTTTTGTGGTTTCATCGACGGGGAAGATGCCGTTTTTCGCGCCGGCCTCGATGCTCATGTTGGCGATGCAGAGCCTATCGTCCATGGTGAGGCTGGCGACACCTTCGCCGGTGTATTCTAGGCTCTGATAGAGGGCGCCGTCTACGCCGATTTCACCGATTAAGTGGAGGATCACATCCTTGCCGGAGACCTGGGGGCTGAGTTTCCCTGTGAGCCGCACTTGGATGGCCTCTGGCACTTTGAACCAGGCCTCGCCCAAGACCATTCCCGCCGCCATATCTGTGGAGCCCACGCCGGTGGAGAAGGCGCCTAGGGCTCCATAGGTGCAGGTGTGGGAGTCGGCCCCAATGATGCACTCTCCGGCGGCCACGAGGCCCCGCTCTGGCAAAAGGGCGTGCTCGATGCCCATGGGGCCAACGTCGTAGAAGTGGAGGATATTGTGCTTTTTGGCAAAGGTCCGACACACTTGGCATTGTTCGGCGGCCTTGATGTCCTTGTTGGGGGTGAAGTGGTCCATGACCAGGGCGATTTTCGTGGGGTCAAAGACCTGGGTGAAGCCTGCCGCGTAAAACTCGCGGATGGCCACGGGGCTGGTGATGTCGTTGCCCAACACCAGGTCGAGCTTTGCCTGGATGAGTTGGCCAGGCCGGACCTCGGGGAGGTCCGCGTGGGCGGCTAGGATTTTTTGGGTCATTGTCATTGGCATGGTGGGGTGCTCCTCTCCTTTTTAATTGTCTTGATTGATGAGGGAAATGATCTCGTGGATTAAGAACATGCGGTGGTCTAGTTCCGCGATTTTGTCGGCACAGATCACCAGTTCGTCACAGAGGTGCTGGGGGATGTGATCTTGATACTTATAGCGGGCCTTGTGCTCCAGAGTGGACCAAAAGTTCATGGCCTCGGTGCGGATTTGGACCTCTACCACCACGTGCTCTGTTTTGCCTGAATAAAAGACGGGGACCTCCAGAATGACGTGGTAACTGCGGTATCCGCTGAGTTTGGGGTTCGAGACATAGTCTTTTTCGTCTAAAATGTTCACATCAGGCATGGCCCGCAGGAGGCCGACTAGGTAATGGATGTCTTTGGCGAAGGGGCAGATGATGCGGATTCCCGCAACATCTTTGAGATGGGTCTTCACGTTTTCCGCTGTGAGGTCCAGATTCAGCTTCTGGAGCTTCCCGGCGATGCTCTCTGGGGTTTTGATGCGGCCTTTGATGTATTCGATGGGGTTTGAGTCTTGGAAGTTTCTGAAATCTTCTTGCATGATGTTGAGCTTTGTGAGGAGGGTTCTCTGACCCCATTCATAGATCAGCAGGAGGTTTTTGAGCTCTTGGAATTCTTCTTCGTGAAAGCGTGGAGACATTTGTGTTTCCTCCGGGTTAGATAGGCAGGGTGAGGGTAAATACCGCGCCACCCTGGCCTCCGTTTTCTGCTGTGACATGACCGCCCTGCTGCTCTACGATGGTTTTCACAATGGAGAGGCCTATGCCATGATTGCCGTCTGGGCCTTTACAAAAACGCTCGAAGATGTGAGGCATCAGGTCGGGGGCAATGCCCCTGCCGTCGTCGGCGACACGAATCTCTATGCGGTCTGGGTGCCTGTGGCAGGAAAGGGTGATTGTGGAACTTGCGTATCGGATGGCGTTGGAGATCAGGTTGTCCATGGCCCTGGACAAGAATTCGCCGATGCATGTGTAGGAAATGGGAGGCTCGTCGAAGTCGAAGGCAAAACGGATTTGCCGCTTTGCCGCCACCGCCTCCTGGCGTTGGGCGGAATCGCGGATTAAAGCCAGGAGGTCTGTTTCGGCGGTGGTATAGGCTGTGGTGATGTTGTCAATTTTGGAGATGTAGAGTAAGTCAGTCACTAGGTCAGCCAGTTTATCGGTCTCTTGCAGAATCGTTTCCGAGGCCGTTTTTGGGTCCATGAGGCCAAAGGAGATGCCCTCTGCGTAACATTGGATGGACATGAGAGGGGTTCGGAGTTCGTGGGAGGCGTTTTGGAAGAAGGCCTTTTGCGCGCTGTCATATTCGCCGAGTTGTTTTGCGGACTTGTTGAGAGCCATGTTCAAGGCCTCGAGCTCCCTGGCCTTGAACTGGAAGTCGTTGACGGCGAAATTGCCCTGGCCAAGATTTTGAGCGAAGCTGCCCAACTTCTCGATGGGGCGGGTGATGGAATTGGAGAGGAAATAGGTGACAAGGACCGCCACAATAAAGGTGACGCCCACCAGGATAAACAAGATGATTCCTGCCCTGCCGATGATTCTGGAGGCCTCGACGTATATCTCTTGGGCGAGGGGCAAATGGGGATCTCCCTCCACCCCGAACTGCCTGAGGGCGATATTGAAGAAAACCCCAGTGAATAGGAAAGAACAGAAGAGGACGGCGGAGAAGGCCCTTAAGATTTTGACCCGCAGCCTAATTTTCTTTGCCTTCATGGGCTTCTCCGTTTCCGGCGTAGGCCTCCCGGTCAAACTCCATGCGCCTGAAAAGGGCCTTGACCCGCATGGTGAGAGCCATGGGACTAAAGGGCTTGACCAGGTAATCATCACTGCCGAGATCTAGGCCTGTGGCGTAGTCTAAGTCGCTGTCTCGGGCGGTCAGCATGATGATGGGGACATGGCTCTGTTTGCGCAGTTCTTTGCAGACGACAAAGCCGTTGGAGCCGGGCATCATCACGTCCAAAATCACGAGGTCCGCCGGACTTTCCGCAAAGGCCGCGAGGAGTGCGTCGCCGGATTCGAAGTCTTCCACTGTATATCCGGCGTTTTCTAGAAAGGTCTTGATGGCTAGGCGGATGCTGGTCTCGTCGTCTGCGAGGTATATTTTCTTTGGATTTTCCATGAGAACTTTTCCTCCTACTTGTCAAGGGCTTGATTGACGGCGGAGATGAGGGCTAAGACGGAGGCGGTGGTGATGTCGTTGTGGACACCCACGCCCCAGAAGGGCTTGCCCCGCTGGTCGGAGATTTTTACGTAGGCGGCGGCCCGGGCATCGGAATTGTCTTCGATGGCGTGCTGCATGTAGTCTTCGAAGCGGAAACTCTGCTCTGGATGGGTCTTCTGTAATGCCTCGCTCACGGCGCTCAGAGAGCCGTTGCCTTTGCCTTCTAAGCGTTGGGTCTCTCCATTTATGATGAGGGTGACCTCTGCGACGGTGCATTTGCCTTCGCGCCGCCAGTCCACCTCTTGCAAGGCGATGGGGTTTGCGACGTTGATGTAGCGGGCGGTGAAGGCATCGAGGATGTCTTGGGGACTCAGTTCTTTTTGGGCCTTGTCGGAGATATCTTTGATGAAATAGCCCACCTCTTGCCGGAGTTCGGGGGGCAAGTGGTAGCCGAAGTGCTGTTCTAGGATGTAGGAGATGCCGCCCTTGCCGGATTGGCTGTTGATGCGGATGACATCGGTTTCGTATTCCCGGTTCACATCTTTTGGGTCTATGGGCAGATAGGGGACAGTCCAATGGGAGGTGTTTTGTTCTTTGCGGAATTGCATCCCTTTGGCGATGGCGTCTTGGTGGGAGCCGGAGAAGGCGGCGAAGACCAATTGGCCGGCATAGGGGTGCCGCGGTCCTACAGGGAGCCCCGTGGCCTCCTCATAGGTTTTTACGATGTAGGGCATATCGGCGAGGTTGAGCTTTGGATCGACGCCGTGGGTGTAGAGGTTGAGGGCCAGGGTGATAATATCCACGTTTCCGGTTCGCTCGCCGTTCCCGAAGAGGGTGCCTTCCACCCGGTCGGCCCCGGCTAGGAGGCCCATTTCCGCCGCCGCCACGCCTGTTCCTCTGTCGTTATGGGGGTGGAGGGAGAGGATGACGTGTTCTCTGTGCCGAAGGTTTTGACTCATGTAGGCGATCTGCTGGGCGTAGACGTGAGGCATGGAGTTTTCCACGGTGGCCGGGAGGTTGATGATTACGGGTCGGGCAGGACTCGGATTCCAGATGTCGATGACGGCGTTACAAATCCGGAGGGCGAACGCGGGCTCTGTGCCTGTGAAGCTTTCGGGGGAGTACTCGAAGGCAAACTGGGTTTCGGGCATTTGAGCGGCAAAGTCGTTGAAGAGTCTGGCCCCCTCCTCGGCGATGGCTATGATCTCATCTTCTCCGAGGCGGAAAACCTGCTGCCGCTGGGCCTCCGAGGTGGAGTTATAGAGGTGGACCACAACCCGCTTTACGCCCTGGATGGAGGCAAAGGTCTTCTTGATGATGTGGGCCCGGGCCTGGGTGAGGACTTGGATGGTCACGTCTTCGGGGATGCGGTCTTCGTCGATGAGTTTACGGAGAAAGGCGTATTCTGTTTCGGAGGCGGCGGGGAAGCCCACCTCGATCTCTTTGAAGCCGACCTCCAAGAGGAAGTTATAATAGGCCAGCTTTTCGTCTAGACTCATGGGGGTGATGAGGGCCTGGTTGCCATCGCGGAGGTCTACGCTGCACCAGATGGGGGCCTTTGTGAGCCGGTCTTGCTGGACCCAGCCGGTGTGGCCCGTGGGGGGCATGTGGTAGAGGGGGCGGTATTTTTCTACATGTCTCAAGGGGTTCACTTCCTTTCTGAAACTAGAGGCGTTCACTGCTCTGGAGACAAAAAACCCTCGTCTCCAAATAACTCAAGAGACGAAGGCATAGAATGCTTCCGCGGTACCACTCTTGTTGGCGTCTATCAACGCCCACTCAAAGGTTTGCACTCCGGGGTGAGACGCAAGTTTTGGCCATACGACCTTGCACCAAGCGGCCGCTCTCTGGGATGGCTGTAAAACTGCATATTCCCTTCACTGTGCGCACTATTCGGTTGTGAATTTCAGGATACTGGATTGGGGCTGCTTTGTCAATAGGGAGTTTTGGTGGGGGGATAAAATGTCAAAGTACTAATTCACACCACAGCTCCAACTGGCGATTTCCTTTAGCCGCTCCATGATGGGGAGTTTTTGGGTGCAGAGGGGTTCGCAGATGCCGCATTGGGTGCATTTGGCTGCGTCTGCCGGAGTTATGCCCCAGGTGGCTTCTAGTTTGCCGGGCATGTTTTTTGGGTCTTCGCCGAGGAGGTATTGGTTGTACATGTCCAAAAACTTCACGATGGGGAGGTCTATGGGACACTTGTCGCAGTAGGCGCAACTGGTGCAGAGGGTGTTGAGCTCGCTTTTTAGGTGCTTTGCCAGGTGGGCGAAGGTCTCCTCCGAGATGGTGTGAGCCAGGTCCGCGGCGGCGACGCACTCCTCTAGTTCGGCGATGGTGGAAGGACCGGGGAGGGCGGCGGTGATCTCTTTGTGTCCGATGAGGAAACGCAGAGCCGCGTGGACAATGCTTTCCTCGGGGCTGTTTTTCAAAAAGGCAAACTGCTCTCCCGAGCGGGGGATGATTCCACCGCCTAGAGGGTTCATGGCCACGGTGCCGAGGCCCGCCCGGTGACAGTCTGTCAGACCTTTCCGCCGGAAGGCGAAGTTGAGGGCGTTATAGCCCAGCAAAATTGCTTCGGAGCGGCCGTCGTCTATGATGGGTTTCATGTCGGCGCTGTCCATGTGGACGGAGGAGCAAATGTGGCCGATGAGTCCATCTTGTTGGGCCCGGAGGAGCCCTTCGTAGAGGCCGCCGGGGACCACCATGCGCTGATAATCCTTTGGAGACATGAGGCACCACATGTAGTAAAAGTCGATGGTGTCTACAGAGAGCCGGTCTCTGGACCTTTGGACTTGCTCATAGGCCTTCTGTGCGGTTTTCGCCATCCAGAGGCCGCATTTTGTGGAAACATAGGGGCGTTTGCCCCGGATTTGCCGCATGGCGAGACCTACGATGTCCTCGCTGTGATCTCCGCAGTAGTCGGGGGCGGTGTCGATGTAGTTGACCCCCAACTCCTGGGCGCGGTGGAGGATGTCGGCGCAGATTTGATGGTCTTTTTTGTAGTCTTCGGGTCGAAAGCGCATCCCGCCGAAGCTGATGACGCTGATTTCTTTGCCTGTTTTGCCCAAGGGTCTATATTGCATGGCTGCACCTCGGTGTTTGAGATGTATTTTGTCTGTGGATTGCGCAGGGGGTTCGCTACTTATCTTCACCCGCATTGAGCACCTTGTCTACAAAAAACCGGGGGCGGCGTTTGGCTTCCATGTAGGCGCGGCCCGCGTATTCGCCTACGACGCCGATTCCGAGGAGGTTGAGGCCGCCTACGAAGAAAATGGCCAGGGTGGGGATGCGCCAAGCCCCAGTGCAGGGGCCACAGATGAAGTGTTGGACGAGGAAGACAATTCCCAAAATCGCCGTGAAGGCAAGGAGGAAGAAGCCGGCGGAGGTGACCAGCCGGACGGGGCGCATAGAAAGGCTGGTGATCCCGTCTATGGCGAGGGCCAGCATTTTTTTGAAGGGGTATTTGGTCTCCCCGGCGAAACGCTCGCCCCGGGCGTAGTGGACGGTGTCGGTTTTGTAGCCCAACATGGGGACAATGCCCCGGAGGAAGAGGGCCGATTCCTGATACTGGGCGAGGGCGTTTAAGGCTCTTTGGCTCAGTAAACGATAGTCGGCGTGGTTGAAGACTACCTCGCCTCCGAAGGCAGCGATCAGCTTATAATAGCCTTCGGCTGTGAAGCGCTTGAACCAGGTGTCTGTGTCGCGCTTGGAGCGGACACCGTAGACCACGTCGCAGCCCTCGTGGTACTTGTCTACCATCTTGTCGATGGCGTCTAAGTCGTCTTGGAGGTCGGCGTCGAGGCTGATGGTGAAGTCCGCGGAATCTTTGACGGTGAGGAGCCCCGCCAGGAGGGCGTTTTGGTGGCCTTTGTTGCGAGAGAGTCCCACGCCGGAGAAGAGGGGATTTTCCTTGTGGAGTTCTTCGATGAGTTGCCAGGTTTTGTCCCGAGACCCATCGTTTACAAAGACGATGCGGCTCTTTGTACTGACCTTGCCACTCTCGATGAGGGTGGTCATCTTTTCTTTTAAGCGCTTGGCGGTTTCGGGGAGGACTTCTTCCTCGTTGTAGCAGGGGATCACTAGGTAGAGCGTGTTCATGTTCTACCCCTTTCTTTGTGTGCAAAACATAAAGATTTTATTTGCGCTTTGTGGTACTTTCCTGTCTTTGAGGGAAAAAACAAAGCGCTCTATGTAGTATAACACCTTTTTTTTGTTTTTTCAATTATAAGGATTGCAAAAGCGGGAGAGAAGGAGTAGAATGAAAAAAGATTATTTTTTTGGATTTTGACGCACTTAAAAATTACGGGAATTTGACCAAACGGTCAAATTCCGACACAAAAGGAGGCCCCATGCAGTATAACAAAAAGACTGTCCAAGATGTGGATGTGGCTGGGAAAAAAGTGCTCCTGCGCTGCGATTTCAACGTGCCTTTCGACAAGAAAAGTGGGGAGATCACCGACGACAAGCGGATTTTGGCGAGTCTGCCCACGATCCGCTACCTCTTAGATCAGGGAGCGGGAGTCATCTGCTGTTCTCACTTGGGGCGCCCCGACGGGGAGTGGAAACCGGAGCTCAGTCTGGCCCCTGTGGCGAGACGGCTGGGCGCACTCTTGGGGGCGCCAGTGCAAATGGCGAAAGATGTGATTGGAGCGGATGCCAAAGCCCTCTCCGAGGCCCTCCAGCCGGGGGAGATTATGCTCCTTGAAAATCTGCGTTATCATCCGGAAGAAGAGAAGAACGCCCCCGGGTTTGCAAAGGCCCTGGCGGACCTAGCGGATGTATATGTGTCTGATGCCTTTGGCACGATGCATAGAGCCCATGCCTCCACGGCTGGGGTGGCGGACTATCTGCCCGCCGTCAGCGGGTTCTTGGTGGCTAGGGAGCTAGAGCTTTTGGGCAATGCCCTCACGGCTCCGAAGCGGCCCTTTGTGGCCATTTTGGGTGGGGCTAAGGTCTCTGATAAGTTGGGCGTGATTCGCAATTTGTTAGAGCGGGCCGATGCCCTCATTGTGGGCGGAGGGATGAGCTATACCTTTAATAAAGCCCAGGGCGGTAAAATTGGGAAGAGCCTCTGTGAGGAGGACAAGCTAGACTATGCCCGGGAGATGATTGCCTTGGCTGAGGAGCGGGGTGTGAAGCTGCTCCTGCCCACCGACGCCTTGGCGGCGGCGACCTTTTCGGCGGAGGCGACACCGATGCTCTGCGCGGCCTCTGAAATTCCGGACGAGCTCATGGGGTTAGATATCGGCCCGGAGAGCACGGCGGCCTTTGTGAAGGAGATAGAGGGAGCCGGGACGGTGTTTTGGAATGGGCCCATGGGCGTGTTCGAGTTTGAGGCCTTTTCCAAAGGGACACGGGCCGTGGCGGAGGCCCTCGCGAAAAGCGAGGCGGTCACCGTCATCGGCGGTGGGGACAGCGCTGCCGCTGTGTTACAGTTTGGTCTCTCGGAGCAGATGACCCATGTCTCTACCGGGGGCGGGGCATCTTTGGAGTTTTTGGAAGGTCGTGCATTGCCGGGTGTGGCGTGTTTGGAAGATAAGTAAGGGCGGATTTTATCCGTCTTGCACATAGGGAGAGTGGGCGGATATCCGCCCCTACAAAAGGAGATAGAAATGAACAGGAAGTATAGAAAGACCATTATTGCCGGGAATTGGAAGATGAACAAAGTGCCTTCGGAGGTTCGCGCCTATTCGGAGGAGTTGCGGGCCCTGGTACCTCGCGCCACTTGGTGCGAGGTGGTGGTCTGTGTACCGTCGGTGATGATTCCAGGCGCGATCCGGGCTTTCAAAGACAGCAAGGTGAGCGTGGGGGCCCAGGATATCAGCGCCGCCCCTTCTGGGGCGTACACCGGTGAGTGTTCTGGGGCGCAGTTGGCGGACGCGGGGGCGAAGTATGTGATTGTAGGCCACTCGGAGCGGCGGCAGAACCATGGAGAGACGGATCAACTTACCAATATCAAGGTCCGGGCCGCTTTGGAGAATAAGCTGGTCCCCATTGTCTGCGTGGGGGAGACCTTAGAGCAGCGGGAGATGGGTGTTACCTTAGAGCTTGTCACATTGCAGATCAAGACCATACTTTCTGGCATCAGCGCCGACCAAGTGCGGAAGATCAGCATCGCCTATGAGCCGGTCTGGGCCATTGGGACGGGGAAGACGGCCACGGCAAGGCAGGCGGGTGAAGTTTGCACCGCCATTCGGGCCATGATCCGGGGGATGTA
>Ga0131853_10013392_pt1 | contig 15035 bp, 7 predicted proteins | sample TergutLab28metaG_FD_92764 | JGI IMG/M metagenome (GOLD analysis project Ga0131853, IMG submission 92764) | Labiotermes labralis P1 segment gut microbial communities from Petit-Saut dam, French Guiana - Lab288 P1 (version 2) (version 2) | ecosystem: Host-associated > Arthropoda: Insects >... | reverse complement strand
CCCCCCCCCCCCCCCAGAACCCCAAAAGATACCTCTGACACTCATTTCTGCTAAGTGGTTGAGTCGACCCCAGGGCCATTGTGCGGCCGGAAGCCACAATAAATAATCAGGAGATAATTCCAGTAAGATGCAGCGTATTCAGTTCTGAAGGAGCGATATTTTTCAAACGCAAAATTTGCGATTTTATACATTTAACTGGTTCTGATACTTATTTATCCTTAATGCGCGTCTCGTCGGGGAACAACGACAATTCGTTTCTCCCGTATGTCTTTGCAAGCAGCATGTCACCGATATGAATACTGCATTTCTCCAAAAATAAACCAAATTCTCAAATGAAGGATCTATTTACGACATACTTGCTTGTTGGTTACTCCGTAGCATCGCGCCTAACCGATTCTGTCCATATTCAGAAAATGATATTTAACCCTTATTCTGCTAACGCGGAGAATAGGGTGAGCTCCTATTAATGCCAGCAAATTGCAGATGGGATTTAATTTGGCTTATAAAGGGTTAAATCATGAACTGACATTTGCAATGTATTATTACATCACACTAACTTTAATTGTAATTGCAACAGAACTTTAAATATCAAAATCAATTTGTACCTAACCGTTGAATTAAGCCATGTACTTTATTAAACTGGGCCGTTGTCACGAAGTCTGGGAACCTTAACTTCCTGGAACCCTCTGGGCCCCTCCGGGCCTGTAACGGGACTGGTTTACCTTTACCTTTACCTTTACCTTTATTCAACACAATGAATACGGAAACGCCAGTGGTCAGTTCTGTAACCTGCAAAGCTATTCACACTACCGCGTGAATCAGAAGTTATTTTCATTTGCATTTCATTAAAACCAAGCGACGAAAAACATTTCAAATAAAAGCGTTACACTTTAATTTCTTGTAGCTATACCAGCCGATTCTGAGAAACCAGATAAAGCATTTTTTTGTACAATGACCAACCAAAACAAAATTAACTGACAAATGATTATACTGCTCCTACATGTTTCGACACTACTGTGTCATCTTCAGGGAGCTCGTAATTAGTACCTAGCTAACTTACAGAAGTATTTGACGTTCAGGTGACCGTGCTTCGTGATAAATTCTTGTAATAAAACCAACTAGATGCACTAATTTCTCAAATTTATTTTTGGAATAAAACTCTACATGTTTCGGACAGTTCCTCTATCCATCATCAGGAGTTTTTCACTGTACACACAGCATTGGTATATGTCATACAGTTTTGCTGACAGCTTGTGAGCAGGATCACGATGGAACTAGTTTCGTCCTAATATTAGGTCATACAGATTTGCTGACAGCTTGCAAGCAGTCTCGCAAGCTGTCAGCAAACCTGTATGACATATGTCATTGCTGTGTGTACAGTGAAAAACTCCTGATGATGGACAGAGGAACTGTCCGAAACATGTAGTGTTTTATTCCAAAAATAAATTTGAGAAATTAGTGCATCTAGTTGGTTTTATTACAAGAATTTATCACGAATCACGGTCACCTGAACGTCAAATACTTATGTAAGTTAGCTAGGTACTAATTACGAGCTCCCTGAAGATGACACAGTAGTGTGGAAACATGTAGGAGCAGTATAATAATAATTATTATTATTATTTGTCAATTAATTGTGCATTTGTTGGGCACTGCACAAAATAATAAAAGATGCACGGTACAAGCGTTACAATAATAGATAAAGCATGTCTGATTTTCTTGTAAACAAACCTTTGTAATCATGTGTAAACGAGGCAAACCAGAATTAATTACCACAATACATTTTTGCCCAAACCTCCTCCAATCCCAAATCCCACAGCGGTACAGTGTGTTCTTCAGGTACAACATACAGACGGAGGGACAAACTTAAAAGAGCAGCCCATTATGCCCTCATTTTATGCATCTTACTTAAACAGCCATAAGAAGACCGCGAACCACAGACGTCACACAGAATCCTGTCAACAGAGGCTTGCCAATTTGTTTCACCACATTTCACCCTGTGACCGCAAGGTGAAATTAACAGGAAAGCGAAGATTGTTCATCGCGAAGCAAATCCCAGCGCATAATACAATTTGTGTAACAAGTAACAAACTTAGGGCAGCATTTCTGAACACTGAAGGGTTTACGGCATTGAACTGAAATATTCAGGCATCCGTAATTCCGAACTCGAGCACAGCACAATGTTTCCTGCTGAATTTTTCATTACTTCAGTTTCCAACCCGCATTACGAAAGCAGTCAAGCGTTCTTCAGAGCTAAGCGTATGAGTTTGTCACATTTTAATGGGCTAGAAAAGAATAATTTCGATATAATGTGGAAGAAACAAAATAAAATATTCACAGTTCACACAGAACACTCTAGAGGATTTTTGCATGTAAACTACGTAACAAACAAGCAGTTCCAGGAAGTATTCGCAAACCCTGCTTCCTTCTTGCAAACAGGCTACTTCCGGTCTTACAGATCCTGTGTCAATGTTTTATTTAGGTAAAAAAAAAACCTTATAACACAACAACAAAATGCAATTCAGTTCATGCGCTGACCTCGTAGGATGCTGCTTGAATGGTCATAGGACTGAATGCTACTCGAGTCAGGACCTTTACTGCATGTAATGACAATATGTTACAGACAGACGTTTATTGATGTGCAGTTTGTGATTCTGTCAGCAGCTCAACATGCCCGTTACTTGCTGATTCATAACCGATCTCATGCACAATTCGAAAGTACTCCGTACAACACTGAAGACCCCCAGGCGCGAGATAAGGACTAACACAGCAATATGAACGCACACGAACTGTCTGTCAGCACGAAACCAGAAAAAAAAACACACAACAGGCTTATGAAATATATATGTAAGTATATATCTTGTCAAGCTGTCCCTATACAGGCCTGGACAGACCTTTTTAGGGCTCCAGGAGATTAAGGCACCCAGAATTTCTAGACAGTCGACAAATGAAGGTATTAAGGCTGTCAAACCCAGCCACCGGCCGCCTTTACCCCCAGGAAACATTCCTGGCACTATTTCTGTTAAAGGCTGAGTCGATCCTAAAGTCGCAGTGCAGCCGGAAGGATTACGTCAATGAAAATTCACAATGGACCCCATCGGGAATCGAACCCGCGACATTCCGGCTTGTAACGCGGTGCCTCAACAAACTGCACCACCGCGTGCCCCAAATACACGTCTGTATATCTTCAACTCAACAGTAGTGGCAAACAACATCTACTATGTTATTATTTATAACATTTGCACTTCCAATAACTATGGATCAAAGGTTCAGATACCAGAACGACTGCACATGTTTCATCAATCGTCGGAGCAGGCGACCTGATCACATACAACAAATTGAATTTGTACCAGATATCCGAGATTTTAAATTAGAATATTTTACGCATGCGTTCAACAAGCTGATTTATTACAAACAGCATCCTGATGCACATTACTTAATTTTACAAATCTGATACTCAGTTCTGAGGAGCCGTACATATGATGTAAAATCACTTTGATTTTAGTAGTATTATGCTAAAATTACGATAAAGATATTACAAATTTTATTAATTCACATCAGTAACGGCTTTGAAAAGGTTTTTTCTAAGCCTAAACATGTTATATAACCCTATATGATTAGGTGTTAATAGAAACAGCTGTGTTCAAGACGTTATTAAATTGTATTCACTGGGGAAAAAGGTAAAATTACTGTCGGCCAATATCATATCAGAGGCCTAGTCTCGGAAGTGCCGCAACAGTCACCCCACTTCACAAGAACATACTTGAAGAGCAGCGGGAACAACATGAAAGTTCAGTCCTGTTCTAAATACATTTGTTGTGATGCGGGTCAGACTGCGCCCACAAACCACAAGCATGATAAATCCGCTACATTTAAGTGACACCGCTTGGGCCAGAAACAGACAAATACATGCAGGTTACAAAGCAGCTACTTTTGATGCAGACAAGAGAAATCTAAACAAATTGGGGTAGGCAGTAGAATTTACGTGGCGACTCTGTTCGTGTCAGGTCACCGGGCCACGTTATTGCTCCATGGAAGCCAAACTTTGTCCAACTCTAAAATTAATTGCTGTTGCTGTTTCTAGAACTGACCCCGCGGTTTGTACAGCCCCCCCCCCTCCCCCACGTTCCAACACAGAACGACAAATGTGAATAAATCACATAAGTGGCGGAATTTAACCACAGGTACAGTGTGGGCTTATCTCTTGTATAAAGATATGCCACAGCCTCGACACACAATTTGGTGTGCGGAGTTATAACGTGTCTGTCCATATATAGCAGGATTACATTCACAAAGTCCCCGTCACTTTGCACGACAACCTTCAGTGCCAGTCTCACAAACCTTACGGTCCACCTACCTCAGTCACGTGATTGCAGCTGCTACGTAAGCAGAAGAATACTAGCACCTCCATCGGTCTGACTGCAGAAACACAAGCCTGTTACATGTAATACGTGAAGTTTGCAGAAGTCTTATACTGCAGGCGCCACAAATTGACCTCTTTTCCAGCAAGTAATGGCGAGAGGAGATGTGTCTAGCAGAAAGGTGGTAAGGTTATCAGCCTTACGCACCGGCCGCCTTTAACCCCAGGAAATATTCCTGGTACCCACTTCTATCAGAGGCTCAGTCGACCCCAGGGCCATAGTGCGGCCGGAAGGATTAAGTCGATGAAAAATTCCATCGACACCATCGAGAATCGAGCCCGCAACCTTCCGGCTGGTACAGCAGTGCCTCAACAAACTGCGCCACCGCGATACAAACTAGCATAAAAATATGTGAATAACGGAAATTTCAGTTTTCTGGGATATGAAGTCATGTGGTTTGGAATAAAGTAATCAATCTAAAGGACGTTACATCCCACAAGAGTGGAATCATCAGCACCGCTAAGAGAAGCCCAATCTCCCACAGTATCTGACTTGCCTCTGTTCGGTCACTGTCTTCTATTTGACGTTAAAAAATCCAAGTCCTTACTATGGTCACTAAGGCTGAACCATGAAGGAGGTATGAGATCTAGACTGTTACGAAAAAAAAAAAATTACTGCCTAGCTCAGAGAAGGGATGTTAGAAGGGTTACCATTATGAACTGTGTGTTCACGATTTCAACTCGTGGCCAAATTTTACTAGGAGGATGACATCGAGCAGAATGAGAAGAAAGAAGCAAATGACGTAGATGGGAAAGAAGACAAATGCATACGGGGTTTGGTGCGAAAACCTAAGGAAGGAGACTGCTGGAGAGACATAAGCGTAGACGGGAGTCTATTAAAATGATAAACAGGACTAGAGAATGTGGACTGGATTCATCTGGCTCATGATACGGACCAGTGGTGGGTTCTTGTGAACACATAAACGAAAGCTCGCAGCTTACAGAACGGAATGAATTTCTTGATTAGCCGAGGTTGTGATGCTGCGTGCAGTTAGTTACTGCAGACGTCTTAAATGTCTGAAACAAGAAATGTGATGACAAGAAGCTTCCCACTGCAGCAGCCTTATTTAATAATAATATTTATTTACTGCAACTGGGTTGTCAGCCGGTGGCAGTGGTTATTTTACATGTATACAAAATATGAAATTGGTTACTAATAAATTTAAGTCGGGAGGACTACATGAGGAGCATGTAGTGGCAACTTGGAATCTTGGGAACCATCTCAGCATTTGCTTACAGACACAGGAAAACCAAGAAAAACCTGTGTCGAGGTGGCCGGTCGCAGGACCTTCCGAATACTGACTTCTAGCCAGCAGTCCGGCATCTAAAGTAAAAACAGCAATACACACACAGTACAAGAAATACACATGACAACAATACACACAAGACAACTAACAACAATACACACAAGACAACAAACAACAATACACACAAGGCAACTAACAACAATACACAAAGACAACTAACAACAGTACACACAAGACAACTAACAACAATACACACAAGACAACAAACAACAATACACACAAGACAACTAACAACAATACACACAAGACAACAAACAACAATACACACAAGACAACTAACAACAATACACACAAGACATCTTAAAATACAACATGTACAAAAGGTAAACAACGCCAAGGTAAGAAAGTAGTGCATATAGTTTCTAGTATTTTTCCCCCGACATATTGTATTCACGCTTTCACCCCAGCCCTTCACTTCTCACCACTTTACTACTCATATAAGCTTTTCCCATAAAGTCTCGTTTTTACCCCCTTCCCTACACTGCACTTCACTTCACTTCATTTCACTTCACTACACTTTCAGATGATTTTCACTTCATTTTATTTCGTTTCTCTACACTTTTAGATGATTTCCGACACACTTTATCTTCCTTTAACTCAACTCGATTATCACTTTCCTTACCCTCTTTTTAAAAATAATCGGTTTGCAGGGGAGAGTTCCTAACACTTCTGCCGGTAACTGGTTCCAATGTTGGATGGTCCTATTCACAAAGGAATATTTCCCTATATCCGTCCTTTGCCTCCTACTCCTAATTTTCCGTTCATGATCTACCCTGCTCAGATAGTGTGGCCGTTGTGGTCTGTCACCTATAGCCTTTGTTAGTTCCCTTAAAACTACTGTACATGACAAGCAGCAGTGCTGAAGAATTACTGTTCGCATACAGCTGGGATTTTCACAGCCGTTACATATCTTAAATACATCCTGTAATAAACATATATTTTTTTATGGGCAGACAGCCCTAGTGTGTCCAGGCCTCTTCATTATCGAGGTTTCGGGATTACACTCAGGCAGACCACACTCGGTAGGACTCCTCTGGAAGATCGATGGGCCCGTCGCAGAGACCGTTACCTGACAACACACAACACTCAAAAGAGACAGACATCCATGCCCCCGGCGGGATTCGAACCCACAATCAAAGCAAGCGAGCGCGGTAAAATTACAGAATACGAATAATATTCTCGGCTATATAGGCCACAATTATGATGACAGTAATGAAGCTGATAAAGAGACGTTCTTTAATCGTTCTCTCATTACAGAATCAGACGTGACCGGCCCAAGGTTGACAGACGTAGTCAAACTTCTCTTCAAACTTAGCACACAGATTTCTACGTTGGTGAACTTGACGGTACACAGCTGAAGTTACAGTGTTGACATTACAGCTCGCGCTGTGTGTTCGGAAGGCCTAGTTTTGATGTCGTGGACCGAGAACACTGCCTGAAGTTTATCTTACTTCTTACGATTCTCTTGGCTAGCTGAGTGTCCGTGTGTAATGACGGGGGAGAGTGTCACAATGGCAGGTTGTTAGTAATGCACTGACATGATAATGAACCCCAATAAAATTCAGTCACGCTGATGATGGTAGCAGTAAGTGCCTCCGAAACGTCGACACAAACCGAATATACGAAACTATTTAAAAATCCAAAAGACTACCACCACTTGAACAATATCCACATTGAAAACCTGACACCGTACACCATTTGTAAACTGACAGCCATATAAATTGTGTATCGTAAAACTTTATTTCTCCCTTACACACAACACAGTGCTGATTCATTACAAAGACAAATTGGCTGATGTTGGGTAAGGAAAGAACTGACGTTTATTGTGACAATAATACAAAACACAAGAACACACTGTGCGGCAAAATGCAGAATTTTTTAATGCTGCAGCAGGTGGCACATGTAGTTATCACAGGACTTTAAACGGCCAACCTGGAAAACAGTTCTTTCAAAAGTACGAGGAATAAATTACTGTAACAGCGCTGGTATGCACCAGGCAAACGAGTGCTTGAAATAGTCCTTGATACCCGTATGAACATAAGATGTTAGCATTCGTCTGTTACTATGCTGATCATCTGGTTGCGAATTGGGTTCAGACTCCTAATTGGCGAGCACTGGACAAGATTAGGCTAATTACTGCATACAAATTATGTTGTCCGTCTTGGAAAACTAAGAAATGTAACAGGTCCTACCTATCGTTACAGTTTAATTCCTCAAATAAGAATAAGGTAATTAGTAAATACTGAAAAGTTGGCTACATGCAACGTATAGGAGAAAGAGCTCTAAACTGTATACGAGATATTACAATTACATTTGGGCATAAAATGATAAGAAATGTTAACTGCACGTGCCATATCAAATTACATTCGGGCATATACCCAAAACAATAAAAGCTATTTGTCTTCGAATCGACAAACAGTCCTAATTGATGCCAGTGGCGCAAACTCAACTTCATATAAAGTTATAAATATACAACATACGTTTGAAATAGGTTAGCCGAATCAATTAAAAATTGTTTCTTCGGAAGACAAGATCATGCCCGCCGTTAATTAAGGATCGCAGAGAAACGTGTCGAGATATATCCAAGTTGCGTCTGACAGTTACGTGAGATGCCAATACACCAAATGCCTACCTTCCTTTGTCACAAAGTCTTCAGTTCGCACGCCGGGGGTAATTACGTGCATAAAACAAAGGAAACAAGGATACATCTTTAATTGCACTGAAAGACCTCACTGATAAGTTTGTAGTTGCTCAGTTGGTCATGGAATTTCAATTTACGAAAACTAATAATGGCTTTCGAAAGGGGAAGCGATCAGTTCGCTGGAAACTACAGAATAAGTTGCACGTGTGAAGTACTTGGGAAATGACGTTTCTCATAAAGTATACAATAAGAAGCAAGGAAAGACACAAAGTTTACACTTCGCAAAGTGATCACATTTCCTGCACTCTTTTATGTGGAAATGAAGCTTCAGATAAGAAGAGAAGTACTAGGTTACAGGTAGAACTCAAACAGAAAAGAATTTAAAACGTTAAGATGTATCAAGAGATGCAACAGAAGAAAAAACAGAATTCAGAGCAAACGAAAGGATACAAATAGGTATTCAGTAACAGGAAGAACAAATGCCTACAGATAAACTGTTTAAACCATTTGAACAGAGAGGACACGGACAGACTACCAAAACCTTGCATTGTCACAAAGCAAAAGCAGTACATTGTACGTAAGATGGGTATAGGTTCGGTCAATATAGCAAAGATCGGGAAACAGGCGGTCTTGTATAATTGCAAGGAACTTCCCCCTTCTTTTGCCTCATTACAATTAAAAAGCTCGCTAAACCTCAAGTCCGGATAACCGTGTTCTGGCTCATGTTTCAAACAGGACCTATCGAATACGAAATATGTTTTAACTGTAACTTAGTGTCCCACAAACTCTGGGTGCCAGCAATTCTCCGTCTATGCTTGTTTCATCTGCCTTGCCCCTGGACAAAGAATTCAACTCCGTAGGGTTAAGTCATCTATCGGTCCCACTCAGAATGCGCAGGCACTTCAGTCTTCCTGTACCGGACGGAAGTGCCAACATTGCGGCTGTTAGCTTCATTTGCGACGTTAGAAACTGCTCTGGGTGCAAACTGCAACGTTCATTACTGGTGGCTGCACAATGATGACGGTGATAATGACTAACAAAACAAAAACAAAAACAGGAGTATGTCCTGAAAGTTTATCCTTTTCTGTCCCTAAAAATGACCTCGGTCATTCTGACATGCTGTTAGTAGCGCTTTGGTACGGAAGCATCCTAACAAAAGACGGATGGAGTTTGTAAAACTTCAGGTCAAGACGAAATCTCGTAAAAAGCGAGATGTTACATTTCTGTTCAGTCAGCGTTGGTTCCATTACTGCTGAAAACTGAGAACGTGAACAGGGCAGAAGTAAATGTTTTACAGGCCTAACAGAATGAAGATACATGAAGGACTAAAGATGCAGTGAAACACAGTGTCAAGCACTAACGTCTCAAGTTAATTAACTATCCTACTTCCAAGACAATCTATTGAGGGATTTGATGGAATAAAATACCTCTAGCTCAGCTGTTGAAACACGAGCGGAATGGTGCAATACGTTGGCGTACAGTTACCCTTGATATTCAGTTACTGGCAATACAGGGCTCAGAGCTTTCAATGTGAGATGAAATTGTATCATGACGTCGTCTGTCTTGCGACATAACCATAGCCTCTTGTAAAGCCAGTTCTCCATACAGTGGGATCTAGTGCTTCCTCTTTAAATTTCCAGTATAATCTCTTTTCCTCAAGGTCATTCAGTAGCTGCGTACGTATTTTTTTCCCGTCTTCCGTCACATGTATTCTTCCGCATATCTCTCTTTCAATACCACGTTCTAGAAGATAGTTCCTACGTAAAACGTGACCGATCCATTTAGCCTTTCTGCTTTTCATTGCGTGTGGCATGTTCCTTTCGTCCTGGACTCTGTGGAAAACTTCTTCGATTTTTGCACGATCGGCCTAATTGATCATCTCCATCCTTCTATAGCACCAAATTTCAAAATTTTCAAGGCAGTTACTTACATATATGTTCCCTTACATAAATATATATATCTCAGCCAACTGGGCCATCTTCAGTTACTTGGGAGAATATTGTTAGCTGAAAGTATTACAAAAAGAAATGAAATATCATTTTCTCCATAAAGTAGTAGTAATATGTGGGGGGACCGCGGTAGTACAGTGGTTAAGGTGCTGCGCTACAAATCGGAAGGCCGCGAGTTCGATCCCAGATGGTGTCATTGGAATTTTTCATTGACATAAAATCCTTCCGATCGCACTATGGCCCTGGGGTTGACTCAGCCTCTAACAGAAATGAGAACCAGGAGAATTTCCTGGGGGTAAAGGCGGCCGGTGCGCAAGGCTTACTACCTTACACCATCCTGTGCCGTTGTCATGAAATCTGGGAACCTTAACTTCCTGGAACCCTCTGGGCCACTCCAGGCCTGTAATGGGACTGCTTTACCATTTTAAAATATAAGTAATATATAAGGCTATGTTACAGGAATAAATCTTGAAGTGGGAGGTATTGCAGCTGTTTGGAGTTATATACATATGTGTGTGTGTGTGTGTATACACACACACATACATACAAACATGCATACATCGCCCTGACAATACGTCCTTTGTAGAAACCGAAACAGTGTAATATAAATAATGAGATATAAAAAACTAACCAGCGTGTGTAGTTGGATTCTAATTCAATTTGCTATAATGCAGTCCTAACGCAAGGTCTGAAGCGCCTATATGCATTATTATCTCCTCACAATAGCTTGAGCCATGCCGCTCAGAAATAACCTGTGTGAGAGTGGCAACATCGGTAGGTCACCTTGTGGCTACGTTTTCTGTTAGCGTCACCCCACACCGTCAACCGCCGTATCGACCGCCACGGAGATCAGGCAGTGACCGCCCGCCTGCCCGCAAAGAGCCTTCGCGACGCCGCGCCTGTTGGTTTTCATGACACCCACCGATTATGGAAGACGGGAAAGATATCGCACGCCCGCGCGATACCTAGCGACACTGCGAGAGCGGCAAATGAACCTTACGATCCCTCGCAAAGTTTCAAGACAGGGTTCTGGCCTGTTCTTGGCGTCTCAAACAGTTGCTGAATATAAAGAAAAGCCTGCTAAACTACAAGAACAAAGTTCAAAACACGAACCCTCAGAATATATTCTTGTTGACCAGCGATCAGGCGAAATACCCAGACACGACCCTACTAATTACACGTACATTAAACAACCGTTAAATGCCGCTCAGAATGATTTTTATCAAGGTTCATTAATATAAAAATGATTAACGTCTTTAAATTTAAATTTATAATTTAACGTCACACTACTTAAACATCTTTGTAACGTTTCTTCATGTTCATGGAACTATGCATCGCAATTCTATGTCAATAAACATCCAACAAGATGCAACTACACACAGTTTATTTTATCTGTAAACTGCTCTACATGTGTCAGGTGGTTTCTGCACCCATCATCAGGAGTACAAATAACTGTATCTGCAGCATCTGGCACTAAACAACCGTTGTTGCTACCTGTCGCTGTCGTGGAGGACGCAGCACACGCAAATCGGTGGTGGTGGTGGTGTATAGCACTGAAATTTCTATCCCAGCCCCCTGTACAATGCATACCGGAACTCTTTCCCGGGGGTAAAACCGTCGGAGCGTTACGTTGTCCGCCCACCCCCACCAGCACAGAGGTTACAGAAAGAATAGAGCTACACCTCTACCGCCCCCCACCCCCCGGCCTGTCATGGCCTGTTGTAGGACAAGCATTATCTTTACCCTTACAGAACACTAAGCTTTGTCTTGTCCTTTTGTTACATCTGGTTTATTGTAATTTATTTTTTCAATCATTGATTTACTTCTCCAGTAAAGTACTAAAGTAATTTTTCCGACTATTATTATTATTATTATTATTATTATTATTATTATTTCCAAAATGTAATGAAGGCAATAATAATTTCTATATTTAAGGAACAGCAAATGCAAAAGATTAGCCACGCAACGGAAGGCCTGAAGATCTACTTTGCTGAAAGCAATTTCCAGAACGCGACTTTCTTTTGGGTCTCATGCACAATGTTCGGGTCACCCACGAGGAACAAAATTCTGTTTCATAACTTTATCGTATGAACACAACGTAACAACGCAAGGCCGAAGGACGTTTTCCAGCAACGCTATAGCTTTGACACAACACGAAGGCCAAGTACACCTAAAACAGTAACTGCGGTGTACCGGACTCGAAACGGTCTGCGACAGATAAACGAGCGTCACGGCGGTAGGCGAGACTCTTCAGTGTCTAAGAAACCGGAACACGTGTTACGGCGGAGTGTGACAATCAGGTGCCTCTTCAAATACGAACATCATGTTTTGAAATGAACAAACAAAATTCTATATTTATTTATTCATTAATTGTGCATTTATTGGGTTTTTGGTTCTATTTGCTAAGCACACAGGAAAATATTGACATAAAATGAAAATAACAGACAAGACCGCCCTTAACTTGCATTGCATACAGTAAAACAGTTAATATTAAATGGACTATGTGTAGACTTTCAATTGGAACATATTTTCATCACATGAAAATAAAAATGGGGGGGGGGGGGAAACAGGGCTAATTGTGGCCAAATATCTGCCGGGTACTTTTTTTGTTGCGTTTATTATTACTTTATTTAATGACGCTTTCAATAACTCACATAAAATAAAAGTAGCGTCAAATTACTGAATGTTGATTGCACGATAAAATGTAAGGGGCGTGGAGGGGGGTTGCGAGTAATTACGCAGCACCTCAACATGTTACTGGTACAACAGAAATACAGCATTGAAAGTTCAAGAATCAATGACAAATCATATGCTCTTCCATTTCTTACACAATCTGTCGTAATCAAGCAGCATCCTTCGTCTTGCTCATCTTGGTCAAGCATCAAGCATCAGTAGTTCACAATCTCTATGTTGTTCAGCAGGGATGCCACTGAACACGCAGCTGCTCTAGATTTCTCTCTGAATTTTCACTGACTCATTATTAACCACAATACAAAGTCCCACTAATATTCACAACAATCTTCAGAGATCCATGTGTGAACACATCTAATATATACGTCGGTCTTTTTTATTACAAAAGCATACCTTAACCCTTTAAACGCCGAGTTAAATCCCATCTGCCTTCCGCTGGCATTATTAGGAGCTCACCAAATTCTCCACGTTAGCAGGATAAGGGTTAAATTTTACGTTAAAATTTGGCAAATCTACAGTGCTTCTGTTTTTTTTTTCATGTAAATCCCAGAGCTTCAAGCGTGTCTTCATTTTCATTTTTCTTTTAATTTCCTGGCCTTTTTATATGTCTTATTTATATACAGGGTGGCGCGGAACCGACTGACACATTTCAAATGGTCACAGATAATATATGGAAACAGGAAAAAACAAGCGAAACCGTCTGTAAATACGTCCACGTATGCTATTTATTACACACAGATTACAAGCTTATTTTCTGAACATCAGGCAGATGGCCTCCGTTTATATCAGTGTATTGTTGTAAGCGTGTCTGGAAGTTGCCGTACACGCGCCTCCGTAGGTCTCCATCAATAGCCGCAACTTCGTCAACAGTTGCTCGTTTGAGTTCTTGAATAGTCACGATACGCCTCCGGAACAAACGGTCTTTCGGGAACCCCCACAGGAAAAAATCTGGTAGAGTAAGGTCGGGCGACCGAGCAGACCAAGCGATGTCGCCGAAACTACGAACACAGGTAACACGTTGTTGCACGTTCCAACGCTCATTGCGACAGACCATATGAAATGGCGTCCTATCCTCTACCGTTCCTCTTCCCGCCAACTACGACAAGCTATCGCGCCGGCGTAATATTCAAATTTGAAATGTGTCAGTCGGCTCTGCGCCACCCTGTATATATGATATCTAACAGTGTGTTCTGCAAGTGAAAATATTTGATAGCAGTTTTAAATCTTCTGCAAACTCTATTACTATTGTGAAGTTCAACAATTTGGCCCAAATTAATTTTACAGCAAATCTGTAATATATAAAAGGTCAAAAGTAGCCACTATGTAACAGCAACTGAGGGGAACCAACATCAAACACTCTAAATATCTTGTCGATTTGAGCTCGACCCTGAACCTGGTACATCGGAAAGCAATGAAGAATGTAACTGGACATTGGACCAATAAGAGTTAATAACCCTCGAAGCGCAGAGTTTTTCTCGTGAATATCTCCGATCCCCTAGCCCTCCAGATATGCTGTTCTCGGCATGCGGTACAAGGTAAAGGTATAAGGTAACGCAGTCCCATTACAGGCCTGGACAGGCCCAGAGGGTTCCAGGAAGTTAAGGTTCCCAGATTAAGTGACAACGGCACAGGATGGTGGTAGGTTGTCAGCCAAACGCATCGGCCGCCTTTACCCCCAGGAAATACCCCTGGTACTCATTTCTGTTAGGGGCTGAGTCGACCCCAGGGCCATAGTGCGATCAGAAGGATTTTATGTCAATGAAAAATCCACTGACACTAGCTGGGATATGCGGTGCAAGGATACCCCTTAATAACCGTACAAATGCAGTGTGACTATATGCGTGCTACGTCGGTGTAATCGTTTATACAACTACACTAAACGGACCAATTTCGGGATCAGTAGCAACAAACTGAAACTGTGCCGAGGAAAAGTGTGTGTGTGTGTGGGGGGGGGGGGGAGGACGAAATTTCTGACCTCAAAACCACTACCCGGCAAACGCGGGGTCAACTTTACATATAAATTCTCCATT
>Ga0131853_10013391_pt1 | contig 15035 bp, 7 predicted proteins | sample TergutLab28metaG_FD_92764 | JGI IMG/M metagenome (GOLD analysis project Ga0131853, IMG submission 92764) | Labiotermes labralis P1 segment gut microbial communities from Petit-Saut dam, French Guiana - Lab288 P1 (version 2) (version 2) | ecosystem: Host-associated > Arthropoda: Insects >... | reverse complement strand
TGAAGATGGACGTATTAACGTCTGAAACATGTTGAGCAATATATAATAAAGCAAGTGTCATCTAGTTGGTCAACCATTATTCAAATATCAAGATGATGCACGGTCCAATACGCATAAGAAACAGAGCATATAATTTCGTAAATAATCACCCTACACTAGTTGTGGTTGCATCAGCAGAACTGTTCGCCAAACGACTGTAATATGTTTATTACGACCAAAGAAACTGCTGGAGACCATAAAATTAAAGAGGGTCGCAAGGTGGAAATATTGTGTCGCGATGGCTGATAGCAAATGCATGGACTGCCATGAACAGTGAACAAAAAGGGTCGTCCCAAGGCACAGTAAGCGCCTCGTTTGTGACAATGAGCAGTGCGATGGCAGTGCACTGAATAAGAACGGTTCTTAATAGACACGAAAACAAAAAGCCCAGAATGCAAGCAGTGTCAACTTATTTCCTGACCAACATTTGCACGCTCTACGCATTACATACGCATGTAACCCACACCGCCCAAACTTTCCGACAGATACGAGATCTCGTGCCCACTTTACCCCCTCCCTACCCCATATAAACAGCCCATGTATGTTTTGTATAACTGCTTAATAAGTATTTCATGTACAACCTGAAGTTGGCCATTATCAAGCGCCGAAACATGTAGTTGTACCTTATGTAGAAAATACTTTATATTCTACCAATCAATATGGTTGTGTTAGACGAGTACACACACTTTACATTAACTATTACATAAATTTTAAGAAGACCTAAATGCAAATTGCTCACAATTTAGAACTGTATAAAGGCCACTTTCATTTCATACCCCATGAACTTTCCCTAATTAATACAAAAGAAATTAACAAAACAAATCATACATGTTTATAGGATATAGATAATGTACGTGAATGTTTTTTAGTGCCATTCACCTTGCGGTACAACAAAGAAGTAACTTAGGAAGGTTTCGAATAATACATTGAAACTGAAGTTTCATGTCTAGATTTATATTACAGTATTAGCCTGGAGTGCCTAAAAATTCAATTACAGCACGGCATCCAGTCACACATTTTACCACTTGTTTGGATAATGGTGTGTTGCGAAAAAGCAAGAAACTAGGAAGAGGACAAAACGGCGTCTACTTCATTCAAATGCTCCATTTTTTAAGGGAAATTTCTCATAATTTAGTAGCGCATTTCTGCGCACAATCTTTATGAAAACAGGTTCCGACTCAGCGACATTGCTATGGTCCTCTAAGTTAATATGAATAAATCAACGGAATGTTCGTTTAGAATGATTGGATAAGCTTATGGTGTATAACCATACGAGATTTTAGAAGTCAGGTTCCAATCTGCCATTAGTTATTGCCATCAAACCGAAGCGAAAAATTCATTTTAGACATTCACGTGGCGACCTAATATCATACAAAGACAGCTGCAGCAAATTTGCTTTTTGAGCTATTATAAAACAAATCTTTGTACTGAACTATCAGTTGATCACATATTGGCAGGATAGCCTCTTCACGAGCCGATTCCGCTAGCCGTGTGACCAAAGGCGTAGGTCTGCACCCAATAGACTGCTGGGATCGTGGGTTGAAATCCCGCCGAGTGTACGATATTCATCTCCGGGGTTTTTTTTTGTGTGTGTGTAACCTGCAGGTAGTGGCCTCTGCAACGGGCTGATCACTCGTCCACAGGAGTCATACTGTGTGTGCGTGTTTAACTGTGTGTGATCTAGAACACTCAACCATGAGGCGGCTTAGACCCAATTTGGTCTGTTGCGCCATAAAAAAATCTCACGTAATATATTTAGCCGATCTCGGTAGACGCATGGTTTAAGGTGTGGGTCCGCTGCCGTTCGCTTGCTAGAATTGGGGGGGGGGGGGTTGAATCCCGCCTAGGGCATGAATGTCTGCCTCCTGTGAGTGTTGTGTGTGTTGTCAGGTAGGTCACTGATCACTTCTTCAGAGAAGTCCTACCAACTCTGTGTGTGCGTGTGCGTGCGTGTGTGTGTGTGTGTGTGTGTCAGTCACTGCGTGTGATCAAGTGCAATGAGCAGGTAGAAAGATGTCATATTAAGAAAGAAACAAACAAAGGTATTTATTGGTTGAATAACTGTAGAGAAGCAAATAACAAAGTCTTTTACGATGTAAACATACATCCTCCGATAATATGCTATTAAGTCCAGCTGTTAACATAGCGTAATACAGAACGAATTAGTCCCTGTATTTAAAGTATTCTTAAGTTCAGTGTGTTTAAAAAAGAACTGCATGTAAATAGCACGCGAGGTTTTAGTACTCGTTTGTGCCTATATACACAGTATACTGCAAAACCTTTAAATTTCAGCGATTAATAAACTCCCAACCACAATTAACACTCGCAGAGAAACCCGAATATTTCTATAGTAACACTTCCATACGACATTCAAAATGAATTCAATCTTATTTGTCTCTACAATGGAAACAATGTCTGTCCTCTGTGAGGCAGGAACTGACTTCACAAATAAATTTTAGACGGGTTTCAAACTTTAAACAGTTAACGCTCCTTGTCATATATGTCCAACCTTACCAAGAAACCACTTTGTTCAGGTATACAAATCTTATTGCGATCAGAAATTAGAAGGGGGTCAGCGGAAAGTCTAGCTGTCAGGTACTGAAATAAGTTCAGCTCTCTGCGGTACGAGAATGGTTGGTCGGTGGATGCAGAATGAAAGAGGGTAAGGGAAGATGAATCCCGAGGAAGATATATAATGCGACTTTCGTCAGGATGTGCTGACATAAAGACATCTAACCCTGGCTTCCAGCCAACAGCAAAGCTGCACATCTAGTCACTGAACAAGCGACTTCGAATCTTCGTCATTCTGCAGTTTTCCATTAATAAAATTCCCATCAATCGATCACCACCATATAGACAGCCTGGCAGGCACAGCAGTACGATATTCCGTACACGATGAAGACTTGCCGAATTCCCTACCACACAACCAACTTTCTCTCAATGTTGCATTGCCTACTGACATCGTAGGGATATCCGGCACGATCTCCTATTACATGTAGTAAACTACAACAAACTCTGTACATTAATCAACAGGAATATCTTCATAATAATTAAGTAATTACAAGAAAAATTGTACCATGTACAGCAAATAATTTTAACACGCGAATATACACCATACATTAGTAATCAACGTAACTACCACACTAAGGGTAACAAGTCATAAATGATCCACGAAGGCAGCACGCTACAGTTAATAACACAAGCCTTCTTGAAAAATTAGTTTTATTGCTTTAAAAGACGGTGTTCAGTTTACTGAACTTCTATAAAAATGACTAATACATAGCAGACCAATAAATCAATAGAAATTTTTAAATAGTAGCTAGATAATATATGTAATTACGTATATTCATCCAACTGGAAGGACTGACAAGAGTAAGAGAACGCACAAGCTATTTATCTCAAGTTCAAAACCTCGGCCAATGTCTCCATCTGACGTTACTCCCATGAAATAAAAAATGATAATTTGCATTTACACTGGCCCATAACGCCTGTACGAATTCCCTTAGACCGTACCTACAATTTCTCACTCTTTTGGGCCATCTAAATATTTTCAACAACAAAAAAATTACAGTGACATATTAACAGGAATTCGATGAAAATATCGTACCAACACATTCCTTTCAATTCTGTTAAACAATCAGTAGGAATGGGGGAAGTGCTACACAATTCCTTTTTATATTTTTGCGCTAATAGCCTTGAATCTCTTTAGTTACTAATATAAAGACAGCTTTATGAATGTGATTACCAATATACCGTCTCTCAAAATAAACACTAAATTTTATTGAATAAAGAGAGACCAACTTGATGTCACTTGCTTTTTTATTTCATTATTTAATGCTCAACATGTTTCGGATGTTAATACATCCATGCAGGCTGAAGCAGTGCTTCAGCCTGCATCCGGACACCACACCACCCCAGCCAAACCACAACGTAAAACCAACACACATCGAACCAGACCAATACAACCAATGAAATAACTCAACAAATAATTCGCAAGCTCCTGAGGATGGATATACTAACATCCTAAACATGTTGAGCATTAAATAATGAAATAATAAAGCAAGTGACATCAAGTTGGTCTCTCCTTATTCAACTATCAAGATGATGCACGGTCCAATAAACATAAGATTCACTACACTTTATGTTTCGCTGACCGTGCATCTCGATATAGACGTGTAAAGAAAAAATCAACTTGATGCACAACTTATTCTTAGTATATTTCGTCAAACCCTACATGTTTCGAGCGTATCTAGGTCCATCATCAGGAGGTACAATCGTATGTTTACAACAATTGGTACTTATTATTCTTTTTAGATGACAGTCTGTTGTCCTGGTTGGATTGTTCCAATCCAATCAATCCAACCAGGACAACAGACAGTCATCTAAAAATAATAATAAGTACAAATCGTTGTATACATACGGTTGTACCTCCTGATGATGGGACCGAAACATGTAGATGTTGACGAAATATACTAAGAATAAGTTGTGCATCAAGTTGGGTTTTCTTTACAAGACATTAAACACTGTCCGTGCTACTGAATTGATACTTAAGTAAATTACAAATTATTCTAAAAGAGATTAAATAAATTATAAAGATTTTGAATCACAGACTCACTGACAACAGGAAGAAAAACGTAACTGAAATAAAATAAAGTTGTGCACAGCCCAGTGCAAAAACATCTTACTTGTTCGAAGATTATTTAAAATAACCATAACGAATGAATGAGAACAAGCACACAGGCTACACTCTCATTCAACTGGCATTTCAAACTTTTCGCTGTCTGATACAAAGGACAGCGTGATTAAAATTGACGTTTGACGTCACACTTACTGCTTACGTTGCGGAAACGAGTGGGTTTTATGTGTTGCAGCAATTCGACTGCGAATATTACTGGAATATTTAACATGATAAATCATGAATTATAACTCGAAATAAAGATAAATTATTTCGCCAATTTAATTTTCTCTGGTTTCACCAGGAATTACTTCTTCCAATTCTGATTCTGGTTCTTTCTGGCAGAATAAATTATAAATGAACCCCACACGTGACATTGTCTACACAAATAATAAATCCAGGTCGAAGTGACAGATTCTTGGAGTATTTAATATCATCTTAATTACGGTATTCGATTTACCGTCAAACAAACAATTAATAAGCAACAGAGGCTGCTCAAGCTTCGTGTCTATAGTTGTGGAAGGAATTTATCAAGTGTTACAAGCAACACAAAGGCAAGAACAAAAAGGCGGAAAAGACAATAACCAGGGATTGACAGATCCTTAAATATGGAGACAATACCCTCTTTCTAAACATCTCTAACTGCTTGCAAGTCAAAATGGAGTTAATTTCCCAAAGAGGTCGAACCTTCAGCATCACCGCAGTAAGAACCTGAAATCCCGCGAAGTATCCAGCAGACTCTCCTTCTTCCAGTCCTGGTCGGTTCACCGATCGGACCCGAACGTAGCAGTAGCACTATTTCAATGCGATAAGTTGACAACGCAAAGCGCCAGCCTCCGTCTACTCGAACTACTATTGATTCCGTGAATGGGAAACATGCAGGCCTAAACTTTAAGTAATATCGTTAAAAAACTATCAAGAAACTTGTGCCTAATATTAAAGTGGAGCTTATGGAAGAATTTCCGAATAACAAAGTGAAAATGTAATTTAAATCCATTTCGCACAAGGGTTGTTGCATAGCGATAAGCAAACAATTCTGCTCTCCGGGAATAAAAATGCATGTGATAACATGGTGGAAGACCCAAATCAATTTTATGACCAAAAGATATATTATATAATAAAAACTATGTGATGTTAGTGCAAACATGGATGACTATCAAGTTTTTAGCGAAATTCTTATAATGCACTAATTTCTCAAATTTAATTTTGGAATAAAACTCTGCATGTTTCGGACAGTTCCTTTGTCCATCATCAGGAGTTTTTCACTGACCACACAGCAATGGTATATGTCATACAAGTTTGTTCTATGACATATACCGTTGTTATGTGTACAGTGAAAAACTGTTGATGATGGACAGAGGAAGTGTCCGAAACCTTCAGAGTTTTATTCCAAAATTAAATTTGAGAAATTAGTTCATCTAGTTGGTTTTACTACAAGAATTTATCACGATGCACGGTCACCTGAACGTCCAATTCTTTTTAGCGAAAATATTGCCTTCAGAGTCAGAACGCTTGCTGCTTCTCCCTGCGCAAAGCACGAAGGCGTATCGGGAATTAAAATATATTTCCAGCCATTCTTAACCTCGACAGTAGATGGAGGTCTGTAGATTGCTACACACTCCTGCCGCTTTTCGCTGGGTCAACGGCCCCCCACTATCCATAAAATAGGGGAACGTTTAGGCCTCACAGTCAGTCTGGACCTTTTGGAAAAGCGAAAAACTTTCAGTCCCTGTCCCCAACCGACAAAGAAATCCGGGGTTATTTAGCGAGCACCCTAGGCGCCATACCAAATGCCGTAATCCGTCCACTTACAGAGCAGCCATAAGTACAAAAATTTGTAGGAGACCTTACGTTCTCGGGAGGGGAGTTTCTTATGCACTTGAAAACATTCAACTGAACTTTCTTGGCAAATAAGCTAGATATTACAAAGAAAGCTTTGTGAGCGTTCTTTTCGTACATGAAACTTCTTTCCGATGCTCTGCCAACTTTTTACTAGCTTCTACAGTAAGGATCAAATAAGAAACTACAACAAAGATCGAGGGAAAATCTTGGACATAACAGTTTCAAAGACGACGGGTTTACGAAATAAACAGGGTTTTACAGAGACCACTGAATTGAAATTTTGATATGTGTTTGTATTGTGGACTTCCAGGGGAGACGGAACATTTCAATACACGTGTCCTGTACCGGGTACTTCGAGCAAGATGCAAGTTGCAACTAAACTTTAGGTACGTTTGTTGTGCACTGCGGGCTTCAAGGAAGTTAAGTCGACAATTGAAGGAGAGATATAAATGTTCAGTAGTGAGGTTGAAATTCAGGCGAAATAGAAGATATTGAATGTATGCAACTTACTGTCCTACTGGCCTGTATTATATATACATACGTATACATAAACAAGTAAAAAATCAATACAGCCGGCAAAACGTGTATGAAATTCCTTTTAGTGTTTTTAGAATTAGCTACATATTTCGGCTTCATGAGTTATCATTGTGATTTGTAATTTAGAGCAGAAAAAATCCACCGACTTTTGCATTTCATTTGCTGATTTACATTACACAGAAATCTACCAATATGAAGAAGGTTGATGAGTACAAAATATGTATGTGATTCTAAAAGTACTAATAAATTCAGTACATTTTGTATATACAGACTGCAGATATAATTTTATTAGAAATGAATGAATTCGATCTATGAAACATGCAGTACAGACGTTCTAATTTGCAGAAAATTTGAAGATTTCCTAAAGGGTATCTGCTGTTTTGACACGACAATGTGGATTACGGCCTTTAGTATGGACGGGGGACGCTTCGGATCGACCTGCAGCATCCATAATAAAAGGCACTTTGTTCTGAAGATTCAGTGAACAGCTTGCTCAGAAATTCCTATAACAATGAAAGGTGTCCGTGTCGAAATTCAGTGAATTTCTGGACTAGCTGAAGAACTCTTGGCTTCTCAAGGAGGACTGACTTCCATGGCGTTGGTTCGAGATACGAAGGGTGCAGTTTGGTCAGTGCCTATCAGATGTATTTTGTGAAACGAATAAATTACCTGTCGGTCCCATAAAGACTCAGGCGTTTCCTCACCGGCTAAAAAGTACTCAGTGCGTCAGTACAGGCGTTACGGGATTATTTAGGGGCTGATCACTGAAATCATTACACCGAAGACTCCCAAGGAACCAACGTAATTAAACAACATTCGTGTTTACAGTAAAATTAATTTCTTTTGCGCAAGTAACAGTCCCATAGATTCAAAATTAAGAAAATCATATCCCGCAAACTGGATGTACTGTATAAATTATATCGCCGGTATTTATAACGTTGTTTTCACGGGTCTGTGAACTCTAATAGACTTCCACCACTTCGGTATGTGAAGAGATTTAAATTAAATTATATAGACCAGAGCACATTTTGTAGTACAAGATACACTGACCAGATTTGTAGCGCTTTTCACCTCTATAAGTACGGAATTGCCTTGCAATGGTTCGAAGCCGCATTCAATTACTCCTACCAAAGGTCCATAAATAAGAATCGTAAACGCGGAAAACAAGAGGCTCTGTGTCACAATGACGTCTACGGCTACACAAGAAAAGCAGAATACTCAAAACATCAGTAAGGTCTAAATGTTGTGGGGAGATCCGATGTCACAAAGCATAGATGCCTTTCCATTCCGTTTCCACTCCTGTACATATTGGATTAACAGATACAGTAACCCAAAATATGGAATATAATAATTAATGACTAGTTCATTCAAGCTTAGCAGTAACGGAAAGCAATCTCATCTGCCATAATGCTCCCAGTTCAAGCCACTCCCATTTCAATTTAATTCCTCACCCCTCCAACACATTATGGAATGAATATGAGACTAATTTAAGAGAGTAACAAAACTTCACAAGCCGATCCCAGTGGCCGAGCGGTCTAAGGTGTGGGTCTGCGGCCGCTCGCTTGCTGGGATTGCGCGTTCGAATCCCACCGGTGGCATGGAAGTCTGTCTGTTGTGAGTGTTGTGTGTTGTCAGGTAGAAGACTTCTGGCAAGGGCTGATCACTATTCCAGAGGAGTCCTCGCGAGCGTGCTGTGTCTGAGTGTGATCGCGAAACATCCATATTGAGGGGACCCTGGCCAACTACGGGATGTAAGCCAAGAACAAAAGAAAAAAAACTTGAAATAAAGTTTGTTCAGACTTCGGTCTGGTCATAAGTACAAGCAATAAGCCTACTCTAAATCACAGTCCTATAATTAATTGCTGTTGTAATATTATTACTGATATTAATTAATTAATTATTACACGAATCACAATACTGTATGAAACGGCACGGAATCGAACCTAGAAATTACCTAATACGAGTCACCTGCGTTACCGATTTAGTAAAGATGTTCTAGTAATATTGTTGTTACAAAATGACTTATCGTGACGCTGTATGGATTGTTTCCCTAAACTGTCTGACCTATTCTGCAGACTTCGTAGTATGATGTGCTATGGTCTAATTCAAACAAAGTAAGCAATTCCACAGTAGAAACAGCTACTAAACACCGGTGTTCTGCAGCAACCACCATTCACTTGAAAGGAACACCAGCTTTGTTCCTTTTCCCTTACTGCTTGCTGTTTGGTAGATTTAGGCAGAAAGCCAAGTTACTGTAACAAGACTAGTGCGCTATTTTTTTCAGGGAATTTGCGTGCGAGAAGGATGAAAAGGGGTAAACTGATTAGTGTGCTGTTAGAGCTCACACCTAGTTCATATTTCTGTTTCCCTTTTCTAGGTCACCTCTCATGTTGCTTAACACGATTATACATTCCCACCTTAATGACAATGCGGACAACAAAACACGTACTGACAAACAGAAGACAATATTTCCACTTCACCAACAAAATTTCCGGTATTAATTAAATTTATTACAAATTACAACCTTATTTCTTATATTTATATAATGTACGTCAGCTACTGATTTTATTTTCGTTTTGTTAGTAGTCTGCATTAAAGACAACAAACCCCTTTCATACAGACACATACACAGGCGTCAAAGTTTTTTACTGCCAATCGATGCAAAAGAGAATTGTTTTTAAAGTAGTATCAAAATTTATATTAAAATTACAATAGCTCCAACATTACTCAATTATTACACCAATTACTGCACATATATAAAATTTATAAAATTTACACATTAAAACATTAAAAACGTTCCTACATATTTCGGTCCTAAGACCATCATCAAGGAGTTGCCACAACACCCAACTTGTACAACGAAATTAATCTGTGACTATTTCTAGTGTGACTTTAGCAAGGAATATATAGCTCCCTGATGCTGGTCTTAGGACCGAAACATGTAGGAGCGTTTTTAATATTTTAATGTGTAAATTTTATACATTTATTATATGTGCAGTAGTTGGTGTAATAATTGAGTAACTCGACAACATGCACGGTGTAACAATGAAAATAGCTCCAACATGTTTCGGTGTGATCACCATCATCAGGGAGCGTACTGAGTGAGCTTGCTAAAGTTACGATGCTAAAATATTTGGTCAAAATACATCATTTTAATTTATACACTATTTTTATACGTTATTTTATTTTCAATATTCCTTATTATTGCGGTAATTGACGCGATGTTTGCCACTGCAGACCTGATAACATATGCAGCCACACCGCCAGATTAACCACAATGATGTATTTTAACACTGTAACTTTAGCAAGCTCACACAATACTGTAATGGAGTGCGGCGGTCGTCCCAACCACCGACACCATTACCTAGAAAGGGTATCCGCTGCCACCACTTTGGACATTACTATGACGTAATTCACTAAATAATATATTCTACGATACTACAACATATTACATAAATACATAACACTAAAGAATGCACAATAACCAAATCAAAATCTAAGGCACGGCATAGGGTACTTCTCCCTCACAAAGATTACAATTTCCTATAAAGGAATTTCCATAAGGAAAGTCTGATCAACTAAAAAAAAAAACCCCAAATACAATCCAAATCATTTCTATGCTTCAATTTGGTACAAAACAACCTAACCACGCTTACCTGATACAATGATGAGCAACAAAGCCCACATTTTATAAAATTTGTTCCTTCTCTGCTTCCACGTCTGTCGTTACCGAAGTTTCAACCAAGACTTTCTCTCGTCGCTTTACCAAACCACACAACGCTTCTAAGCCAGAGTCAGCATTTCCTGCATTCACCTAGCAACAGTTTTCTGCAGCTTCAATTATTTGCTGTTGCTATGTGAATGATAGGTGATCTGGACTTCCTGTTTGCTCAACTGGGAGATGCACCCAGCCGTCCCTATAATACCACCAAAATACATGAAATATATAAAATAAAATGATATAGAATAAAATAAAGTGTTCTCCACAAGGCACTACAGTACGCTCCCTGATGATGGTGATCACATCGAAACATGTTGGAGCTTTGTAATTTTAATGTAAATTATTATATTCTTTTAAAAACAATTCTCTTGAGCATCAGTTGGTAATAAAAAACGTTGACAATAGCAGGACGCAAGGGACAAATGTAAAAAAAAAATGGCACTTTATACTCTCGTTAATATAAAGCCCTCCAGTAGTCCCGTTTCCTTTCACCCTCTGTCCGATGCTTACTAGGAACTCATAACACAGTACGAGTGTAACGCAGAGCGCTGTCTATGGCCCCTGGTATTTGGTGGTAAGTCAAGCGCATGTAAAATGCACGTCGCCTCAAACGGTGACGCTTCTGACGTCATTACATTCATAATCTTAACTTGGACATCAAGCATCCCAAATGAGATTGTGGTTTTTCCGCAGTCTGGCCAGGAAAACTGAAGCATCGTACCTCAAAATGAGGATATGAATTCTTCCTTTCATATAATTACAGTTACTGTTCACTCTACCCAAACTTTCGAAGCTATGTAACCTCAGATACTGAAAGCGTAGTTAAAAAACTAAGACTAAACGAATCAACGCAATATTGGGCAGCTTATTTAATACGAGGATGTATTGAGTGTCTACAAACCGCAAAACCAAGCGGTGTCGCATGGATAATGAACAAAACAGTTGTGAGTGCTCAGGTTTTCGCAGCAACGTAGCTGACTAGTGCAGTTTTAGGCGAGGACGCAAAACTGCGAAAAGCGACTAATAGCTTTCTCATGTCCGTCCGTCTGTTTCCGTCTGTCCGTCCCAACTGAACTCGGCCTACACTAGATGGATTTTTATTGAATTTAATATTTAAGTATTTTCCGAAATCTGTCAAGAAAATTCAAGGTTCACTAAAATGTGAAAAGAAAAAGAAGTACTTTCTATGAAGACCTGATTACATTTACGACAGTAAAGGTAAAGGTAAAGTTTTCCCGTTAGAGACCCGGTGTGGCCCAGAGGGTGGGTAGAGGTATAGTTCTACTCTTCCATGACCGCGGTACTAGAAGGAGGTGAGTGGTCAGCAGCACGCCCCGGCCGCACTTTTAACCCCGGGAAAGACCCGGTACCCATATTACAGGAGTCTGCGTGGGCCCCAGGGCCGGTCTGGACGGGCGGAAAATCACGTCCCCACCGGGATTCGATCCCGGACCGTCCAGCCCGTAGCTCAGTCGCTATACCAACTGAGCTAACCGGCCCACACATTTATGGCAGTTTCTTGCTCAATTCTTCTAAAATGAGAAATGTTTCAGACAAATGTTGTACAGAAAATCAAAACACAAATTTTTATTCGAAACTTTTTTACCGAAAATCGTGCCGTTTATGAGATAATGTGAAAAATATATTAAAGCCAGACAGACCACAAATAATACAATACGGCGCATTCATTTTGCATGTTGGATAACTAAGGGTACAGATACACATTCAGAATATGTGATACTTCCACGGCAACAGTGGTTACGCCATAGCGCTTCCGTGTTATGTTATACATACACTGCCTCTCTGTTGGGATAATATGCTTCGTCAGTGCATAATCGAATCCCGGTATTTCGAGGTAACGGTGTGTCCTTGTCTTCGTGGGTCGACAGGTCCCATGTTAGCTAGCACTTCGCGACCCTGAATCACGAGGGCACTCCCGAAATGTCTTGATCGCTTTACCCATTGGCTCAGGGAAGGGAATCCTCCACAGAAAAGCTAACATATCCATAAGATTACCCTCCCATTGTTAAAGTATAAATGCAGCTATAACACTGTAATTAACACTATCAGAGTACTGTACACTGTAGCACAATGGTTAAGGTGCTGTGCTACAAATCGGTAGGTCGCTGGTTCGATCCCAGCTGGTGTCAGTGGATTTTTCATTGATATAAAATCCTTCCGATCGCAATATGGCCCTGGGGTCGACTCAGCCTCTAACAGAAATGAGTACCAGGAGTATTTCCTGGGGGTAAAGACGGCCGGTGCGTAAGGCTGACAACCTACCACCATCATGGGCCGTTGTCAAGAAATCTGGAAGTCTTAACTTCCTGGAACTCTCTGGGCCTATCCAGGCCTGTAATGGGACTGATTTACTGTAGACGTAAAATATTAAAATTTACACATAGTTAGGCGTACATTAATTTTATTCTCTGGCTTATAAATCATACGTCAGCGATCACTCATCACTCTGCGTCCTGCATTCACGATTAACCCTTCCACCTTTTATATATATTAATTTACGCAGGGTGTCGCCCCGGTATTGAATGTATTTCCTTCTCGTGTTCAAAGCTGAGAGGCATGAAAGACAAAATTCCATTCATACTCCCACAGCACCATACTAAGAATTATATTGTGACGACATTCCTCCTCCGCTGCGCACTCTCCGCATCCCCTAGGCAAAGAACGACTAAAACATTTTGCAATAAACTCAAACAATACAGTTGAAGAATAAAAGACCAACTTGATGTCACTTCCTATTTTACTTCACTTCTTATGTACTCAACATGTTTCGGACATTAAAATATCCATCATCAGGAGCTTGCGACTGTGCTGAAGCTTCAGCCTGCAACACGGACACTACTCAAACCCAGCCGTACCAAATCTCCGACACACAACGAACCGAGAATAAAACGACCGATGTGGTAATTCAACAGCACAGTCGCAAGCTCCTGATGATGGATATAATAATGTCCGAAACATGTTGAGTACATAAGAAGTGAAATAAAATAGCAAGTGACATCAAGTTGGCCTTTTATTCTTCAACTATTACAATGACGCACGGTCCAATAAACATAAGGTTCACACAATACATTACGTCTACGTAAGGGGAAATGTTGGAATTTTTCGATTACTTCTAGTTTCTCTCTTTCTCTCTCTCTGTCTCTCTCTCTGTCTCTCTCTCTCTCTCTCTCTCTTTTGTTACGGAAGGAATTACCTTGCAGTACAAGAATGGCTACAGACCTGCGCCTCGCATGTAAAACATACCTAAACACTATTCCCTTCTCTTGTGACTGTTTTGTTCACAAGAACTAATAAATATCAAGATTTAAATGGTTCTGAAATAACTATGCGTGTGAACTTTGATGTTTTGCTGACCGTGCAATCCAGTATAATCTTAGTAACTGACCAAATTAATGCACAAATTCTTGTTTTATAATAAGTTTATTATATTCTTCTACAGGTTTCGAGCACTATTGCGCTCATCATCAGGAGGTCAAATACAATTTTGACCTCCTGATGATGAGCACAATAGTGCTCGAAACCTGTAGAGGAATATAATAAACTTATTTTGAAACAAGAATTTGTGCATTAAGTTGGCCAATTACTAAGATTATGTGTGTGAACTTTAATTAGCCCATAACATTGGAATTAATGGTACTGTTTTAAACTGTACTTTATTGATAAGATTATATATATCTACAAGCTTTCCTCTTCAAACTAATTTCCATATGGAATCTTTGGTTCGTAAGAATACACAGAAAGAAGCACAGACGCAGTATTAATCTGAAACAAGTAGGCAAATTAGGTTATTGCTGCCTTATGAATGTAGTAATCATGCTCCCATTCGCTTTGCCTCAACGTAATATGTTATTCCATTTATACGAAGTTTCCACCTACAGAAGAACTGAGTAGCTCTGTTTATATACACCTTCAAACTGAATAAAGAGAGACCAACTTGATGTAAGCTCATATACACGACACCAGAATATGTTCAGGAAACATTATAAAAAAACATGCCACACACAAAGGAAACTCAATAACCATAAGACATCCCAGCAGCCAACATTTGCAGAAACACGTTTTCTAATACAAACCACACACGTCACGACTAAACACTCGCCACTAAATAAGTACGCTAATGCATCAACCTCTATCCTTACAGAACAATACAACCCATGAAATAACTCATCAAATAAGTCGCAAGCTCCTGAGGATGGATGT